>Ga0209679_1000708_pt1 | contig 12668 bp, 9 predicted proteins | sample WorMetHEROISLAND_4_FD_187408 | JGI IMG/M metagenome (GOLD analysis project Ga0209679, IMG submission 187408) | Marine gutless worms symbiont microbial communities from Max Planck institute for Marine Microbiology, Germany - Olavius sp. 2 HERON... ...
TTGAACGAATGACAGTTGAACGAGAATTATTGATTGCAGTTGCATAGTAGGCCTAAATTAGTAAATTTATTTGCGAGTTATACCAAGTGTGCGGTATTAGTGTGAGTAAATAATTAACTCTATGTATCTTTAGGTTATTGTAATATCGTTCAAGCCGCACGTTGTGTTGTACTGTAGACTGTTGCTTGCTATAGTTTATTTTGTGCACCGATAGGCTTGTTGTTTCTATCCCAAGATATGTAGGACATTTGACGTTGGTTAGTAGGTATATCTAGCGTGTTACATGCTCTAGGTGTGTGAAGACAGTAAACAAGCAGTTGTGACGGTGAGAGTCAGCAGCTCGTAGTCAGACCGGTATCTGGAACGAGATGAGGACGTCGGTCACTCACGGTTCGCTTCCGACGCCGGTAGATGACGTAATCCGATGTGCTAACTGCTAGACGATTGGAACAATCATATCATATCCGTCTTTGCCTTGTCGTTGTGACTTTGCGGTTTTCTTCTGCAGAACTAACTTCACTTCCATATCGTATGATTACTCGGTGTTTGACACATGAAATCTTAGTCTTGAACTTATCGTAACCGTAATAGCTGTTGAGCTGTTTGCAACTTGTTGTCAAAAAGTGTGTAAATTGGAATTAGATAGACGTTTAATTGCTTTTAATCAGCAACTTGTTTTATTCGTCACGATTGTACGCGTTTCACGTTTTATGCATTGTTATATTTTGCACTAAACTGATTAAGACTTATCAGTCAGCAGTGTTTGATGTTAAACAATCAGATAGAAACACATAATCATTTTACTCAATAAGCTGAAGACTCGGTATTTTCGGCCACGGGTCCTTAATCGGGCAACTAGAGTGAACATAGCAGGGCGGTGGTCCTGAGAGTGCGTGTACTGCAGTCTACAAAAATTAGTTATCTCGGGCTGAATCATCTTGCCCCAGATAACACCGTTTTTGGCCAAATTTTCACCTTTTTGGGGACTTTTTAGGGATTAAATATTGTTTTTGAATTTTTTAACCACCAAAGGGCACATCCTTGCGTGAGACCGCGTCGTTTGAGCCATTGCGCGTGAAAATCCATCAAGCGGTCTGACCTGTAGGTGAGTTTACGAAAAAAAGGCATGAATAGAAAAAGTTTTGCATAGTGGGTCGTCTCCCGGACGTAATCAACTGTGACATTTTTGGCAATCGGCTCAGGGGTCTCCATTCTGTTAGTGGTCAAATTTTGCCTCGTCCCATTGACTTGGGCTGTCGCCGTTAATACAGTGCTGCGCTACCGCGCGCCTGTGATTGTCGGAAACCGCTACAACAACGGTCCGTGAAAGTTGTCAGAGCACGGTAACAGTGCAAAGGCATAAATCGTAGTATAGCAGAAACCGTTGAACAGACGGGGAAAATAAGACAGGGTTTCTAAAAAACCGCCCAATGGACGGTTGTCATTAGAAAAGCCTTGATATTAGGCATTAGCTTAATATAGGCGCAACCGCGCTGTTTTTTCGAGTAACGACCGCTAAAGACGTGCTTTAAGAGCTTATTATACACGGTTAGGCGTGTTTCAATAAGAGGCCGTTTTAGCAAGAACAACCGCAAAACCGCTTTCAACACTGTTTTGAAACCGATATTAGTCACCATTGCAGCTTGAGGGTCGGTGAGTATCAGAGCGTATTTTGACAACAAACCGCTGGTTGTTTACATTCGCTTTCGACCGACCGGTATGTACGAAATAGACTTCTTTTTGTAAAAAAATAAGCTGGGGAGAGGCTTAGTAAATACCTAAGGAAGATAAATGGTCGTACAAAACCGCTATGGTGACCCTGAGTAGTTATCTCCACGATCGGTCCGGTTCGGTCGACCGAAGCCAACCAAACGACGGCGGCAGCCGGCCGATTTGCGTAATGCGCATGCGCAACGTCTGCCGACCGACTACATAAGACGGGTCGAAACCGCGGAACCGCACTTGCGATCTGACCAGCCAAGAGTAAGCATGGTTAAGACCAAAGAAACCGCTAGACGAACCGCTAGTGATAGGCCGGTCCCAACCGTGCCTTGTCCCGACTGTGCAACCGCTTATGCGGATGAAAGCTGAATGAACCGCCACCGTGTTCTCCAGCACGGTTGGCATGCAAACGGTATGATGGCAACCGCTGAAACCGTTGCCCGGTACCGCTCGTATGGTCGCCATAAAGCAACCGCTAGTAAAACCGTTGCGGTAACGACCGTCAGTCCAACTGCAACCGCAATTTCAACCGTAATCACGGCCGCAACTATGACTGCGACCGCTACCGTTACCGTGGATGAGCTAACCGCTGATATCAGTAGCATTACGACCGTGGAGGATGAGATTAGCTCATATCCGCCACTCGATCAGCCAGATCTATCGCAGCACGATCCACCCATGAATGAACCGCAGCCAAAAAGCTAGTAAAAACCGCCAGGCGGGCCCCAGCCACAGTGACGACCGCAACCGCGAAACCGTCCACGGTTGCGACCGCGCCCACGGTTATGATGGAACCCACGGCAAGAAAGCCAACGAAACCGCGTCTATGGACCGGGGCGGTTCGCTTTGCAACCGCTGAGTACCAGCGGTTGGGACAATCGCGAGGTGGGACGGTCACCAAGCCCGGCCATCGGAAGAAACCGTTAACGCCATCTCGGTTGGCTAAGATTATTAGTCGCCGGCCGGATATGCCGACCACCAGACTTGCAGAGTATATAGGAAACCGTTATGGCTTGTCGGCCGACGCCTTGCGGTCGACACATAACCAGATCTTGGTTGCCCGCACATCCGCTCGACGGTGTTACCGTCATGTTCACGACTTAGTGCCAGACGACCAAACCGTCGAGGCGACTACCGGTTTTTACCGGCTCGGCAAAGCGGTCAAAGAAGCGCACTCTAGTGGTTCTGCCGAAGAATTCATTTAAACCGTCAACCGCCTTCCTTTGTAAATAGTGTATATTATAAAAACTTTTGAAAAAAAAACAAAACACAAAATAATAAAACACAAATACAACAGAATAATAGCTGACCGCGAACCGTGGCATAGAGTCAGTGTGCTCACAGATTAGAAGTATATCTTTTTGACATTTCACTTCAGCCAGTTCCTGTTCTAGCCTGACATAATTTCAAACAGTAAAGTAATTGATATCAATCAGTGAGTGACTTCTGGAGATGTGAGCCTAGAAGTCCGTAGGTTCTGCTTCAAATGTTACATTACAGTTACTGAAAAATTGAAGAATTAGCCGGGTACACAGTTGATTGTTTGGGCTTCATAGTTTGACTATCACTGTTGTGAATGTTTGTAGAATGTAGGTATTGTGGATATTGTGTAAATATTAGTTTCATTTATTACTTGTCTTGATATGCTTTACATTGCTTAACACTGCTGTCACAGCCACTGGTGCACTAGGCGTTTGTCAGACATTGGTCATTTGCAGTTGTAATTGTAATTGTAATTGAACTGTAATTAATTACACATTGACCAAATAACTGTAATTGTTTTTGGTAATAAAACTGCTTGGTTACAATTAATTGTATTTGTCATTGTGGTTTCTGTATGCAAGGTGTAAAGCATCGGACACTGTGGTCGTGTGATGCTGTGTTGTCGTTTGTGGCACACTGTGTCGTTAATTTAATGTGTGTTATCTGTGTAATGTATTGACAGTGCCGCTGGAGATTCCGCAGAACTTCAGTATACTAAATGCTTCAGTAAATGCTACAAGTGCAGTGTTCACATGGTACGAGGTCGACACAAGCTTCGACAGAATCCGCGGCTTCTTTCGAGGATATCAGGTGCCGATTGATGGTTTTATTGCATACTAAAACAGTGCATCTCGATGCTGGCGATCAGTCAGTCAATCATTTAGTCAGTCAGAATTTTTTAAAAGTGGCTTAAGTGATACTGATGTCACGAGGTCCACTGTAGTTAGACAGAAATAAGTACAGTTAAATTTAGCGGTGCTGAAAATGTGAGGCCAAATTTGTTGTCAGCTGGTAGGAATCTTAATGCACACTCTGTGCCAGTCTGTGTAGTGAATATTTTGGTTGTTTCTAGTGAATGTCTGTTGTTGAACGTGATGCCACTGGGTGTAGATACGGTTCTGGCGTACAAGTCATCCACGAGACGTTCGTAAAGAAAACATCACACTGCGCGAGTGGTCTCCGTGCCGCAAGCCGACAGACGCTGATGAAAGGTTGAGGTTGAGGTACCGCCGTAGTGATGGACGGCTGTTCACTGGATCTACTTCAAAACTGTGGCCGTTCTCAGAGATAACTGCTGGTGTTGTGGTGCTGAATGGTGCCGAGGAGGGCGACATTAGCAATACTGTCACCTTCGACACTCCACAGGGAGGTAAGCTCATTTCATCTGTTATAATTCAAAATCTGTTTTGTTGTGTTAGTTTATCTTTACATGTATTTTGTTTAAAAATGTTTCAACTTGTATTTATCTTGTGGATGAGTGACGTGTGTTTCTATCAGTAAGTTTTGAAGAATTTTATATGAGTAATTGACTGTCATACTTGTAGTGAGATTTTGGTTTTGTGATATAATGTGAATTGTGTTGTGTAATTGTGTCGTATCATTTCAGCCGTTACTAGTTGAACTGCAGTCCTTGTCTTATCGTCTCTTACCTTGTGATAACACACAAGCCTTGTGTATGCTGGTTGCAGTGCCGGGTCCCGTGAGTTCACCTTCTGTCAATGAACTCGGATCACACCATGTCAAGTTGACATGGAACAAACCTCAACAGATCAACGGCATTCCACGTGGCTACATCATCGGCTACAGAGAAGGTCAACAAATATCTGAGTTCTGTGCTGGCTGATCATTATTTACAGATCATTTTGCTTTATTTTATGTTCATAATTGTGGGGATGCAACCCGTGTCTTTACTTGTTTTCCTGTTTACCAGTAAATCTGTTCTCTTAGGCCGTCTAGATTGTCTTTCTGTGTGTTGTTGTTTGTTTGTTTTTCTTATTTTTTTTTTCATTTTGATACATCATAGTAGCATCTGACGTTCAGCTGCTTTTCTTTGTCGCATTGCCTTAACAGCTTTCTTGAGTTTCTGAGGCAAAACCCCCATACCACTTCCCACCACCGAGGCTTTGCCTGTTTTTTTTTGCCCAAAGGTACTTCTGTCCCCAGAACTCCTACTTCTGCCTCCATGCAGAATCCCTGGATCTGTCACTAAGAGACATGTAGCTGTAGCTCTAGCAAACTAATGCCAAACTAACCAATGTTTTGCAGCTAAGAACATTTTCCATGTGACGGGCTAATTACTGCTGCCAGAACCAATGGTGGACTCAGTTTTGTCATTTGCAGTAGACTTGGATCATGCTGCAATATGTGAGCATGTGGACTGATGTAACAAGCTAGCTTAACATGTCTTGAATGAAATGTGTTTGCCATTATGTCATGTGTGAATGTTGTAGTTGTGCCTGATGGCCATGGTCAACTGAGGGAAACAGTCGTTGATGACCCAGACCAGACTTACAAGAAGATTCATCATCTTGATCCAAACACGACTTACTCGATGACGATCGTAGCACTGACTGATGCAGGCCGCGGTCCGGAGGTTACTGTGAGCGCCTTCACCGTTCCTGTGTCTGGTGTGTCAGCTCTTTGCTCTCTACACAACATATTGAGTTTGTGGTGTAACAATACAATAGCATATGACAATTGTATGCTCAAAAGCTGACAGGCTGCAAGCTAACTCTACCACGCAAATGTAAAATTACTGAAAAAGAACTGTAAAAGAAAATTGATGCACGTAAGAAATATGAAAAAACATTTCCAGAGTCTTTGACGGCAGTAATGTGTGTGGACGTTGGACATCATTCTCCTATGTGTAGATACAGTGATTGATTTTGGAATGATTTTTAGAAGTTAAGTGATGCTATAAGAAGAGTTAGATTACCTTACTTAGTTCCGATGCTGCCTTTGCATTTACCTGGAGGTCACATTTACCTGTATGTCAACTGTAGCTACAGGTACCGATAGGCCTCTACAGGTACCAGTAGGCCTCTACTGCATCTAGCTACAGTGAGCAGTTAAGTTTACCAACTGCACAACGCCTGTGCACCAAGGAAGTGTGATTAGGTGTTGCCCTGCTACTGTCACTCAGTGTGTGTGAACGGTGTGATGGCAGGGCTGATATGAGGAGCTTGTACTGTCCTTTCTACAAGCCCGCTTTAGCGGCCATGTATGTTTGACTGGCATGTGGTCTCTGCTCAAAGAGCTTAGCAAGATGCACACGTGGATTACCATCCCAGATTGTCAGCAATGGTACTGCTGCTGCGTGTCAGTGCGCATGGCGCCATCCATCTGTTATCAACACAGTGGCCTAATCCTGGTCTTTGCTTCCTGAGAACTTAATTTCATAACATGCTTGCTGACATAAACTGACAAACTTTTTCTGGCCTAGTGCTAATAGTACAACACAATTACTCAATTGCCTAGGCCAGAAAAAGTTTGTCAGTTTATGTCAGCAAGCATGTTAGGAGATTAAGTTCTCAGGCTGCAAAGACAGTCAACCAAGATTAGGCCACTATGTTGATAACTGATGGATGTTTAGGCAGTTAGGTAACAGCAGGTAAATTCAAGACTGAAGGCATCATCTGTGTATAATGTGAGTCTGTCTTTAGTGTATTATTGATCCTGATGGTCTGTACAGACGTCGACAAACCTTACATCGATGATATTGAAATCGGAGACAACTACGTCATTGTCTCATGGAAGCCGTCACCTGATCCACCATCAAACCCAGCCAGCGAGTTTGTTGTTGAATATCGGCCAGAAGGTAGGGACAGTTGAATGTATCTCAGACAGTTCATCAGTTTTGTTAGATAATGTTACAGTGAGAAATATCAGAATTGAAGAGATTAAAACTCGTGAATGATTAAAAAATCACCAGAATTCTTCATTTTTGTTGCAAAATATTCAGTTACATGGATTGTTGTCAAACCATGTATTTATCCTGATAGCTTTTGCTCGTAGTATAATGTTTAGGTGCTTTGGATTAGTTCAGTTTGTTTATTGTGTTACTGCAATATGTCTGTGTGTAAGGTGGAGTAATATTAAGTATTTTTCTGTGTTGTTTATTGTTTATGATTTACATTATTTATGATGTTCCTTCAGTGCTTTGTTGCTATTGATTACCGACAAGAAATGCATCCGGCGTGTAAAAACCCGCCGCATCAGTTCCCAAAGATTGTTCTAACCTGCAGTAACTCTGGCAAAGTAAGCTGGTTAATCAAAAATTAAAAGAAGTAGCAGCAGTCGTAGTCGTAGCAGTATGGATGTATTGATGATGTCACGTGACAGGAGCGCAGTGAGCCTGAAACTGAGAGCAGTCATGTCAACGTGAGTGGCTTGGTTCATGGTCAGACTTATCAGCTGCGGGTTGTCGCACTAGGTCGTCTTGGCAACCGTGATGATGTCACGTCAGAGCCTCAGCGAGTTGTAGTCGGTTTACCACAAGGTGAGTGAGTTGCAGTAATCATGTACTCCACTAGCACTGCAGTAATGATTACTCGCTTTCATCTTATGCTGAGGTTGATTTGGATCTGTCATTATTTTGTTATCATGACACACGGCATATTAGATGTGATTTATTGATGCTGAAAGTGAAATATTTTGTTGTGACATATAATCTGATGCAAAGTTGTGAGTATAACTGGTGTAATTAGATTATTAATTATTAAAGTCCAAGGTGTCTTACACTTTGTCTGAATGATAGGCAAAGGCCGTCAGTACTTATGACGTAGTTGCTAGCAGCTGATGTTATTGCAGTTCTTTGGCTGTGTATGTGGCACGGAAATGATCTTTATGCAGCCGTATGATGAGTGCTATGCTAATGGCTGGGTTTTTAGTTACTTCAAAGAAGAGACTGGGCAGCATGTGTCCAGTTCTCACCTTGTTGTACTAAATGTAACAGCCCACCCACTAACAGTCAGTGTACCAACTCAGTATTATCTGGTTACATGTGTGAGGCAGTTACAAGTATTTGTTTGTGAAATACAGAAGAAATAGTGGAGTGAGTGCTTCGTTGAAAGTTGGGAACTGTACAGAGTACATGAAGTATGGTCTTTGGTTGGTGCTGTGGAAATTTAGTGAATTGTGGCAATATTTCGTCAGCATTTTCATCAACAAGTATTTGTTTCAACTATAGTGGTAATGTGGTCAGACTAATCAGCTGCTGGTAATGTGAAGTTGGTGCACTGATCCTGGATTGACAGTTTGGTTAGCTGAAGAGACTGGACAGGTGGATCCTGTCCCGCGGCTGTTCTTTGCTGTACCAGATGTAACTGTCCACTCATCAACTTCAAGGTTTAGTATAATTGTAAGTGCAGGAATTAATGAATTAGCAGTGAATTAGCTGCTGCAGTCGGTGTCACATGAACATCATTATTATTAGTGAGCATGCAGCTGACCGGTCAGTCAGACCAGTTTAAAACGGTTAAAGCTGCACACTTCAAATTTAATTCAAATTTAATTTAATGCACGTTCCCAGGGACAGTCTGGACATGACCCCTTAAAAATTTTTCGTAAAGGGGGCGTCTGTAAACATTCACTTGACGGACATATGCACTCTTACGAGCACCTTCTAGTTAAGAATGACTTTACTTGAACCAGTTGTTAGAGCACTTTTATCCCACATGACAAGTAACGGAGTATACATACAGAGAGAAGACAATGACTCAATGATAGAGCAGTTTGTCTGTGTGTGTAGCTGAACCAGTCAAGCAGAGTGTGACGTCATCGTTGTGGTTCATCGTCATCCTCTGTCTGCTTGCTCTTCTCTTCCTTGTCCTGCTTATCATCTTCCTAATCCGCTACAACCGTGGAGACAAGTACAAAGTCTTTGAGAAGGAGAAGCGCCATGGAGCGAAGGGAGGTCATCTCGATGAAGAAGATCAGTTTTGTGAATATGTTCGAAGGTCTGCTGCTTTGCTTACAGTTTCCACCAGTTTCTGTAATGTAAAGCACGTTAGAGTTGTCAGACTGTTGGGAGTTAGGACTGAGTTATAGTGCAGTGTCTTACTGATCTGTCATATGTCAGTTCAAAGACAAGTTATTCTAGCCATTTTCTTAGATACTGTTGTCAGTGAAAGCAGATAACAGCGGTGTATTGTACGTATGTTACACTGTGAGCTTGTTAACTGCTACTTATGGCTGCTCTGTGGTGGATTGCCTCAGGGGTGGGGGAATTCTACTCGGGCCTTTCCTCTCAACTGTTTTGAGGCCACCCTGTTCGACCCTCACACATCCCTGGCCTGGCAGTTTTCAGCTGCTTGCTGCGGCCTGTTCAGCGTCTGTACCACAGAATTCTCGGTCGGGCCTGGCCTACGCTATTCTGCTTCATGTCAGGTGAAATCAATAGATGCTAATGACATTTTTCATCATAGACATGCGTTCTTTCTGGAGTTCATCTGTTTCACAGCGCAATAGATTCATTAGTTCTAGCATAATGATTCATGAAGACATTGGATTATCCTGCCCTGATTCTGTCTGCACAGACTTTGGCGCTATATAAACGGTTTACTTACTTACTTACTTACTTACTTACTTACTTACTTCCACCCGAAGCGTTTTATGATGCTTGAAGTGCGCCAAGTTCATTTTTGTCTGGTCTTTGCTCTGGACCCTGCTGGAGGCAGCTCAGTACCCCCAAGTTGGCTGGAGAGGGTATATTGAAATCCCATTCCCCACCCCGTTCAGTGTGAAATCTTCATTTTTGTGCGTACTAGAATTTGCTTGCAGCTGTAAATCTGGGGGAGCCACTCACTATGTGTTCTCGAGGCCGAATTCCAAGGTCAGAGGTTGAGTTACCGGTATTAGTTTTAGTTTTAGTTTTAGTTAGTCAACCTGTTTTGTAACTTGTGTGGTCTGACAATGTTTGTCCGTCCAGTCATTTCTGCTCATGTTTATTTGTCATATGTACATTGCGTGGATTAAACATTCAGTAGTTTTGTTCTCGTGTTTTATATGTCACATTCTCAACAGAGAATGCGTGCTGTTACTTGCAGTGACGATGTGTGCTGTTACTTGTGTGCTGGTACTTGCAATGACGATGCGTGCTGTTACTTGCAGTGAGGATCCTGTGAAGAAGAAGAGTCAAGGTTCACTGGAGAGTTCTAGCAGGTCAGAAGACGACGAGGGTTCGGACAGTCTCGGAGTATACGAGGAAGACCCGACAAAGTTCAATGATGAAGGTTCGTTCATCGACCAGTCTGGCTATAAGCGCGTCCTGGAGGCTTCCACGCCAGATGGTAATGCTCTCCCACCTTCAGCTATATGAAGTCCCATGTTTCCTGATTAGCCAGTCATCTGGCCGACATGCTGTGATGTCATCGACTGTCTTTATGCAAATGATGCCACTCAACTGCGGAGACGGTTGCTGGGGTAACGATGTCTGTGTATGTGCTATTGACTGCTTGCATTAATGTTGTCAGAGATAACTGGTCAGCTGCAGTCAGTGGAGCTGCCTGTCATGTCACTTGCATTCTCGTCTATGTCAGTCTTCGTGCAGTTTCTGCGGCAGTGTTGAACAGTTAGAACAGTGCTTCTTAAAGTGTGTCGTGACCCAAACGTGGGTCATGAAGGTCTTGCTGATGGGTTGGGAAGACCCAGCAGAAGGATGCATCTTTGGCAGTTCTTTTTCCAGAAAAAAAACTGTGATGTTGGAACGTCACTAGCACAGAATAAACCATGTGTAACAACCGGTTTGGGTCACAGGTGTCTAGATTAAGTTGCAAGAAAAAAGCTTTAAGAACCACCGAGTTAGAATAAGTATTCTTCGGTTCCGAGTAGTAAAGTTAGTAGAGTGTCTATACGTGAATATAGTGCCATTGCAGTGGGCAGTTAGAAGGCAGTGATGTGAGCTTCATGTCACACTGCATTGGTTTTAGCTGAGCAAATCATGATTCAGTATGAGCTTATGGTTAACGAACATGTTAATGCATTGCGACTAACCCACGCGAATTTTTGGGGTCACAGCAAGTGCCCCTTTTGCAGCTTAATGTCACACAGCACTGTGTAATGTCAGATGTTTAATGTATCTTGCTAACTAATTGTTGCTGAAGTTTTAAACAGGTTTTCTTAAATGTTTTCTTAAGCATTTTGCGTTTATTGATCAATAACTTTTGTATTTTCAATATCTGCTATCATGGAGTTACATTTGTATTTCAGTATTTTCTGTGAAGTATAGTCTGTCGTAGTCAAGCATGAGTTCGTCTTACGTCAGTTGTGTAAGCATGGCAAACACTAACAGTCAGATTCATGTATTTTCAGAGTTTACAACATTCCACGTTATCGGACACTGTTTACAGTTGCTGCATTATACTCGTCAATGCCGGTTTATGTGCCATGAGAAATAGCCCCGGTCAGCTGTTTGCGTGTCGGTTGTTTTTCTACAAATTTCATATATGCACAGTACAGTTTGTGATATGGTAAATGCAGAGGTTTCATTTACAGACTGATGGCAAACAGTGATGTGTTGTTAGTTGATTATTCACGTTTTTATACTGTCTATTTATTTCTTTGTGTTGTCATGACTACGGCTCGTGTCAGTTGCCATGGTGCTAGACAGTGACGCGTTGTCGGCAACAAACGTTACTCCTGAATTCTTTTCACTTGCTTTGCTGTACGCTTTCGGTGGCCAATATTTTATTTTTTCCGTTGATTCTTTTGCCTTTAGGTGTGTGTATATAAAGCTGCTTGCAGGATTGTGGTGTGATGTGTGCACTCCTGTGTGGAATTCATGTGCTGCGTTAGATCAGGCCGTGTTGCAGTGCAGTTGTGATCTGATCCATGCTGCACGTTTCGCTGGCGTGTTTTTGAGCGTCTGTGCGAGATTCACGCTGTTAGTTGAGCTGCTGTTGCTGATGGTGTACATTGCCATAGCAACGATGATAGCATTTCTTAGCCGTGTCTGCAGTCAATCCACTGTTATGGTCGTTGTCGACTGTCGAGTTTTCACAATATTACAGTAACTAGCGTCATTATGTCAGTATGCAGGCAACTCTGCAGGCTTGTGTGAATGATCATGTCGTTATAATTCCTAGTCTTCTGTTTGTTCTTTTCTTTGGCATTTTGTATCGTTTTTAAAATTAATGACGTTAGTCATTTATCAAACCAGATGTTGCCCACAATTCATATGTGATCGTGTTTTCAGGATTGGTTGTCAGATAGTTGCAGATATTAAACTTGTTCAGAAAAACCACATCATTGTTGTCGTCATCGGTTCAGTTTATTAGGAAAGTCAGCTGGAATTGTTCGCATTCAGCTGTTGAGTGCAAGCCGGTATTAGCTGTTGAGTTTTGCGTACCGTAAAACTTCTAATAAAAGCCGGGTCTCAAATAGAAGCCGGGTCTCTAATATAAGCCGGGTCTTCAGTTGAAGCCGGTTGCCACTTAATGGATACGGGTACAGGCGGTAGTCAAGAAAGAAAGGCATGCACGATAAAAGCGCTATACAGTGTGAGTCAAAAAAAATCCCCCCTGAGATTTTCTGGCATTTTTTCCCAAACGGTTGGGAATTTTTTGTCCAAATTTTACACGCCTGTTATATGTTCCTATCTACGCTAGACTACAAATTTTTATTTAATTACCTGCAACTTTGACGAAGTTATGCCATATTAAGCGCGACCACCCAGTTCACATCAT
>Ga0209679_1000709_pt1 | contig 12655 bp, 8 predicted proteins | sample WorMetHEROISLAND_4_FD_187408 | JGI IMG/M metagenome (GOLD analysis project Ga0209679, IMG submission 187408) | Marine gutless worms symbiont microbial communities from Max Planck institute for Marine Microbiology, Germany - Olavius sp. 2 HERON... ...
TGAAATGCTCGATTTCTATCAGTCTGTCCATAAATCCCAACCTTCTCTTAATGCATTTATGATTATGATTTGTGCTTTGCAATAGTTCTTCCTTTAATTCATTAATTTATTAATCATCTTCGATTTTCATAATAATAATGCATTGTGAACTGCTATTTTATTTTTATTTTTCATTTTATTTTCATTTTACTTTTTTTCCGCTATTTTTCATGTTTACACGGAAGATTACGAGTACAGCCATTTTAGTCAGTACGATAAAAATTACAGTATAACCATACATTAACTTCTCTGGCACATCCATGCCAAACAGCCCGTAATGTGCTGTGTACGTTAGTACTTTGAAAAGAATAATGTTTTCAGTAGACGTCCAAAGATGGCAGTGGTGTGGACACTGCACAGGATCGGCAGTGAGTTGCATGTGAGCTGTCAGATACTGAGGAGCAGTACCATTCAGACAGCAACAAGTGATCATGCTGAGTTTGTAATTGATGTGCTCAAGTACGTCGAGCAAGTGAAGCTTGGCATGTATCAGCTGTGTCAGGCTGTGGTCTAACATCTGGGTGGCACTGACCACACGAGCTACCATATTCAGCACTCTCTGTAGCTAGTTAGCTTGTTATTAGGGCCGTCTGTTGCGATAACCCAACGCGCAATCCCTCATGATGTTTTGCTGCTGTTTCTTTCTTTTTTCTTTTTTTTATTCTGCACGAGATCTCCACGGTCTCTCGAAACTTTGCTACATGATCGGAAATGGGTGCAATTTTAAAAACTAGGTCCAAAATTCGGGGGTCCTCCCCCAAAAAATTTGGGGCCGAAAAACATGCTTTTTTGGCACAATTTCGGACAACTTCGCACTTCGGTCGCGAATGTCTCCGGAAGAGAACAAGATATCGACAATCGGAAAACGGCGTTGCAAACTACGATCTCTGCTGCATCTGCTGACGTAATCTGCTGAACTTTGATCCACAAACAGCGAAAAATAGGATCGTAGTTTGTGCCCACCCACCGGCCATAGTTCAGAGGACTGGCGTTAACAAGTCAGTAGCATTTGATAGGTGGCGACCCACTCAATGGGTGGCCCTTACGCTGGGCTCTGCCACGATTTCTAGTTGACATTGCAATACTTGACCCAGGACATGAAAAAGGCAGCATGCAGTGCATTTGGACTCAGTTGTTTTGTCAGCGGGCTGTGAAGTTATTGATGGTTTTTTGTTTGTTCTGAGATGTGAGCGATAATACAAGGTAATGCAAGTGAGTTGCATATTATGAAGCATAATTTGTGGTCTGGAATGATAATATGTGTATTTAATGTTTTGTACAGGCCTTCAATGTACATATCAATGGTGTATATCATTGCTCTGTCCGATATCGGCAGTTCTATGACTTCCAACAGGAGGTTAGGTTCATAATTTCTATAAAATATAACTAACGGTGCAGCAGTATGCATGATTTAGAATTGTAGAGTGTTATAGTGATAATATAATTTAACTATCACAGTTGTGATTTTAGCAGTAAGTTTTATTTCTAAATTGAAATAAATGTCTCTTCTTTCAAAAATATGCATCACGTATACACACTGCATGGTGCTTATAGAAGTGCACAAGATCAGTTAATACACTTGTAAGATACAAAAGTCGGTATCAAAAACCATTGACCAACTAGCACTTCACATGGCGGCTCAGTTGGCTCTGAAAGTACAATATAAGACGCACGTCATTATAGTGTCAAAGCATTGCAGATTTTGTGCATGTGTGATAATTCGGATCACACATCTTTTTCAGCTTGCAAGATTTCTGTCACTTAAGGGCCCTGTAGAAAAAAATCTGATCTCCAAAATCTGCTATTTCATGTAGCAGTCATTGGATTTTTGCCAATCAGTTTGAAAAAACTAGAAAGTGAATGTTGCAGTGAAGATACCAAATGACTGGTGCCATGCTCTTTTATAATATTTTTGTTGTGAATATTAAGACGTGTAAGTATTCACTATTCGGTGTGCTAAATGTTAACTTTCTGTGATGACAAACCACAGCACGGTTTAAGTTAATGTGTATGTAGAAACGCTGTCACTTTCATTTTAGTTTCAGTTAATTCTACTGCCATGCCATTCGCCCTATCTCGACCCATTTAGTGACTGTCGGCGCCTCATATTCAGCTCTGACGTGATTATTATGTGTTATAATTTACATAGCTGAAGAAAGAGTTCGGCTCAGTGACGAGCTTGCCGTATTTTCCACCCAAGAAGTTGTTTCCACTTTCTCCATACCAAGTGGATGAAAGACGCATCGAACTTGAACGATTTGTTCAGAATGGTAGGCACTTGTTATTTGTGTATTCTGATTTAATGTTGTGAATACCTGGTCATTTCTAAGGCTGCATTTAGTTAGTAATTTTGAAACAGTTAATAATTGATTAATCACTAATCAGTCAGTATAAAATTCTCTTTGAGTTAAACAGTTTGCTGTCAGTTAAAATTAAAATTCTAGCCATCACTTCCAGCAGACATTTCCTAATCTGGCTGTTCTGAGACTGCAAAGTTAGCCGCCTGTCAGTATTTTGGTTTTGTGGTATTTAACTTTGTACAATTATGTTGAAGGTTTTATAGCACATGCATGCACAGTTGCACACACTTGGTTTTTGTTTAACTGACACATTTTTATGTCTCCTCCCAATGTAATCTTGCCAGAGGCATCCTGTTTTTATTCTGTTATCCGTCCGTGCGTGCGTGTGTGTATCCGTGTGTGCATCCCGAAACATTGTTAACAGGTTATCTTGCAAGAGTGTTTGACACGTTTTCGCCAAACTTACATCAACGATGCATTATGAGATAGAGATGAACATTTCACAATTTGGGGTCATAGGTCAAGGTCACAATGGAATAAAGTATGCTGGAAACAGTACTTGCTGGGCTTGTTAACACGGTGTCTTGAAAAGTTTTAGTCAGATTTTCACCAAACTTACACCAGTGATGTAATATGGGACAGAGATGAATGCGTTAAATTTTGGGGTTAGTGGTCAGAGTTCAAGGTTATGGTGGAATAACATGCTGGGACTGTCACTGCACAGGCGGAGGCATATAGCACTCAACATTTCGTGTCGAGTTAGACTTTCTAGTTCCGGAATTATTCCAGTTAGGTTTATTAGAGTTTAGGCTGGTCCCTAAAAGTAAACTTTTGTGAACTGTTGTGGCAGAACTTTTAGAGGCCAGATGCCCTTCCTGTTGCCCAGCTAACAGCCAAAAGCATTGAATAGTGAAGATGCTTAAACATATAATATGTAGATATTCACAACATAATGCTTTAAATGTGCTTGTGACTGTGAATTAAATATGCATGTATATTTTTTCCAGAATTCATCATTCATTGTTAAAGATGTGGTACATTTAGTTACATGCAGTGTGTTATCAAAACTTTTGATAGGTCATTACATAGACGATATTGTCACATTAACGTAGTCATTATAAGGTAATGGGTGTGTGTCTGTGGTCAGTCTTCGGTGAATTTTGCACAGCATTGTCTCGGCTGTGTTCGTGGAAATTAGTTAATAAAAGTAACATATTAGCAGAGTTATGCTAATGTAAGTTTGGGTCCATTACTTACGGGTCATCATGTATAAACTGTTTTATCATTGTAGTGAGTCAGGTTCCGCAGATTTCAAGCAGTGCTACATTTAATCGCTTCTTATTAACTGCACAGCAGGTAGCTATTGTTTTTTTTGTGCACACATATACAAGCAGTTATTAATTAGGTGTTTAATTAGATTGTTTTGTTTTTCTTTTTCTAGGCCAGTTTTTCCCTTAGGGTTATTTTTTCTTGTTTTTTTGTATATTTTTCTTTGTTGTTGTAAATCTAGTTTTTGTGATATTTGGTAGATAGGTTAAGATTGTAGGTAGTTTTTCTACATTCTGCATGTTGATTTTGCAATATAGAACAGCTATCCTGAGCTTCCGTCCGATGTCGACCTTGACGCGTTCTTGGTGAATGGACACAAGGTTACTGTAAATATCAAATCAACGGACAAAACGGACGATGTGCTCGAGGTAGTGACATTGAGCTGATTTGCAACAACTCTGAGGAGACTGAATTATTATTTTGTCTCCTGGTAGCATTTAAGTAGATGAAGGAGTTTGAGTGTCTTGTGGTTAACATCCATGGGCCTAGGAACTCCATGTTGTCTGATGGTCCCTCCCAGTTAAATCGATGCTCCCCTTTAACTTGATCAGTAGAATTTGTAGATTCTTTGACAGAAGGAAAAACGTACTAAAAGTGATGAAAACACTAGACGGTGTCGGGTTTTTGTTTACGTCTACGTTGCATTACAGAACACTTAGTCACTTTACAGTCACAAATCTGGGAACTGACAGAGTAAACAGATGGGTTTTAAGTTTAGATATAAATGTTAACAGGGTTCTGAATCGTGATGACAAGGTTTTAAGCAAAATTTTAGAAATTCTTTAAATGCGTTGACAATATTGGCTGGTTGCTGGAGAGCATGTGACCAGTAAACAGTGCTGATCCTAATCTGGAGTAATTTAAGTGAAAATGTCACTGACCTTGGAACCACGTTCTAGTAACAATGTGCAAAATCAGCCCAGTATGGCCACAGACAGTTTTTACCCGCACGACGCTATGCTAGTGCGGTCTTTGCGACAGCGACGTGTCCGTCCATCCGTCTGTCTGTCCGTCCGTCACACGCCAGTATTGTGCCTTGCAGAGCGAAAGCAGGATCGTGAAATGTACACCTTCTGATAGCCCCATGATTCTAGTTTCTGGCAAGGTATGAGTCGTCAAAAAATTTGCAAGGGGTCACCCCAAAGGAACGTGCCAAATGAGAGTGGGGTAGGTTTTTCGGCGATTTTCGACCAATATGTCGTCATATCTCGAAAACGGTGCATTTTAGACGCAAAGTTACTATAGAATGGTGTCACTTTCGATGAGCTTGACTTTTGCCACAGTATCAGCAGTGGTGATACCTGGATGCCTATAACTTTTTCAAACACTCGCCAGGTGGCGACATGGCAGTTTTAAAAGGCGAATATCTCCAAAGTGACGCATTTTACAGACACAGTTACTATATAGGACGCTAACAGGAAACCATAGGCAAGCTGTCGGTAGGCAAGCTAGCTATACAGCTTACAACCCCACTGCTCTTACATAAACCGTGCAGTCGTTTCACAAGCATCGCGTGGGTTTGTCAGTGACAGCTGGGCTTTCTTGTTTTGACCTAAGAACGCATTCCTTTCTTATCCACCTATTATGGCATATAATATAGTATTTAGTGCTGTTATACTGTTGTTTGTGCGACAGAAGGGCATCCGGGCCATAAAAAGTCTTAAAGCAACAAGCCACATAAGATCGCTGTTGGACCTCCGGAGTTACTCCGGAAATATTGGCCAGTTTAACACACTTCAGAGGTAGTAGTTGTAGCAGCAGATTGTGATATATAACGTGTCATGTAGCGAGCATGAGACACTATTTACCATAGCGTGTCTCAGCTTTGAACTGAGCTCCTGTGTTGAGTGTAAGTTTATGTATAGGTGCAAGCTATTGTCTTCATCTAAGCATCCAGTAATATTTCACTGGCTCATGGTGTCATAACATTGTTTTTCTTAATTAGCATTTTGTTTCTGTATATTATATGTATATTATACTGTATAACTTTTTAGTGCGTGGCGTCGAAGATTGGTCTTCCATTTCAGTACCTCCATTACTTCGGGATGTCTTTGGTTTGCAAAGATCCTGATGCTGACTATTCAAGTATTCTGATTTATTTTTGTCATTTTTTTTGAATGGCAGAAAGCCGATTTTTGTTACATTAAGTTATAGTGTTCAGCGGGCTGTTAGTTTATATACAGCTTATTCTAAATCTGTTTTTATGCTTCTGCCAACGTAGTGTCTGGAGGCATTATGTGGTCAGGCTGTTTGTGAGTCGGCCTGTCTGTCTGTTTGTCTGTCTGTGAGTCTGTGCATCCCAAACGTTGTTAATACAAATATCTGGAAAAGTGTTGGACATGTTTTCTTCTTCATCATTGGTGCATTCCGGTACGGGGATGAACGCATCAAGTTTTGGGTCAAAGGTCAAAGGTCAAAGTTCAAGATCTCGGTGGGTCCAACATGCTGGATAATGCACTTTTTGGCTTTGATGGTGCGATATCTTGCAAAGTTTCGTTGCGCTCTGCTGCATATTAAGAAAGCCTTAGGGATTTTTGGACCCTTAGAGAACTGATAACAACAACAACAACCAGAGTAGCATTTTGGGACCCGCCTTCCGGGTCCAAAAACATGTTGCGTGTGTTTGCAGTAGTGCGTAGACTACTGGAGTTTGAGTCGCCGTATATCTCATTGAAGTCGGCCAATTCTACCGACATGCACTGGATAACACTGCACAAGACGTACGTGCAATTTTTATCTCATTCTGATGTCTATTTCACACCAACATGCAGAGCTGTATTTAGCTGGATGTGCAGGATGAGATAGAATGATAATACTGCTTGTTTGAAACTAAGACAGTGAATTACATTTACATCAGACATGCGTGGGCCTGAATTATTGACTTATGTTACACCAGCTGGATGTCTATTACCATTTTTAAATATCAAGAGTTCCGGACCTGTCCATTATAGAATGAACCGGTCACACAGTTATCTGTGTGTTGAAGCTCAAATGCGCCTTTGGGCTAGGGGTGTGCGGTTAGCAAAAAATGACTTCGGTTCGGTTTTCCAAAAAACTGTGGTTTTCAGTTCGGTTTCGGTTTCACTAAATTAACTGCAGTTTCAGTTTTTGGTTCGGTTTTTTGCACTGTGTGTTGCTTAATGTGTATGACACTAGAAATGACGTACTTCCGTGCTGAATTGGTCCAACTAATTGTCAGCCGAAGTGACTCAGAACCAAAAGTGCAGAGATACGGCATGAAGAAAAAACTGACTGTTGATCCTATCATGCTGCAAGATGAATTGTGAATGAAACAACGTGAAAAACCGTCCTCAAACTGCCAAAGTCAGTTTTTTGAAAATCGAACCGCATAAACCGAGTTTTCGATTTTTGAATTTTGAAGTCGGTTCGGTTTTTAGAAAACCGATATCCGAAATTTTCAACGGATTCCGCACATCCCTAGTTGTGGATGTAGTGGCTGCGTGTAAGACAACAAATCGGCTGGTGTGTAAGTCTACACGGCCTCACCCTGTCGTATCTATCTGATGACTGCTAACTCATCACAGAGGTTGGATGTCAGCACCTTTGGTCAGAGAACGTCTACACTTAAGCAGTTCCTCTTGACAGTTACGGATCGGTGACAGAAGTTTCTGGGTAGCTGGACGGCAGCTGTGGAATAATCTGCCAGTAGAACTTTGACAGCGGGACATAAGCTTTGGATAGTTTAAGCAACTACCAGTACTGAAGACGTTCTTATAAGCTTTGGATAGTTTAAGCGACTACCAGTACTGAAGATGTTCTTGTTTCTTTAAACTGTGGCACATTGTGAGTTTGTTTGAGTGCACCTTGTATAAGTATACTCAGTTACTTACTTAATATAGTGAATTTTGAATCAACTCATCCACGTTGTCTTTGATTAAAGTCCACTAGACGAGTTTGTCTGTGAGTTATTGCCGTGTCTGTCTCACAGTGTGTACTAAGTCTGTTAGTTGTCTGCTGAAATATGAACACAGTGTTTGGCATCTTCAGGTACTGGGATTCAGGTTACGATGAAGACTTAATGGAAGATCGCATTGCAATGAATCTTCTCTTTCTGCAGGTAAAATGTCATCTAGAAGCAACATTTCATCACTATATTGTATTTGTCAAGATGGCTCTGCTAGTTGTTCTTACTCAGACCCTCCAGTGTATTGGATTGACAAGATTGCAATTTTATATGCAATTTTCAGTGATATTTGCTCTTACTGATATTTGCTTTTTCTCTAAAAATGTTGCAGTTTTTAAAAAATATTTTGTGCTTCTGTTAATCTTTACACTTGACTTTACAAAAACAGCCTGTGTAATTGTGTACTGGCGTCAGAATGTTGAGGTGAAGGCATTTCTCCCGTCATCTGGTGAATGCAGAAAGGTTGAGAGAGAGGTTGAGGCCCAGTGACTGATACATACTGATTGTCATGAGGGAAGGGCATTCTGAAGCAAAACTTTCAGTCACTTTTGAACACTGATCTCCTGTCCAGTCATGGCGTTCAAAATTAGACAGTGGGCGACTTCACTTTTTGACTTAGCCTTTCGCTGAGCTAAAGTTCAGTCTAAGACCAGATTTAAGTCTAAAAAGTGAAGTGATTTCGCTGAGCCTTTCGGCTCAGCAAAAGGCTCAGCGAAAGGCTGAGATGAAAAGTACAGTCTAAGTACAGACTCGGACCGAAGTTAAGCCGAACTAACCTGACTGAAGTCGGTCAAATTTGCATGGAAGAGATAGCTTAAGCCCTTAGGGCTTAACTTTTGCTGAGACTAAACTCACTTCAACTTTTTTAAATTTCGCTGAGCCAAAAAGCTGAACATTTGTAAACAACATAGAAGTGTGAAACGGAATACCTTACTAAGTACCAGTAAGTACGCAAAATTGGTACCAGCAAAATTAATACCTAATACCTGTACCAGTGTCCATTTCATAACGATTAAAATCACAGCAGACAGACAAACACGTGTATTTGTAGACATCTCAAAGTCTAAGACCGGAGTTAAGCTGAACTCTGGTCTAAGTCCGGACTTTAGCATTCAGCTTTAGGTTTCGCTCAGCAAAAGGCTCAGCGAAAGGCTAAGTCAAAAAGTCAAGTCGCCCAGTGGGCTATAGCCTGTCATTCCCGCCTGACTGTGTCATAAAGAACCTTGGGAACTGAGGGACCAGTTCGGTGTTGAAATTGTTGTTATGCATCGACTAAGGAAAGTGATATTATTTGAGTTCTTTCCACTCAACAGCCAGCATATCTTTACAATTTAATATCATATCAACCTATCTGTGTCCTCCGTTCTAGTCAGCTTCTTCTTGAAGTTCCTAGAACTAAAACCGAGTTTGGTCGTCAAGCTTTCTCTTCTGCCTCGCCCCAAATATGGAATGATATACCCCTTCCTGTCAGATACTCACCATCATTAGATAGCTTCAAACGCCACCTCAAAACTTTTCTTTTCACACGCCCGTCGCCCATAGTCCTTCCGCCCGGGGCCACTTGGCGACTGTCCGCACCTCAGATTTAAGTTTATCTTTATGTTACATTGGACTTGAGTCAGTTCTTTAGCAGTTATTATTTCACTGCTTTGACGCTGTTGGTTTGGTGACAGAAGGGCATCTTTCCTCTGAAAAGTCCTGCTCCAAAAGGTCACTTTTGGGGGCCAGTCTGACATGGAGTAACTCGGGCGAAGTAAGCTGGTTAAACAAAAGCTGAAAGTGATGATGGTTATTGGTTGCACTGGTTGGTGGTTGGTGGTTGTGTGTGGTGGTGGTGATGTTGGTGTTGGTGGTGATGGTGGCAGTGGTGTCAGTGGCAGACAGCAGCAGTATCAGTTCTGTTATAGTTGTCTGAGTTGCGTAGTGAAGTGAGAAGAAATGAGTCGCACTGTGGAGGTAATTTATCTGGAGAGTTGCTGTAAAACGTCCAGTTCAAGTTACGTGTTATGTATGCAGGCAGTAAGTGACGTTGAACGAGGCTGGATACTTACTTCAGACGAACAGGCCACTCACTTGTCTGCTCTGTTGAAACGTGGCTCAAAGAAAGAGGTGAACATGCCGAATCATGCATGGATTTCAGTTGTATGTCGGCTTAAGAACCAATGAATGTATTGTATAGAGTTGAGTTTCATATATAGTACATTTTGTTATGTAGTCCTTGCTATCGTGTTTCTTGCCAGTTTTGCCGAATAATTTGTGCAGTAGTAGTGTTTGACGTAATCTAAAAAAACTCGAAGGACTTTGGAGAACCATTGCATGGTTAAATAACTCAATGTTCATCAACTGCGGGCAATAAGGGGTAGGGCCAGTTCGGTACATGTCCATTTCGGTGCAGACCATTTCGGTACATAAAATTATATGAACCGAAGTCGTACTCCCGTTTTAGCCCACTTCGGTACATGTCCATTTCGGTACAGTACTACTTCGGTACATACCACTTCGGTACATCCGATTTCGGTACATGACCACTTCGGTACAGTAGAGGCGTAGCGATTAATCCGACTGTCTCTGAGTTCTTACTGTTGTTACTGACGAATGAAGACAGCCAGTATTGTAATTTTGAGCATTATGCCCGGTTTCCACCATTCCCTTGCCGTTCTTCTGTTGCCGTTCTGCCGTTGTAAAATTCCGTTGTTGTGTAAAAATTACGTAAGAAAATTCCGTTCCGTTACAGCTTTAGACAGCAAAAAGATACGCAACGGCAGCGGCAACGGCAACGGTGTGTGGAAACGGGAACGGCGAAACGGCAATGGGAGAACGGCAACGGAATGGTGGAAACCAGGCATTACTTGTCCGTCAGATGTTCATGATTGATGTTAACTGTCGCTATCGCTTAACCGGCGAAGATACATGACATGTTGCTTCACTCGCTTCCCGCTAACGATTACTGCTTCAGTTATTATGTGTCCAAAGTAGAAGACACCGCTTATCATCGTCTGCGTGGACTTTGTATGGTGACGGGGTGTAATTATTGCTGACTGGTCAGACTGCGTGGACGCATAGCATGGCGCCGATGGCATTTGACACTTAGCAGTTCTTTCGCCACTTATTATGCTTATCGATCAAATTAACATACTGCTATCTCTCACAGAAATATCGTTAAGAGTCTTTTTACAATCACTTTTCATTATGTACTAAAATGCTTCAAAAACTGCACCAAAATGGTCCACCCTCTTGTACCGAAGTGGTACAGGCTGATTCGGCATGTAGCTCATGTACCAAAATGGGACTGTACGGAAGTCGTCCACCCCCCTGTCCCGAAGTGTTCATGTACCGAACTGGTCCTAACCTGGCAACAACAGCTAACTGCATGTGATGCCCCCGCCCCCTTGAATGTCGTTAATGAGGAACCCCATATAGGCACTGCCTGACAGGTTTGTCACAACTGCAGCAACAGTTGAAACAAAGGCCAAAGTAATTTGCCAATAGGCGGCATCTATAAACTGGGGGCTCCAACCCCAAATCTTTCCTTCCCGTGGGTTGAGCAGGACCCCTGCAATACAATGTTACTTGGGACAACATTCTGTCCAGCGGCTTTAGCAGAGTGCACAACAGATAGGCAGACCACGCTGCTGTGGCATGTGTTACAGTAGGCGTCATTATTGCTTTCAGCAGTGCCGCCTAAAAATTTAGCGCGTGATAAAATGTAAAACAGTCACTGTTGACCAAGTCCTTCATATGTGCAGTGCATGTAAGTAAGTAAGTAAGTAAGAGTGCTTCTAAGGTGCAGTTAACGTAGGTCGCACTGTGCCGTGGGCCTACTGTCCAAAAAGAAATGTCTTAAGTGATTGCCTAAACTGACCATAGGACAAAGGACAAATGTCGTGTGTGTGGCGTACAGTATCTGCGGCTGGTACGAGGTTTCAAATACTACGGCTACCTTGTGTTCAAACCGTGCACAACTGATTATCCAAATCCTGATACAAAGGTGACAGTTGCTACCGGCAATAAGGAACTCAATTTCCGCATCCACCACAAAGTATGTATTTGCAATATTTGGGCTCATGTGAATAGTCTGCTTGAAAATAAGCGTTTGAGTTGAAGCAGAATGGTAGTTTTCCATTTGTGCCAGTAAATTTTTGCTGTTTCTTGTAGCAGTCGTAGCTGCAACCAGTTGTTGCAGTAGATCATTTAAATGTTTTGCAATCTGTTGCAGCAACCGTTGCAATTATGAGAGCATTGTGTTCAGGTCATTACAGGTGTTGGTTATTTTGCTGCAATAGTTTCTGCAGGGCAGGTGTTGCTGTACAGTTGCAGAACAGAGTAGTTGCAGCAGTTGTTACGGCAGCTGTTGCTGCAACAGTTGTATCGTGTAAGTTAGTAAGTTGGTAAGTAAGTAATGTATACAGTGCCAAGGTATGTTTTGGCAGAATCAGGGCAGATTGGTGAGCAAGTGCTAGGGACTAGGACAGACTGACTAAAACTAATGTCTTTAGATGTCTGAATGTAGAGAGAGATCATGATTGTCTAATATGATAGGTTGTGCCATAGAAGAGAGCAACTGAGTGGAGGATGAATGCATAGACTTAGATTTGTGGTGCTGCAGAAGTTGGCAATAGTGGTCGGATATGTAATGCCGTTGCAGGTGAAAATGGCAAGTTTAAACATTTAATCAGTCTGTAATTATTTAGGGTCGTCCTTCAGTACTTTGACTGGATGACAGGAAGGTAGGGTTGTAACTTTTCCGAAAAAATAGAATGTCTGAAAAATTCCGGAAATTTTCCGTACCTGGAGAGTTCTATAAAGACTATAAACAAAAATATCAATCATACATTCGTAACGAATGACGTCATTTACGCTGCTAGTCTCAGTACGGTACTCTGCTTTTCTGTGACTGCGAGGCTGCGTCTGCCGACTCAGAGTGCTTAAAGTAAGTAAGCAAGTAAACTTAGTAAAGCAATAATCAACGCATATAGCGCATTACTATGCTGCAACTGCATCAGCGTTTCATGAAATTTTCTATTTTTCGCAGAATTATTCCGGAAAAGTGCCGTTATTTTTC
>Ga0209679_1000710_pt1 | contig 12648 bp, 8 predicted proteins | sample WorMetHEROISLAND_4_FD_187408 | JGI IMG/M metagenome (GOLD analysis project Ga0209679, IMG submission 187408) | Marine gutless worms symbiont microbial communities from Max Planck institute for Marine Microbiology, Germany - Olavius sp. 2 HERON... ...
GTTACAATATTTCTGTCTCACGCAAGTCTAATAATCGAACAATTATGACGGCTGCGCTGGTGCAAAGTAACTGCGTAGAAACATCTCAGTTTTTAGCTGGTTGCGAAACGTTGAAAGGTAAAGAGGCTTTGCACCAAATATCTTTTTGTAAATCCCAACTGACAAATTCATGTAACCTATCTGACCTTCTCTCCGACGAGCTTCATATAAGCTTCCATTGCTTTTGTTGCAACGCTGTTGCCACGGAACAGCGTCTTATGATTGTCTGAGCAGACACACACACAGACACACACACAATTAACATCCACACTTTTCAGTGCTAACTCACTTGATACGAGTTATCAAAATAATATTCAGTGCTTTGATGGAGAGGGTGAGGTGACAGAAAAAGCATCCGGATGGCCAGCAAAAAACCTGCTGCAGCAAATGCCAAGGTCCTCCCACGGGGACCCGGCTGAATCTGGAGTAACTTGAGAAAAGTAGACTGATTAATTAAAAACTGAAAGTAGTGCTATACTGCAAAATCAAAAACCTACTGTAAAGAAACAAAATACTGATACTTCATTTAACTCCAAAAATGACTCAGGTGGTCAAAAACAGGGTTGGAAATCATGATTTAAAAAAAAAATTTAAAAAATAAGATTTTTTATTTAAATCAGAATTTTTTGATTTTTAAAATTCGCATTTTTGCACCTAGGTTTTACCAAATTTTTGAAACTGGTCTGTCTGCTCAATCACACAAACAACATGGCCACCATGCTTCTGCTATTTCCGTTTATACTCTCGCTCAACAAAAAGTAAGTAAGCAAGAATTAATCAAAGTTTCATTACCGTGGCTATATATGTGATGCTTTACAGCATAACACAAACTGAAAATGCTAAAATAAGTATGATTTAAATCACAAATCGCGATTTAAATTTTAAATTGCATTGATTTAAATCAGCCAACCCTGTCAAAAACTGTTAAATCACCTTCGTTCTTCACTTCATCCATAACAACTTCGACGAGGAAGTCTCTGGCAGCGTCGATACTCTGAAGAACCCTGACTAGAACTGTGGCCAGTTCATCTTTGGCCCTGACACTCAGTGACGGCTCCAGAGCTCGAATCACTGGAGTGCAACTGCACTGTGTAAACTGCACACAAAACCAACGGCAATCTTTGTACAACATTTGCTTACTCAAAATAATCTTACAGTACTAACTACTACTACTGTAATGTTGCAGGTTGGGTGATGGGTACACCACCCAGCCCGTAAAAACCTCCTGCACTAATTCCCAGAGGTTCTCCCTTCAGTGCAGGACCCAACATACCTTGATTAACTCTGGAAAAGTAAGCCGTTTAAACAAAAACTGAAAGTATTAGCACCGGGTGGCCACAAAGTAGGAGAAGAAATTCCCTGCGTTTTCCAGGCTTTTCCGTAGCTTATCGCAACAAAAAGTAATGTAATAATGACCTTCATCAAGGGTCATTCCACATCAACTCCAGCAATATAAGAGGCCTAGTATTTTAGCTGACATTTAATGGGCAGGGTCGCTCCTCCCTGACATCCTAATGATTCTGTTCACCCAGTCAACAGCTGTGTTGTACGCAAATATTTGAATGACGAACTAAAAATACTTTGTTTGTTACAATTTTTCCCTGAGGTTGCACAGAATTCCCTCAGAATTCCCTGAGTTTTCCATGCTCAGAGAAATCCCTGAGTATTCCAGGTTTTCCAGGTTTGTGGCCACCCTGTAGCAGCAGCAGCAGCAGCAGCAACAACAAGAGTACTAACTAGTACAACTTACCACTACCACTGATCAGAGATCTGCACGGGGACGGGATGGCAGAAATCCCACGGAATCTGCAGGATATCTGTGGGAATGGGTATAACTGCTGTGGGAATACTGCGGGGATGACTAACACTTGCGGGAATACCACAGGGATGGAATTTATTGCTGCGGGAAATCGGCAGGGTGTGTTTGGAAAACGTGCAGCCATACAGTTTTTAGACAGAGTGTTACTAATGTTATTTTTAAGTTTTAAAACAAGTCACTTGATTCCCACGTGATATGTCAAGGCAGTACACAATGTACTCCTTCGAGTCACAAATTATCAATCTATGAAGACGGTGTTATTGCCACTAGAGAATTATGAAATGTCATCTGCACACCTCAATTAATGGTTTGTAGAGGCCAACTGGAAGGATCTTGATGGATCGGAAATTAAGTTTGACTCTAATGACAGCAGGCGATGGAGGCACTGTACGGCCCTCCTTGCGAACTGACGGTGATGCAGCAGTTAGAGTGAACCAACGATCGGTCATCTGTCGACCGATCACCTCACTTGTTGCAATGTCGATCGACCCTATATTAACATTCAATTTATTCACAACAATAACAACTATAACTATTTTAACTATGACTACTAGTACAGATTCTCAGTTTTAATCATGTTTGTTTAGTTCTAGGAAAAAGCATTTTATTTCACAGTTCACATAAAAACTACCTGCATTATTAACTGACGTCAGCAAAACGGTAAAACAGAAAATGTAGACGAGTCATTTTTTGCATTTCAATATGTTTTGACGGTCCAGAATTTTTCTTTATTTGACTTTCAATTTTAATTTTTGTTCTAGTTTTTATTCACGTTCAAGAGCACATTTTAAAAAGTAAATGTAATAATGACCTTCATCAAGGTTTTACCCGGCAATTAGCAACTGCTAATAATGCCTAGTATTTTAGCTGCTTGCTACTCCCCGACATCCTAATGATACAGCTGTTTTACACAAATATTTGAATGACGAACTAAAAATACTTCGTTTATTACAATTTTTCCCTGAGGTTGCACAGAATTCACCAAGAATTCCCTGAGTTTTCCATGTTCAGAGAAATCCCTGAGTATTCCAGGTTTTCCCGCTTTGTGGCCACCCTGATCAATTATAGGATTCCCTTTGCCTTAACAGCAGCAGCAGCAGCAGCAGGACATGTACGTACCGACAAATGTGTGAGAATCTTTCTTGCGTCGTTTGTCCGCTTCTCGGTACATGTTGATGGTGATCTTTTCAACAGGCGGCAGATTGCTGCAAACACACAAACACAGTCAACAGCAATTCTATTAACACCGACCATTAAAACTACCATATGTAATAACAATAATAATATATATCTTCATTAGTGCATAAATATCAACATACAAAACCACAGAATGATAGAAAAAAAGAAATGTAGTAACACACATTAAACACAGTGTAAGCAAACGGTGTAAGTAAATAAAAGAAACTAGAAATTAGAACTCAATGCGCAGCGTCGAGCTTTGTATGCCTCTGCCAGTTGGGTCTTCGTCAATCTGTGACCTTGACCTTTGACATTTTAACCTCAAAAATTGACGTATTCAACCTTGTCCCAAAATGCATCATGCTGAAAGTTTCATGAAATTCAGTCGAGTCATTTCAAGGCCAAATGTGCCTTTTCCAGCATGTTGGATAACACTGTGACCTTGAGCTTTGACCTTTTGAATCCAAAACTTGAAGCATTCATCCATGTCCCAAAATACAACGATGCTGAAAGGTCAGTGAAAATATGTCAAACGTTCCAGACGCACAGACGCACAAACAGCCCAAAAACATAACTCCTCTGGTCACACTGGCAGAGGAATAAAAATCTAAAACATACAAATGCATTCACACTGTAATAGTAATAATAATAACAATAATAACAATAATAGATCAGATGCCCTTCTTGTCCAACAGAAGCAAAGCACACAAACAAAGCATTAGCAAGCAATCAAATCTATTTAAGATACGCAAACAAAAGGACGACTCACAAGAGATCAAAGTGTTCACCCCAGAACAACATATCGACATTGAGTCTCGACGTTGTGCGTGCATAAAGTGTCTTGTCAAGGCAGACTTCACAGAAATACCTGACAACCAGTCACCATCATGTCAATCTAACCAAGGCTCACGACAATGCAGTGTGGTCCAAAAATTTACACATTTCACCCAGTCAGTGCACCACTTACTAATCTATGGATATTTCATATCATCGTAAGCAACTGATAACTCTTGAGTAAATCATTAACAATCTGGTCAAACACAGAATACTGCGTGATACTTATAATGCATTAAGTGAGCAAACAGTTTCATAATGGCACGTCAGCAGCTAAGAGGTGATATCGTGCTGTAACAGCATCAATAGAAACTGAACATCATTCGTCCTAAAATATTGGCATTTTCTGCAATTTTCTGCAATGCATCTAGGTTTAGTCCACCTTTAGTTCATTGCTTTCAATCTTTAATTCACAAACACTGCAACAGCATTCCCTCTCTATTGAAATGTCATGAAACAAACCAAATGCGACGAAAGCTCTGTAATAAGACGGACTTTATTATTATTATACCTGTACTTAGGGGCAATGTTCTTAGCCTCCAGCACCCACAGCTTCAGCTGGTGCTCAGTTCGCAGACGCTGCCGTTGTAGTTCATGCTGTGGCTGCGCCGTACGACGAAAACTGCGACAACAAATTCACCGTTTACACAACAGCACAGCACTTCATTATGATGCTCAACATCAATGGGAGAAATTATGAAACTAGGTGACTGGGTGGCTCTGTGGCTTAATGGGTGACTCTGTGGCGTAACGGTTAGGGCGTCGGACTTGCAATCAAGCGGTCGTGGGTTCGATTCCCGGTCGGGCCGCTATCAAGCTACCTAGGTCTACTCAGCCTTCCATCCTTCTGGGGTAGGTAAATCGAGTACTGGCCTGGTTGGCTGGGGTTATGGCAGGGCATGTTCACTTGTGTCGGGTGACAGGTAACACTGTGTGATCCCTTATGGCAGGTGATGCTCTGTAGCTCTGTGATGGATTTCCCATTAAGAGCTATACTAGGCTTTAACCTTTAACCTTTAATAAGTGACACTGTCAGGTAATGACCTTGGGCAAGTTGTTCACAAATGTGTCTCTGTTACCAAGCAGTATGTGATACTGCAGCTGGGAAGATTGCCGCAGTCAAGTGAAAACTAACGGCAGTGTACTGCCAGGTTTACCAGCAATTTATCTGCGGGAACACAAAGGAAATTATTAAAGGTAACTGCAGACGAAGGGCCAGACAGATCTACTAGCATTACCTGAACAGACTCTCAGACTTGTCACAGGGTATCTTGTCAGGACATGCACACTGCACACTGCACAGGTTAACCATCGTTTAAGTATAATGTGTCTAGCCAATAACCCATTTTGTAAATGTTGCAGTGAGACCATAGAAAATGCTTCTCACTTTCTTTGCCACTGCAGTAAGTTCATGTGTATAAGGAATTCAATATAGAGAAAACATTGTTAAACTCTACATATAATGACAATGCAACAGTGGGGATATGGTGAGATTTACTAAAAAAACCTCAGATTCCCATAAGCACCCAGATGTAACTGGTGTCTTACTGGGAACGGCTGAATGGCCCATATTGCAGCCTACACTAGAAACCGGAAAATTAAAATCTTTGGGTTCAATGCCTAGAAAACAGGATCAGCTTCAGACCCAATGCAGGTGTCAAGTATGGGACTGCTTTAACTTCAAATTACCTTGAGAGTGTTTGAAATACATCGGGCAGAATGGGTAGATACAACAACATTTTGTCTGAGTGTTCCAAAGACGATAACAAATCATGACAGCCGAATCAGATAATCTGCATTTTTCACGTTCCGCTGCTGTGTGTGGGTGCACAAACCAGCACTGGTTTTAGTTCATCTTAACAATTGACTACAGAGAGAAACAAAGAGTGGTCCAGACGTTTACGCCCCGAATACGCCCCAACATCAACCTCAAGTTAATTTATGACAGAACTAGAAACTGTGCACTGGTGTAGTGTACCAGTTCAAATCGGCGATTCGATCGTTGCGCCCCCTGGCAAGTATGTTTGAAATAAATAAAGGCATCCACTTTTCGCCATTGCTTATACCGTGGCACAGGAAGACGTTCAGACGTGGATAGCTGGAAAACGGTACATCCCTCAGCAAAAGTCACCTAGGTAGGACATATCTGTGGGATGTCCACTAGGGGATGGAAACAGTGTAGGCGTCGCAGAACATTTCCCGTGATCCATAGCCCTGGTCACAAATAGGGTACCGTAAAGTACCCTGAAAAAGACGGTTTTTCGGGAAATTCAACCCCTTAATGGAAACTTTTCTGGAATGTGAAACCACGTGTCGCGAGCCACTACCTGGACACGTGTTTGTAGAAAGTTTGGCAGAAATCGATCCAAGGAAAGTGGCAGAAGTGGTGCATCGTTTCCGTCACAAAAAAACAACGGGTCTGCCACCCATTTTTTCGCGCTCTCTCCGAAATCCATAGCGCGATTTCGCTGGAAACATGCAAGGCTGTCTTTTCAGGCCTCAACCCCACCTGCCTTGTTTCATCCAAATCCATCCAAGTTTCCGAGATTTATTAGCGAAAACGACATTCCAGATCATTACAATATACAGCGATCTGATTGAAGATAGATCGAAGATATAATAGAGTAAAGCTGTTTTCTCGAGTTTGCTTTACAGGGTGTAAACTAGTGAATCATACAGACATGAGAGCTCAACGGAGGAACAGTCTGAATCCAGGTTAAGCCAACCTATATCACAATTGAAATTCGACTACGATACGACTACAGCGAAAATTGACATGTTCATTTTTTGCTTGCGTCGAGTGGCGTCGAATGGAAGCAGGCGCGCACGATACGTTGTAATCGGATCATAGTCGTATCGTAGTCGAACCGCAACTGTAATCACGGCATCAGACTGGTTCTGAAAGGGACTGCTGCAGGTTCTCTACAGGCTGGATGCCAACTGACAGCATTCCACACTGAAGGATGAAGTGACAGTAGACTATGAGTATGACATACTGTTCTATCCATTCACGACTCTCGTCATCCGACCGACATGCGAAGTATGTGTTGCCGGCACGCGTTGAGACCTGGAAACAGTGCTGCTGGCCGAGCACACTACCATGCAGTGGATGAATCTCGACGCTAGCATCTGCACAGCCAGCCAGGTCTATAGTCCGCTGCACCAGCTCAGCAACCATGTCAGTTGATGACGATGGTTTCGCTGATGTTAGCAGACATTCGGCAGAGTGTGCAGTCACAAGTCCATGTTTTGACGACTTTGACGTCCTGACAACAAACAGAACCTCACAATCACACGTCTGTATCACATATCATCATCTACAGTCTTCATTCATCAATCAATTAGCTGTTCCATCCATGAACACATCAACCTGTTATGCTCGTACCTCAACTTACCTTACGATCTTAGAAATCACGCACTCTCCAGAGACAATTTGACATCATTTAACAAGAAGCTCAGCTGGTGCTGAGTGACCGCGCGACGTTCATGCCATCACCCTGTAGGCACTAACCTGCGTATGGTCGCAACACCTGGCGAATGCAAATAAAGTTCGTTATTGAAACAAGGTGTTTTAATGCCGAAAACCTACCCCTCTTGTATTTGACCTTGAATTTGACAGTCATGCCGTGGGAATGTGGAGACAAAATTTGACATCAGAAAACTAGAGTCCCTGATGAAGATATGCACTGCTGACAGTATGTGTCTATCTTTATTAGTTTTCACGCAATTATTTTCCGAAGTCGCGCCGTATCAGCCAGCCAAACCGGTGCAAAAACAGAATTTAACAACAAATAGCCCGTCAAGGTCATTCAAGGTCATATATTTTGCGGTCACTGGCAAGGCGGCAGGGGACTAAATAATACTGTATAATAATGTTGGCCTCATTTCCTAAAGTGCCGAAGACGTAGTGTCCAAAACCCATGAAAACCGAAGTTTTCGATTACCCCACTGTCGTTTGACGCCCCTCTCCAGAGAACCCCTGCAAATCTGCAAATATCCGCACGAACTTTATGTCGCCAGAAACTAGAGTCAATGGCCTACATTTTTGCAGGTGATAGTACGGGTCTATCTTCATTCAATTTTTTTGTGGTGGGCTCTGAAAGACGCATCTTTTATGGAACAGAATGCGTATCGGCCGTTCAAGTTCATCCAAGGTCATTGATTTTGGCACCAATCGAAAGGGCATATGCGACTTCCTATTAGTGATTAATAGTAACTTTGGTATCTTGCACCGTTTCTGAGATACGGCGAGTTATTGGCTGAAAATTGCGAATTTTTCCTACCCCACCCTTGTTTGACGCCCCCGTTCAGGGGGAACCCGTCACAATTTGACCGGTTAAAAACTAGAGGGATGGGGCTACTGTATGGTGAAAACTGCATGATCTTAACTTCAACCGTTTTTGACTGATCCACCCGTGTGACGGACAGACAGACAGACGGACAGACGGACGGAATTGCCGTAGCATATACCACGCTAAGCATAGCGTCGCGCGGTAAAAACTTTCCTGCTTGTACAGTATAAACAAAAATGCTACTACAGTGAATTTTAGAAACTTTAGTGCCTCTTTAACTCATTAACAAACTGCGTAATATTTTATCATTATCTTCGTTGCCACTTAGCGAAGGTATTGTGATGCTCGGCGTGACGCTGTGTGTGTGTCTGCCGTATTAGTCTTGGTGGCGAAGGTAATGCGCTGTATCCAGTGCTCTCTAGTTATTACGTGTATTAATAATATACACGGCACCAAAAGGAAAAGTCACTAGGCACTGCAGCCCTCATTAAACAAATACTCCTTTGAGTAGTCACTAAAATATGCATAGTTATCAGATACCAAATGTAGCAAAGCTGACAAAAGTTCGAGTCTGTGGACTGGCGGCAGATCTGTCATCTAGCCATGTCCTTGTTTAAAGCAGTGAAATGAGTGCAGATGCCAAACGTCAATCGCCAGCATTCATTAGTGGGTGACGCCCGCAAGTCAGAACGTTTTACTAGTAAATGATTCACTAACCGAGGCGTCCCTGTGGCTTTGTCGTCCACGTCCAACGTCTCACAACCAACGACGCGTTGTTTGTTGGTCCAGCGTCGTGACAATCGACCAAGACTCATCACTCGCTTCAATGATGAAGCTGCTGACATAGCTGACTGCGACGTTGTGTTGCTGTTAGTGACTGGCGTCAACAAACTGACAAATACACAGCAAGCCGTTGATTAATGGCAAATCGGCATGCAAAGGCAGCCTACACAGTGCCATTCACTCACTTCATTCCATAGCTGTTCCGTATGTAGTTGTTCCCATTATAAAATACGTTAAAATATGCACAGTTTTTGCAAACATAAAATACATTAAAATACGTTATAATTCGCTGAAAAATTCATTATCTGACGTCATCGCGCATTTGTGTTAAAATTCACATATTTTTCCCCAAGCGTATTATACGTTTAATACGTACATGCTTCATTGCTACTTTCTGTGATTAACAGTCATTAACATTAATTAACATTACTGCACATGTCAAATAAGTTGTGCTATATCCAACTGGATCAGTACCAAGATGGGTGACCATTCGCTGGTATACCGTTTTTTGTTTATTTTATTTATTCCTATGCCACCATTAGGCTTTTGCCAGAGGCATTGTGTTTTTATATTGTTCATTCATCTGTTCTTCACGTACATGTGTTCGTTTGTGCATCCGTCTATGCGGCTGTCCATGATGCTGTTTCTGCGATGTCTATGGTTTCTTTGATGAATATTCGCCAAACTTTGTCGCTGGTGAATCTTGGAACAAAGATGAACTTATTATGCTTTGGGGTCAGAAGGTCAAAGGTCAAGGTCCCAGCATAACCAAGGGCCCACTGGCAGGGGCATAGAGAGCTCTGTCTGTGCATTGTGTAACCGTCTGTCTCAGCCTGATAACCTTCCTGTCATTCAGACAACTGCATGTAAGCACTAATGCCCGACTGAGTTTGCCAAGGTGGCTGAGTGAAAAAATACCCAAAAAACTAAACCTAAAACAAACATCTTAGCCTTTGTTAAGAAATAAATAAAAAGACACCAAACTTAAACCAGCAGGTGCTATTACAACTTTAAGAACTTCTCATACGTGAGTGCTGATTTACTGTGCTTAACTACAGTACAATACCACACAGAACAGTTCTGGTCATCTTCCTTCTTATCGTCTCGAGACAATCATCACTGGACAGATGTTGTCTACAGGAGGGAAGGAGTTGACAAGAAACAAGTAAGTAACGCACCTATCATCAGTGGTCGCGGAACCGTTGCTGACGATGACGACGTCGGGTTTCTTGCGGTCGAGCTTCGTTGCACTTTTTGTTCGCTTCAGGTTGTCTCTAAACTGAGACGACTTGCGACTGATGTAACTCTGTTTAGAACACGTACCGCCAACATGCTTAGAATGCTAACATAATGCCTACTGCCTACTGATACTGACCGTTAACACGTGTACAGAGAAGTATCAATCAATCAATCAATCAATGAATCAATCAATTTATTTGCAAAAACAGCAGGCTGCCTGTAAGACAAGAGTCCATCGAGCTGGCCGCCCATGGTCATATACACACTCTTAAGCCACAACTAAGAATAAATAAAGGCACATAAAAGAATAATGACAAAAACATAAAACTAGATCAAAGAATTTGACGTTAACAACAGTCGTTATTGTAGGGTCACATTAATATAAACCACTAACAGGGTATCATGTGAGCTTTCGATTGGTATCAATATCACTGACATTGAAAAAAGACTGGTATGAATCTTTGCAGACTATACTGGACAACATTTCACTGCATTAGCCGAGTTTCAAAGAGTTTCACGCTTTATCTGCAACCTACCCGCGTGGGTGGGAGATAAGATACACGGAGCCAGAGTGAGTGAGTGAGTGAGTAGTTGCTTAACGGGCACGGGCACCAGCCATATCATTACAGAAACAGGTGCCCACTGCCACGACATGACTGACTATTTATTACAACAACAACAACAACATTTCGTTTTTGTTTAACCGGCCCAGTTATCTTAACATGAATCCAGGTTAGGTACGGCCGGATCCTACACAGGAGAACTGTTGAGATTGTGGCAGCCGGATCTCTACAGGCTGGATAACCGGCCGTTCATGTCGTCCAATCAACGTTTATGTATTACCGGTATACAGCAACAGACAGAAACGGCAACACTGAATCACACGCTGAACTTGTACCAACACTTGACGTCCGGCATGTTATCAAAAAGATTGAGTCATGAGCAACAACCATGGGTGCCAGGTGCATTTTTGCGGTTGGGTGCAAACTCAGGCCTCAGCTTCAGCCTCCAGGGTATCTCTGTTTACGCGTGGATAACGAAGAACTCAGCTGCATTCCACACTGTAGTACAGAAACTGATGGCGTCTCTGTGGATTTTATATTGGCGTGAAACAAGACCTCAACTGACAACTGAACTCTAATACTGAACTCGTTCGTGTAAAATTATAAAGTTTCTTGGTAACCGTAATTTTTAAAACAGAAACTGAATTTACTGAACTTACGATACGACGTAACGTCGCAATTTTTTTAAAATTAAAATCCAGGAGGGTGCCAAGTGCATCCCCCTGCACGTGCCTGTGGGCATCAATGACAACAACCTAGCACAGCACTTGGCTAATAGGCGCAGCAGTGCATAGATAAGAGGCCAACAGCAGGCTGCAGTGGTTTACTGGTAGAATAGATTACGTCTTGTAACTGACAGCCTGCGGGTTCAGTGTAAGTAAGTAAGTAAAACGTAGATTTATATACCACATCTCATTAAAAAATAACCTCTAATGCGCTGACAGTGTTCACCCCGTCCGCTGCAAACATCCTTGCCCAAGTTGCTAAAGTATTTGTGCATAGGCCAACTCAGCCTCCTGCCCTCAGCGTGACGGAAAATGAGTTACTACTCATTAAAACGTACCTGTCCCACAAATCCTTCACAGTTCACACCACAGACTGCTTGTGCCCATCAAACCGCCTTCATGGACTCTGGGACTGTTTTCACATTTCCTATGCTAACAGGATGTCTTTTTAGCCTTTTTTATGCCTCCGCCCGACGTATGCCAGAGACATAATGGTTTTGTCCTGTTCGTCCGTGCGTACGTGCGGGCGTCCGTGTGTGCATCCCGAAACATTGTTAATAAGTTACGTTATTTTGCAGAGTAGCTGACACATTTTCACCAAACTTACATCAACAATGCATTATGCGACAGAGATGAACGCATCACAATTTCGGGTCAAAAGGTCAAGGTCAAGGTCATGGTGCAATAACATATGCTGGAACCATCATTGTACAGGCGAAGGCATGCAGTACTCTGCATTTCCTCCTGTCGAGTTAGACTTTCTAGTTCACGTTATTTTCTCTTTTGTTTCCTGCAGTATACTAGGCAGACTTTTGAGAGTACGTCAAGCATTCTATACGCACACAGAGCGCTAGCTACCCAGGCACAGGCTGTCAGTATGCATCAGTCGTACCAAAAGCCAATAGATTTCCGCAAACATTATACTATTCACAGCGTAGTTCAAAGCTGTTCTGAGCATAAACTAATGGGTTTTACATAAGCGCACAACGAATTTATCCTCCGCCAAGTGAACGAAGTGAATGGCGGAGATACTGTTTTCGTTCGATGTGTGTGTGTGTGTGTGTGTGTGTGTGTGCGTGTGTATCTGTGTGGAACTTCAAATTTAACACGCATGTTCCCAGGGACAGTCCGAACATGATCCCTTAAAAATTTTTTGAAAAGGGGACGTGGCCATA
>Ga0209679_1000711_pt1 | contig 12646 bp, 11 predicted proteins | sample WorMetHEROISLAND_4_FD_187408 | JGI IMG/M metagenome (GOLD analysis project Ga0209679, IMG submission 187408) | Marine gutless worms symbiont microbial communities from Max Planck institute for Marine Microbiology, Germany - Olavius sp. 2 HERON... ...
GTGTGTGCGTTAATTTTTTTAACGGCGTTAATTTTTTTAATCGCGATTAATTCTTTAACGCGTTAACGCGTTAATTAACGCATTAATTCGACAGCTCTACTATTATTGTTTCTTCACGGCATTGAGACGTTTTTCAGATGTTGTTTGGCTTTTTTATTTTAATTTCTCTTCCATTAATTTTCTGTTTTTGCTACATGCCAACATGAAACAAACTAAGAAGACTACAAATACAGCACATTAAGAATGCTATGCTACCATTTAATTATGCTCTATCATATAATGCTTCTTAAACTATAGATCTCAACCCAAAACTTGGCCATGAAGGCCCAGCAGAAAATGCATACTTCAGGACGGGGAGGGTGTCTTTCTTCAAGAGTGATGAAGACACTTGGGTTGCAGGTTTCTGCTAGATCTTAAATGGATCACAGACAAAAAACCACTAGCACAGTATAAAACTGCAACGTCCAAGTCACTATCACTTAAGTGCAGAAAAGCTTGCTTTTCTGATGCACTGGTCAAGGAGAATAGATCATAGATGTCAAGTCTATTACAGTTGTATTACTGCTATCATCATCATCATCATCATCGTCAGAAATTCATTAAATCAACACGTACACATCACAGCCTCCTATACTTTGACACTGCTACAGCAGCATGAAATTAAACCAAATGTCAAGTCATATCAGCCAATTTCAAACGTGTTAGTCTAACACGTTTGAAATTGGCTGATATGACTTGACGTACTGTTAGTGCAGCTGAATCTGTTTGAGCCCCTAATACCCTGCAGATCATCAATGCAGAACAACTTTCTGATTAGTTTTCTATTTGATGGAAATGATCGTTTAGAAGACACTACCATACAAGGGGTGAGTGAGTGAGTGAGTGAGTTGTGAGTAGGGTTTAACGGCACATCAACACAGTTTAGGCCATTTAGCGCCAAGCTTGACCCAAAAAGCAGGCACAGAGTCCCCTACAGTAAAGGTAAGCCGACGCTATATAAATCTTGCCAACACTATATAAATTTCGCGTAGCCCTACTACCACATCGCTTTTCAATTCAGCTACCATACAAGGCTGCTGACATGGCGCTCCTTAGTAACCTAAGGCATCTAACACAGTGCCTATGTGTTGCATAAGGCCTCTGTGGATTTGTTTCAATTGATATGCACCTTTGAAAGGAACCCTTGGAGCCAAATTCGACTCATGTATCATGATGACAACATTCAAACAAGTTTAATGCTATAAGAGTCGGCAGTAGTGATGTATCGCAGCCACTTAATGGGGACGACAGATTGCTCACAGTCAACCAGCTGTACAGAGCGTATTTGGATATTGCTACACACGCAGCCAGATAGCTCGAAATCAAGAGATAAAGGACCAAAATGCTGCATGCAGTTTCCATCATTTTGTGCTTCAATCAACTACAACAGCAGACGCATCAGACAATGTCAGCTAAAGCTAACAGAATGATTCATTAGCTTTACCAATACCCCTCATTATCATCCGTGACTTACGACTGTGGATGGACAGAAACGGCTTTCGACCAGATTTCAGACTAGAGTATCAAACAATCAAACATCTAAAACATGATGATGAAGATGATGATGTAAAGTTAATGTTCGCCTGCTCTTACAGTTACAAACAGTCACGAGCGTGACCAAGTCCATCTTCTAGCTCAGACCATGGTTACATGTAAAATAAAACATTTGCAAAAATGTTTTAGAGCCGTCGACTTCCCGCGGCTATTCCATGGACGTAAAAATCTTGTAAAAATGTTTTATTTTACACGTAACCACCTCCTATGTTCAACGTGTGTTCAACATGCTAAAAATTTGAAAAAATGTTTTAGTGTTTTATTTTACATGTAACCACCTCTAAAACATTTTGCAAATGTTTTATGCTGGTTACATGTAAAATAAAACACTAAATCATTTTTGCAAATGTTTTATTTTACATGTAACCACAGTCTTAGTTACATTTTTGCTGCAGTTTAAAGAACAAAGTAGCATCTAAAGCACAGACACGACTTGTCTGTTATCACTTACAGACTGCAGCCCGCTGGCAATAAAAAATTATGTTATCCCCATCCAGAAGGAGCTGAACTTAACAAAATAGTAAGCTGTATTCAGATAACAGCATCATATTCTACCCATCCATAGTTACTATCATCTGCTGCACATACTCATAGTACAGAAATATGCAAGCTGTACAAGGCAAAGGTTTCACAGCAAAAATAGCTTCTATGACAACACACAGATGATTTATGAGACCTGTCATCCCAACTTGTCCATGTGCAAGACTAACCTTGAAATGTGCAGATTCTTCTGTTTTACACGACACTTCAGGCAAACTCCACTCTAACGTTTTCTGTAGACCATGAACCAACTTTGCTTTATGTCCACGTGAAGCACCACTCAACTGCTGTGTAATACTGCACCACATATTGCACACATCTAAAACTTTAACTAAATTAAAATCTGGCAAATTCCAAATGTAATAATAATTTTATTTTGATTCTTTTAGAAATTAGTTCTCTTTGTAAAAAAAACTATTATAAATATAAAGGTTTAATACAGGCTGGTTACTGCCACTAATGCATATAAAGATGATCTGGAAATCACATGGCATAAGAAACACAACAAGTAACAAAGTGATACCTGCTAGTAGCCGACGGCAGAGGAATCTGTACTGTTACATTGATTGCACGGCTGTTGGCTGGAATCTCTGAGCTCAGCCTCAAACTTAATTCAATGTCACTGCAAGCAACAATCAGTATCTCTTGCTGAAAGCATGCTGTACTGGCACTGACCCATGAATCACAGCAAGACTCGTCACTTATTTCATCTCTTCAACAGTTAACAGAAACATACAGTTCAGATCATCTTCAGGAGAAAAAATTTCATTTCACCATATACCTCTGGCTAAATAAGCTGATTACTTATGTATCTGGCGAGATAATGAGTATGAATGACTACGTGCCACTGAAGAGTGATTATGGGAGACAGCGTGTACTACAGTGCCAGTTAAACACAGATAAAGAGACACGTTACATGTGGGTATGTCACAATTAAAGGTGCAACTAAAAAGGAGAGGAAAAGTACACAGCGGCGAGGCAGAAACAGGAAATTCCACGGCTTCTAATGTTAATTTTTTGTCGATGTTTTTAGTGTTAAACAACTTGTCTGGCACAGTATTTTGATAAGAATTACTTGCACACAAAAACCTGGAATGTTTTAAAAATAAAATGCAGTTATTACATGGAATATACACATGAAAAATACTGCAATGAACACGGGAAACACACCCGCAATAAGCCAGTTATATGAAACTGATACAAAAGGAAGACACAAAAAGGCACTATAAAGAAAATATGCTTACTGTGACGTCGATGACTTGGTGATGTGTGAAAGAACGCGAAAAGGTACATTTAATGGAAAGCTGCCATTGACGGAGTATGACAGAACTGTAAACTAAACACACAAAGTTACAAAATATCCTTAATGTGTCAGTCATTTGCTCAGACAACACTTTTTATTTTATGCTCATTTCAGTAAGGATGTAGGTGTACTACAATATTAATATGGCTGTTAAATCAATAAAATTTGAAAGTAACAAGAAAGAAAGCACTCAAGGGTTTTCATGTTTTTGTTCTTGGATGTCTACAAGAACTGTAATAGTAAATAAAGAATCCTTTAAAACATTCCTGGATCTGGATGTGGATCGCCACCAAAATCTAATCAACTGTTCCTTGAGCCATACCCAAACCCCCAAAAAATTTCCCCAAAATATGTTCATAACTTCTCAAGTAATCTAGCGAAAAGTCAGACAGAGAGAAAGACAACAGACAGAAACAAACAGAGACACAAACGTAATCTTGTTCCTTCAGCAGAGGTAAAAAAACTACTCAACAGTTAAAAAATGCAAACAGCTAACAGAACCTCTCCTTCAGGTGGATGAAAGCTGAGCGATCTCAAAGCATCAACTTTGACACATTCATGAAATTTACAATTACTGAGTTTTGTTGATTTACCATAACCTGTCACAACACAGACACACACACTGCACCACAGTTTCTCAATATTAAAGGTAAAGGGGTGCCATGTGTCCCTCCAGAGCATAAGCGGGGTGCTCATCTCCCTCTCTATGGCCACCAAGTCCGTAGGTGGATATACCACTAAGTCTGTGACGCATGGCTGGTTACCTTCCCAGCAGCAGAGCGTCACCGCCCCTTGGCCAGTACCAAATTAAACTGCTTGGTGACAGAAGCACATGGATGTGAACAACTTGCCTAGAGTTGTTACTTGATAGCGGACCGACCAGGAGTCGAACCCAGGACCGCTTGACCGATGCCCTAACCGTTATGCCACCAAGCCACCCATTAGTTCAACTTATTCAAAAAGTCTGTGTAACAAGTCTCTGAAAGCAACACAAAACATACTGCCACAGAACAAATGAATGCAGTCACTGTTCCATTATCATCTGCACCATGTGCCAGCCACAAACATCCTCTGACTATTTGTAGCCTCATCACATACAGAGTTGACGCACATTGCCACCACATGACAATCGGTCACCACAGACTCAACAGTAACATAAGATATCTTGACATTGTGTTGCACAAAACATTACCGGTCAAGCCCTGTTACTTGCAAAGAGCAACACAGTAACCTCGCATTGCATGAAAACAACTGTAAAAAATGACCACTATCACTAATACTGGGTCTGAATTCAACAGGACCTCTCACAACTAGATATAATAATAATACTGTTTAGTTTGAGGTCTAAATGTCTGATTAAACAGGTGAGTCTTTAGCCTAGTTTTAAAAGATGCCAGTGAGTCAGCAGCAGTCACAATGTTTTGCAGAGAGTTCCAGGTACAGTGCATACCTCTTCCAAGACTAGTGCTTCCACCTGGTGAATAACAGCAAAGTATTTAAAACGACTGTGTTGTACCTCTGGCATTATAGTGCTGCCACCTAATGGATAACAGTAAACTATTGCTATCCGACAGAAAATGCATTATGGGGTGAAAAATTTGGGCAAAACAGACGGCTGGATCACCATCAAAATCTTCCGAATCAATTGTTTCTTGAGTCACATCCCACCCTCCAAAAAGTTTAACCAAAATCCGTTCGTAACTTTTTGACATATTTTGCACAAAGACCGCTGTGGAAACAACCTCCACAGTGGAGGTAATCATCGGCACAGTGGTTAAACAGTACAGTACGACTGAGAGGTTGCGGGTTCACCGCAGTCCACCGCAAACAAATTGGTAACCTACTGTGCTCAGGCACTCAGCCTTTTGCTTTTGTTAATCGGCCCAGTCACCTTTCACTTGCTCCACTTTAAGCCAGATCGACCAAAATGATCTTCTGAAGCAGGATGCCTTTCTGTTGCCCAACCAATGTCAAAAGAATGAATGAAGTAGAAACCAGCATGATCACCTGGGAAACTGAACTTCACACAGCAAAACTGACATTGCGTGAGGTCAAATACCGCTAAGCGAAAAGTCTAAGACAAAAGTCTAAGACCCAAGTTTGGTCTAATACTCAACTTAAGACTAACTTGACCTCGTGACAAAGACAGGATCTAAGAATATTCTTAGACTGAATTCGTCTTTGTCGTGACTTAAGTCAAGAAAACTGCTAAGACAAAAGATAAGCTGAACTTGCCAGCAATTTGCTGGCAATTCTCAATGGTAAAGTAATGCATTTTGGTCTTAATCTTAGTGCTTAACTTCGGTCTAAGACCAAACAGAGGTCAAGTTAGGTCTTAAAACAAAATATGTCTGTGGTCAAAGTTCACGGCATGTAAAATAAGTAAGTACTGAATGAAAAATTAATAAAAAACAGATTTACCAGTATTTTGTTAATTTCTTTCTCAGTTTAAATTAATACTGTCCATAATAACAAAACAGTTTATTTAGAGTTCAGCTAAAACTTTTATCTAAGCATTTAGTCTAAGACTTTTCACTTAGCGGAACTTGACCTCACATAATTGTAATGAACTGCTAATACTGCAGACACAACAGTCAAATTTCCACAAGCAACACACAATCACTGACCAGTCTGTCTGTTTTGCTGTTCACACATGTCAATATCTTCATTCAATGCTATCTTGACTATAGGAGTTCCCACCAGAAAACTTTTCATCTTGATCTCGCCATGCAACTCACTGTTCAATATGTGACCCTAACATCAGCAACAGCAGCAACAATAACACACCGTGTTTTAAAGCTGTCCACTTCAGCATGTACCATCTCAGCTCAACAAGAAATCGCACGCACACACACACATGCACACACACAACTCAGTTTTTGTTTAAATGACCCACTTTTTCAGAGTTACTCCAAGTTAGGCCATGCCCTAAGAGTAAACTCTTGCGAATTGTTGTGGCAGAACTTTTACAAGCCAGATGCCCTTCCAGTCGACCAACCAACAGCATCAAAGCACTGAAGGATGAGAAAGAAAGAAATCACATCAGATAACTAGAAAAAGTTGCACTCGATGGTAGCGTCGAGTTCCGTGCGCTTCTGCCGCGATGGTGTGACCTTGAACTTTGACCTTTTGACCCAAAAACGTAATCAGGTCATCTGTGTCCCAAGATGCACCAGTGACAAAGGTTTGGCAAAAATCCGTCAACAGATACTGGAGATATCGCGGAACATAAAACTACCACGTGAATCACGGACGGATGCACGGATGGACGGACAGCGGCATGGACGGACGACCCGAAAACATATAGCCTCTGCCGGCGCCTACCGGCGGCGGAGGCTTAAAAATCAGCTGAACTCAAATTCAAATGACTACCAGTGGTCTGTCTCCGCTGGCCAAGCATGCCAGAGCGAGTTCAGTTCAAGACTGCCGTTCTGACATATAAGTGCTGCACGGACCACACCGCACCAAGGTCCATTCAATCGCATCTCTCTAGCTTGTTACTCCACAAATCCGGAACGACCTACCAGCCGATGTGACGTCTGCTGAGTCACTGTCAACATTCTGCCAGTGGCTGAAAACCCATCTCTTTTTGAAGTCATTCCCGGATATTTCCTGGACATTAACTAATTTTCCTGGACATTATCTAACCTACCTTAGTGGACTTAGCAGTAGTCTTCACCACTTAAGCCACTTAAAAACAGACTGATTGACTGATTGTTAACATACATCTGCTGCAATGGAGACCATCAGGCGTTCAATCACATCAATAAACACTTCATTCCTTCTCTGTTCCTGTTCAACACAAACACGCACAACACTCAAACTATGCTGCTTTACAAAGAGGATTTTTAGGCATTTCTGTGTATTTTGCATTTTAAAAGGATTATTATTTCATTATTTTCCACTTTCACTGTATTTTAAATCTGAAAACTGGTAAACTGGTCACTGTCCATAGCAGTTGTTATGATCATGATTACATCATTGTCATCATCATCAAGATCATCATCATCATCAGCAGCAGCAGCAGCAGAATTACAGTGTTCACAATATGCACATTTCAGTATGTAGGTGCAATACAATATTACAATATTAACATGGCACATACAATGCACATGCAAGCAATACACAGCAGTGACAGCAACACACACACACAGTCATAGTCCGTTAGTAAAATATTCAATTTTGAACAGGAGTCCTTGTTTTAATTTGAGCATCTCCCAGATACACAGGACAACAATACATGAGCACTGGCAAAAAAGACTGGCTAGGACTGAATGCAGCAGCAAAAAGAGCAACAACAGTGAACAGAAATCGTCCACCTTGTCACCCATCTTTCTTCAAATCAAAACGGCAAATAACAGACATGACACTGAAATACATTCCAACCACATAACTGTATAAACCTGCTATGACACGGAAGAAGCACCTGCTCAGATCGTGACCTCATAACAGGTCGGTCAGCAGCTGTGTACGGTGCCACACGACTTTCAATACCAAACTGCAACATAAAACACAGAGAACTACTACAACATATGACTGCGTCATTTAATGCAACAAGCAAATGGAAAATAAACAGCACCAAATGCAAACATGATGAGTAATTAAGCTATAAATTCCAAAATGTTTCAGTTAACATTCTGGCACTGTATGAAATCTACAAACAGTGTTTTCAAGCTTGGCACTGTATTTCGGAGAAATAAACAAAAATGGACACAAATTACTTATGACATAAATTTTAAAAAACTATTTTTTATTACGCAATACCTTACATAGAACAAAATTTACATAAAATGGCAATCTGGATCATACGACTCAGACATTACCAAGCTAGGAACTCGACTTTCAACGTGACGAATAGCGACCGGATCACTGTGTATATAAGGCTTCAGTTTACCTGTTGCACACAGTTGAATACAACCACAGTCCTACAGACACAGGCACACACAGTTATACTGTTCAGATACTGCACTGAACAAAGTTACTGTAGTACAGCAATGCCAAGCAATCATCCTGAGTATTACAGAAATCTCAGTATAGAGTTACTCGAAGCAATTTCAATGCCACTTTTAAACAATATATCACAACATCCCACCGGACCATACAATTTCCTCAAAGGCAAGCAAAAGCATAAAATAAAAGTAGGATGTTTGCTGTGCAGATCTACGAGTGACACACACGCTCGCCAAATCGCAATCAAATTACATTGTTCGCCGAATTGACATAGATGGTTTGGTGCCAGGAAGAGCATCTGGACTGTAAAATTCTCATCCAAATTCACAAAGGTTTCCTTACAGAGACATGGCTTAACCTGTGGTGACCATAAAAAATTGGCTGGTTAAAATGCAACTGAAAGTACTAGCAGCAGTTTTGACAGAAAAATGACGGAGCTCTGTTGAAAAGTGAACAAAATGACCAACCAAGTACTCATTAAGGAGCTCCATTATGAGAATGATACTGCTGCGCACTGAAGCTTCGGAGACTACACCACAAAAGTCTTTCACCAACTTGTAGAATCTGCCAACAAATGAACAACGGTGACTACAGACTGATTACAGACTATTTAGAGCTGTCAAATTAATGCGCATTAATTAACATGTTAATGCGTTAAAGAATTAATTGTGATTGAAAAAATTAACGCTGTTAAAAAATTAACGCACATACATAAATTCTATGAAGCAGGAGTTCCAACATGCAATTGAACTGCGGTTATTTGACGATTGAATAATAGTCAATTAATTATTAACAACAAATGTTAGTTAATTTGTCAGTTGTGCATCACTGTTTGACAGCATGTTCGACAGTGGTCGCATCTTGTAGATAGAGTCGTGAACAGCAAGAGGTGCAGTCGTTCGCTGATAGCAACCTATAACATGAACTATACCTGTCGAATTGACGCATTAATTAACGTGTTAACGCGTGATTAAAATAATTAATCGTGCGATTAACGCGATTAAAAAAATTAATCGTTCGACAGCTCTACAGACTATACATCTAACGTAGCTCAATATTCATACTACAATCTATAGTAACGATTTTGCAAGAAAACTCGATAGAAAACTTTATCTCTGTGTGCTGTGCTATGCTATGCTGTCAGTCCTATACTAATCCATGCTACCACATCTGCTGGCAATACACAGGTTTAGTACAGTAATGACTGGCAATAAGCCTAAGTCTTATAAATGTGCTAAATTACACACAAGATTCACTACCAACATCCAAGCAGCAACATTTTGCTTGATCTATAAAAAGTCATAATTAAACTCAACTAGAGTCGAACCGAGTAAGAAGATCCAATGTCTGCAGTGGACAACAGCTGTCTGATGAAACAGCCACAAAGAACAAACCATGACGGCATATGTGAGCATATAAAGCACCATTGATAACCTACACAAACCAGTTTAGGTACGGAAGGCAATGCATAACATTTATTACTCATAATAACGATAATTGTTAAAAGTAATAAATGCAATACAAACGCAAAAAATATTGCAAAAATACTGCCACACACGACCATGAGGTCCGAATTTTTTATATAAATCTGAAAACCACAACAAAGTTAGGGCATTAATGTGACACACTGCAATTGCAAACACTTTAACAATATCACTAATACTGGCACTAGTCAAAAGTAAAGCATCCACAGCTCTCATTTTTCACATACAGATGAAAGACACTGTTTAGCTTCTGTTGCAGCAGCAGCATCAGCGTGGGTGGCAGCAGTTGTACTTCACAAACACTGCATATATAATCAATACCTCTACTTACAGCACTGAAAAATCAGCAGTTCATACCAGTAACGATCACAACAGCTATGTAATGTAATGTAATGTAATAGATGGATAGCTTGACAAGTGGAACAATCAGTTGATTGCTCTGAGAGCAAAACAGCAAAACAGTTAACAGTAACCTCGCCAATCAGCACTAACTAAACAACACAAGGAAATCAGATGCGATTACTCACGAAGTACGGAGGCAATGCAGATGCATCAGCTTCCTGCAGTTTGCATCTGAACACTTCATAGCAGTTGTCTCTGAGATTAGATCGATCTGATATACAGTCAATAAAGTTAACTGACCATCTTAATTTGTCTTAACAGCATCATTATATTTAACTAGATGTTTTATAATAATGGAAGTAATGAACAAATTGCAAGATGCACATACTGAAGCACATACTGCTTAGTCTGATGCAGAAGCAACTGCTGGGTGAACTAGTGAATCAAACAGCTGGTAGCAGACACAGAGAAACATGCTTGTGCAAGTAATCTAAGGGGTCTGGGGGCAAGCATGTAACGAAATTTTCAAAGACATACATATGATGGTTATAGTTTGTGACACTTGTGCAAAATGAGATCATATATGATTACAGAGAGACAATGATTACCGTATTTTAAAATACGGTAACACAGAAATTCTGAGTATAAATCTGCGGATTTCCACAACTGCACTGAGTATTTGATTCACAGGTTCCTCTTAAAAATCTAAAGCAAACTGAAAGTCTAACAGTCAAAGTGCTTCAATAAATTGTCAGTGTATATGCTGCAACTGCAAAAATAGTATTATCGTGGGTAGCTAACTGACAATATAATCACGGAATAATAATAATACTAACAAATATATATGCTTGTCAATAAATAAATAACAGATGAAAATTCTGCCGCCTAAGCGCATTAAAGACTTAGCCAATCTGCATGTCATACTGTTTACATTCTCATTCAAACCACATCACAGTTGACACTCTAATGGCCAAAACATACAGAGAAAGTACCGACAAAAGTCAGAAATTACAATTACAATCTTAAGTCTTCGACATTAACATTACACCTAACTGACTAATCATTTAATTAACTAAATATGAAGGTAAAAGTCAGTCAAAGTTAGCAGACAACAGCTATTGATGACTTTTATGTGGAAGCCAAGTACATGTACCAGCTGACCCTGTCTACTCACTCTCCCATGGTCAACTAGTAGGCAGCCACAGTGCCGCACACTTCCCTGCAATGTTTGGGTGGTCTCTCATGAATGGCACCAGTTGGAGAGATGCTGGCTTCGTACGGTGTACAATACTGTAGTTCCCAGGCAACAAGTTGGCCTGGAAAGATAGGCACACACATGGTGCTCTACTATTGTCATCTTCATCACGTGCTATCAGTGTCTCTTAATTCAACAAAGTGTCCTCGACAACAAGACCCTGGCTGGAGAACTAATTAGCCTCACTGTGAGAAGAGTGCATCATTGTCATACTCAAACCATGTGTCCGTGTCACATAATAAAAACTCACACATTTCAAACACTGGCTATGCTGATGTTAACATGTCAACATCAGCACACTGGACACCAGTCCTAAACCTCGAATTGGTCGTTCTCTAGTAGTAACTGTTATCACCATTAAATTAAATTAAAATGACACTGTTAAAACAGAAATATGATAGATACATTTTCTGCTGAGAATACACTCTCCAGAAGCTGACATAATCAGTAATTCAGAAATCATCTTGAGAACAGCAGCAAATAATAAATGGAGACTGTACAAAACATACAAATACAGAGACAAGATTATATTCACAGCACTCATATATTCGTTTACGATATACTTCAAAGTACGCTAAACAAAAACTTATTAAGTGGGAATTATAAAATAAAACGGTAAAATGCACATAATGACAGCTTCACAAATGTTTACAATTCAAGCCTGAATAAATGATCACTCTTATTTGACTGAAGCCAATTGTGAGTCTGTGTATTTATGGTGAAGTCCACACAATGCCTTGCACTGGGCATGGGCTGCTCACCTTTACTGTACTGCTTAGACTGATTTAGCCTTCTGCACTTTGTGAGACAGCAAAACGGGCATTGGCTTGTATGCTGTATAATTAAATGGCAATGACAGGCATAGACAACAGTAGCACACAGATGGACTTCTTCTGATTGTCAATCTCTAATCACTAATTCAAAGTAACTGCATTAATACAGAGCATGCAGACACAGATGTACTATTAACTAGAAAAAGTTGCACTCGACGGTAGCGTCGAATGCTGTGTGCCTCCGCCGCGATGGTGTGACCTTGAACTTTGACCTTTTGACCCAAAAACATAATCAGGTCATCTGTGTCCCAAGATGCACCAGTGACAAAAGTTGGGCGAAAATCTATCAATAGATATTGGAGATATAGTGGAAACATGAAAATCTGGGATGCATTCAGTCGTGCCG
>Ga0209679_1000712_pt1 | contig 12639 bp, 3 predicted proteins | sample WorMetHEROISLAND_4_FD_187408 | JGI IMG/M metagenome (GOLD analysis project Ga0209679, IMG submission 187408) | Marine gutless worms symbiont microbial communities from Max Planck institute for Marine Microbiology, Germany - Olavius sp. 2 HERON... ...
GCTAGGCACAATACCGGCGTGTGACAGACGGACGGACAGACAGACAGACAGACAGACACGTCGCTATCGCAAAGACCCGCGCTAGCATAGCGTCGCGCGGGTAAAAAGTCGTATACACTTGAGATACAATTCTGGGTAAACCATTACCAGTGATTGTAACCAAGATGCTCATAGATTGATTATCGGATAAGCACTACTAAAATTGTTATAGCAAGGACGTTGAGCCTTGACCTTTGCCTTGGCCTTGAAGACCAAGGCCTTAGTCTTGGACTTGTATCTGGAGGCCTTGGCCTTGGCCTTGATCTTGGCGTCCAAGGCCTTGATCTAGAAACCTTGGCCTCGTTGCGTGATAAGTGATTTTCTTCAACGGTCATCTATGCGTTTTCTGCAAAAGACAACAAAACCACTTTATTATGGTTCACTTGTCCAGAAATGAAATTCGACGACAGGCAGACATTAGTATGATCACTTTAGTTTAAAAATTTCCGTTCTAGTCAGTTGATGTTAGGCTTCGGCCTTGGCCTTAGCCTTAAGGCCAAATTTTTGGCCTTGACCTTGAAGCCCAACGCCTTGGCCTTGACCTTGCAGACCTAGGCCTTGTACTTGGCCTTGTACTTTGTGGCCTTGTTAACATCACTGGTTTTAGGATCTCCATGGATTCGTAAAGCCGTCCGAACAAGTGCAATACAACTACAATACAATTTGAATTACAGTTGTATTGCACCTGTGCGGATCGCTGCGATACAACGCTGCATAGCCTACAAGTTTTCTACAACCTCCAGAAAACTTGCAGGCTACTTGCAGCAGTTGTAAAAAAACTTGGCGCTAGTGTCCTCCGCTAACTGCCGATTACCAAGGCGTCCCACTCCTTGAATCAAAAGAAACTACCAGAGCGTAGCTGACGGACGATGGATGGTTGATACCGGTACTGAGTGATGACGTTGACAAGATTGCTATGTCAACGCGTCGCGTAGATTGTGACGCGGTACCGCCGAGACTCCATGGGTGGCCGGACACGAGTCATATGACAGTGCACTCAACTGCAACAACAACAGCACTCATCGGCCGCAGAGAATCCGCGCGACAGTCTGATATTCAATGCCGCCCGAACTTTATCTACCGCTGATGAACTAGCATCGGCCTTGATAACATTGTATCGCACTGTGTATTTCATTTTATTGTATTTTATGTTTTTCATGCTTTAGAACCTATGCGATTGTCACGGGTTATTCACTAAACGCTACTTGACTTATTTCAACCGGTTCTTTCTTGGCATCATATATCATTCAAAATGCAACGACGATCGTAAATTATAAAAGCATCTGTGCAACTTTAGTGACATATAAAAGATTCTGCAAAATCTCCACTACTTGGAATGACTTGGTGTACACTACAGCGATAATTAGAAAGCAGCGTATGCGTTAATAAGGATGGGCGTGTGTGTTAGAGACGGTGTTGTTGCACTGAGACGGATATATAGCATTTGAAGTTCACTCTGGAAATTAATCCCGATTCTTTCGCCTTCGATTGTCGCAAAGACACCTTTCCTGGTGGTCTCTGAATGTCGTAAATTTGTGATTGTTAGAATTAACACGTGAAATCTCACTTAGGCCCTGGCTACATGTAAAATAAGACATTTGCAAAATTTTGCAAAACATTTTTGCAAATGTTTTAGCACGTTGACTACACGTTGAAGATAGGCGGTGGCTACCTGTAAAATAGAACATTTTTGCAATTGTTTACAAATAACCACGGCCTTACAATTACATGCTACATCAAAGCAACGAGAACATGATTCCATTAGTTTTTAGATGATTATCTCGTTTACGGACACAGGAAGACAGACAAGGAGGTGTAAAACGTAACCCCATCTAGCAAAGTTGTCAGAGGTAATAACTTTGCGTTCCATTCATCCAATAAGTGATTTCCATCCGTCAACGTCCAGCTCGTCAGATCGATATGACTGCATGCGTCTACTCTAGTTTGCAATCGGATTGCGCCTGCGTCCTCGACAACATCGCTAATTCGGTTGATATCGATTCCTGGAGCGAGAAGACTTTCGATTTTCCGAGCTTAGAAGAAAACGACGGCGACCCCAAGCATGCAAATGTCACTGCACCATTTAGATGTTCACTGTTGTTGTTACCACTAATGGATGCTAAAGTCCGAAGTAATGGTATCGATCCAGAATGACGAATTTCTGTTATTTCCAGCTAAGATTCTAAACGGATCACCCTGTACTAGAAGTAGAGATGGACAGTGAGAATTTCGTGCTTGAAACTTTTCGAAAATTTCATCAAATGTTTGAAATTTTCAAAAGGCTGTTTTTGAAAGTTTCAATAAAAGTTTGATGTCATTGAATTACAATAGGCCTACTATAAAATACAACATTTAATGTAAATATGCTGAACACCTTAAAAATTGAATCTGACATCGTAAACATGTTACGTGTAAAATAAAACATTTGCAAAAATATTGTGAAAATGTTTTAGTGTTTTGTTTTACATGTAACCACCTCTGAAATGTTTTAAAATTGTTTTACGCTAAGAGCTTTTGCAAAACCTTTTTGCAAATGTTTTAGCATGTTGAACACATGTTGAAGATAAGCGGTGCACAGTTACAAGCAAAATAAAACGTTTTTACATTTTTACATCTACTACATAGCCTCTGGAAGTCGACGGCTCTAAAACATTTTTTGCAAATGTTTTGCAAATGTTTTATTTTACATATAACCACCGCCTATCTTCAATATGTGTTTGCAAAGGTTTTAGCGTAAAACATTTTAAAACGTTTTTATACGTGGTTACATGTAAAACAAGAAATCCGCATGCTAAAACACAACCAAAATTATTCATAGTTTTCATAATACTTAGATAGGCTGTTCGATCAGCGCGGCTGGTGACCATGGGCGACCGTGCCTTCCCGGTTGCCAGCAGCCGACTTTGGAACAGTCTAGGCTACCGCACAACATCACCTCTGCTCCCACACTCCTTATTTTCTGCAGCCGTCTAAAGACATACTTATTTCAGCGTTCTTTCCCCTCCTAAGTCCAAACTATAGTCTCTTCTCCTACAGTGGTTTAGGAGTTTCTTAACATTAGGCCACTTTAAATAACTCGTATGTATGTATGTATGTATGTATTTTAGTAAGTAAGTAAGTAAAACGTAGATTTATATAGCGCATCTCGTTAAAAATAACCTCTAATGCGCTGCGTATATAAAATACCTATCAAGGATTAGGATCCGCGTCCGTCTGCATGCGTCCGCAACTTTTCGTCTACGAAAGATTCGCAGTCCGTCTGCGGATCCGAAATATTCTGCGGATCGCAGTCTGCAAGCGGACCCGTCCGCAATCCGCACATCTCTGGTCGTTGCTAAATATTCTATAAATAGGCTAAGCTATACGGTAGATGTAAAATAATTTGTAAATAGCGCTGTTGTAATAGTGAAAATTATCGAACATATCGTTATTAGAGTTTTCGTTCAAAGTTATCCGGCAGTAAAATGTTACCCAGGTTGACGGTATATAATAATGTTGGCCTTACCTTTAAAGCTTCTGATGAAATAAGGAGCAAAAGTACTGAAAATTGCCGTTTTCGACAACGCCACTGTCGTTTGACGCCCGTTCTCCAGGGAACCCCCTCCCCCGAATATCCGCATAAACCATATATTACCAGAAACTAGAGTCATTTGGCTACATCTTCGTCGCTGACAGTATGGGTTTGTCTTCATTCAAATTTTCGTGGTGGGGCTCCGAAAGATGTACGTGTTTTGAAACACAGTGTATAATGGCCCTTCAAGGTCATCCAAGGTCGTTGATTTTGGCACTAATGTAAAAGCGCGTATGGGACTTCCTATTAGTTGTCAATAGTAACCTTGGTCCTATGTTTCCCCTTTTCAGAGATATTGCAGATTTCTTCTGAGACCAGCGACCCCACCCCTATTCCACCCGAATTTTGGAGATGTTTCCCTTGGACTAGATTGCCGATGTGGTGGTTTCGAGAGGAGCGAAGACCCAAGCTATTTACTCGTGTAATTACTTCGAACTAGTCTGAGCTATATGCCCACGGTACCTCAACGTTACGGACGGACATACGGACATATCGACGACTTACGATAGCAATACCGCGCTTTGCACTGTGTGCATCGCGCGGTAATAAAAATCTAAACATTTTCACAGCATTTTTGCAAATGGTTTATTTGACATGTAACTATGACCTAAGTCGTCAGTAGTAGCTACGTTGTATAATAGCACCATTTACGAAATGTCGAATCCTGATATTTGCAATGACCTTGAAAGATCATTAGAATCATTTCAGTTATCGAAATAATTTTTATTGTTAATATGCTGTGAAAAAGCAGCAATAATTACAACGAAAGAAAGTCATTTTTTTGCAATTTCAACTGTTGAAATATAGCTGACCGACTGTCCGAGACCCGAAGACGTACGCTCTTTGCTTATGAAGATGTGGTAATATCTCGAAAACGTTACAAAACAGAGATGTAGTTACTATAGACATAGTTACTATGAGACACTAATAAGAAGTCACATTGTATTGTTACCGATGATCTTCAGTAAATTCTAAGGTCATTTTTATGCCTCCGCCACCGACAGGTGTATCGAAGGCATTATGTTTTCGGGTCGTCCGTGCGTGCGTCCGGCCGAGCGTGCGTCCAGAAAAGTTTATTAGCACGATTTCTTAAAACCCAATGGAGGGAATTTTACCACATTTTGATTGGTGGCGTAGTTGAGACGAAAAAAGAACTGCTTAGGTTTTAAAAACCCAGAGGTTAGTTAAGCTCGCTACAAGGTCAGATGTGAAAAATTTTGGACACCACATCTCCTGAAAAACGTGAAATATCACAATCAAGTTTGAGTATAATAGAGTATGATACCAAGATGACATATTTGTTTCATGGCGGTCATAAGATCACAAGGTCAATGTGCTTATACAAATTCGTCACCGTAATAACTCCGGAACCGGTTGAAGGATTTTGACCAAATCTTACGGAAATATTATATACCGCGGTTAAATAAACTGATTACGTTTTGAAGGTCGTGGGATCAAGGTCAAGGTCGCTAAAGGTCAAATATTTGAGTGAGTTATTGCAACGGGCGGCGGCATCCACACCGCACAACAGTCGCCGACAGTTCCGATCTAAGCTGAAAACCCATCTTTCCCGACAAGCCTATAACACTGCGTGATTCCTCTGAGAACAATTCGTTGAACAGTGTAACTCTGTAAATGTAACTGTAACTGAGCGTCAAAGTATCATCTTGTTAGCTACTACACAACCTTGATGAATCAAGTTGTCTGATAAAGCTGATACATGAATGTGACGACCTGTGATTTCCTGATCATAAATGGGCTGCTGTCGTTTTGCATGTCTTCACTAAGCTGAGGGACTTTTACGGTGATCTACTGTCACGTAATATCTTTATTCACAAGCCAGTGGTCACAGATATAGAACGGTGTAAGATGAAGACATGGTTACAACGCACCGTCAGCAGGAAGTCGTTGATGCTCCGTCAATTGGCACTATTGTAAAAGTTATTACGACGTATTTACTTGTGTTTGCTACCTCTATTGGTGAACAAAGATGTGCAATTGTATATTAGTGAATACTTAGTTAAGTGGGTACAATTTTTCTTACTATTTTTTGTTGCTACCATTATATGGTGAATAAAGATTTTCAATTATAGCATATGCATCATTAGTGAGACTATCCACTAATATAAATTCATATAGATACTTTATGACGCGTCCTTAAAGGTTTGTTTGCCTACATTATTCAAGGTCATTCAAAGGTCAAGCTATGAAACAAAGAGGAAGTTCACAATAAAGTGGATAAAGGCAGTGTGTACACTAATCTAACGCGATAAAACATAACTAAACAACATGGATTGTCCCCCATTTTCTCTGCACATCTGCGCTTCTTGCTAAATTTTATATCAGCGATTAACACTACTATCGTGTGCCTTACTATCACTACTATTTCGCATGTCGAAATAGCCAAATAAATCACGCGCTACACATTTTATGTTTATTTATCAACAGCAGTGTGGCCAGTTAGACTAAGTACAGATAATCGAGATGTAACATTTCACAAAATCTTGCGCGACGTTGAGATCATTATTATAGTCGGAATGTCTTATAACGCGGTGGCATCAGCGGTAATCAAACTCCAGCTGGTATCGATACCGATCTCTTCTCTTCTCGTCGTGTTCTCCACACATCTCTCATTTGCGCTTTGTACCGCTTATCCGCGTTATCTGCGATTTGAAACAGACAACTTATTATGCGACCGTCTCCATACAAGGCAGCATTACGCGTTGTCCCATTATGTCCGTCTTTCTGTTCGTCTGTCCTCGTCCGTGCCTCCGTTTATCTCAAGAATGAAACGCTCTAGACAGTCAAACTGAGCAGAAAGTTGTCTATATATCACCTGCCCTGAAAAGTCAAAGGTCAAGGTCACTAGGTCATCATATCCTATACCCGTAAAAATGGCAGCGAAATGAACTACGAACTTAATACTTCACGCAACAAAGTCAAACGGGTCTAATGTGAAACTCAGGAGGTCGAACGGATAAACCCTGTCTTAAAATTGCAAAAAAAACAACCGCATATGTTTAGCCGCAAATACACGGCATTCCAATCTCGTTTAGGCATAGCGTATACGATACTTTCTTCTCAGTGACTTTTTATTTGTTCTGTTGTAAAAATTGTAATGTTTGTGCTCTTTTACACTTGAAAGTTTTCCGGTGTTTTAACCCTCTACCGCATGGTGATGCCAATCGGCACACCATTTTTAAAAGAAAAAATTAATAATTAATCAATGATAAAAATGCCAAATATATACATTTTCGGAAAGCTTAGGATATGATCTTGATCTACATAGTATTAAAGGAGTGTTAACATGCAAATAACATTCTGTGAGTTCGTAGATGTTGAAATAATTGGACTAATCACAAAAGTTTATTTTACATCTACACCGTGAGTCAAAAAAGTAGACCACTGAGTTTGTCGTAAGTTCACCAAATATTGACCGATTTTCAACATGCTTTTACTGATACACTTTGTAATAAATTAGTCATTAAGGATCCTACCAAACCTAATACGCGTCACTACACTATCTTGTAAAAGAAAAATTTTTCAAAATTTGTACTGACTGCAGTCACACAACAGCATATCATGCATGCAAACGCTGAAGAGAATGTGGCTATGGTAGATAAGCTGGTACTGTGCCAAGAAGACTAATCACAAATTCGTCATTCAGTACACCAATTGGCACTGTCTGCTGTCATATGGATCATTTTTTTTCACCGCGATCTGGGATTGAAGAGACCAACTGAAGATCAGATTGAAGTAATTCATTATGCAAGACTTAGCTGCTCAAAACAGTTGTCGAATTATGACATCTTCATTTGGTTCACTGACAAAAATGTACTCACATTACCCACTGAAAAATTCACATAATAACCGACTGTATGAGCCTGCTGCAACAAAGACAAAAGACGTCGGAGAAAAACGCTTTTTGCGCAAGAATGACGTTCAGACAGTGGCTGTCAGGGTATTAAAATTGGACGGCACTGTTTTGGATATAATCGATCCCAGAGTCGAAATCAATGAAATCTGTTATTGCGTTTTACTTCTGCCACAATGGGTGCTGCCTGGCATATGTTAGGTCTCTGGCGAGTTCAGAAACAGTGTCCCAGTGTACAGATCATGCCAGTTTTCTGACATTAATATTTCACAAGGTAGTGTAGTGACGCATTTAAGGTATGGTGGTATCTTTATTGATTGCCTTATTGCAAATTTCCTGGAGAGTGTGCGGGTGAAAGAAATTTCAAAATCGGTCAATATTTGTGAAGATATGAACTAGAGTATGGTGTGTACTTTTTATTGACTCACAGTGTAGAAGCTGCCGTTCCAGTGGCGTAATGTTTCTCGTGTTTTTCGTCATCTTTTACTTTGCATGCTACAGACGTTCTTATGACGATGATCACAACTACAAGAACACGACCGAAGAAATATCACCTTTTGCGGTGAACGGATTTGAAGATTTCTTGCTCCACCACGCTGAAACAGAAATTATCACACGGACATGGGTCATTTGATCACAAACACGAAACCCGCGTGCTATCGCAAGTAATAAACCGCACGATGCTGCAATCAATTAGAATAAGCAATTAATCGTAAGCAGTTACTATTTTATTTAGCTGTTTAATTATACCGTACATTGAGTCAGTAAGCCTGCATCCACTGAAACACGTTAATCTGACGTGATGATACAAACCAAAGTTATTAAATAGTATAATTCTTACAATATTTAATAGCTTTGTAGCAGAGATATTGCAGGTTTTCTGCTGAGAACAGCGACCCCACCCGTATTTCACGTGAATTTCGGGGTGTTCCTCTTGGACCAGATTGCCGACGTTGTGGATCCGAGATGCGACTACCCTATAAACTAATTATTCGTGTAATAAATTTCGAATTAACCCAAGCTATACGACCCAGTACATCAACGTTACAGACGGACGACTTACGATAGCAATACGTGCATCGCGCAGTAAAAACGAAAGTAGTAGTAGTAGTAGTAGTAGTAGTAGTATACCGTTCCGTATATCAATGTCGTGCTGTTGACGGGTATGCTGCTGGCGTTTCTCTTCCCTAACAACTTCGGCGTTTAGCGATCCATCGTAATCTGCTTTAAAACATACAAAATATAGCATTAAAAGTAGTTTTTAAAAACCAGTAAGACGCTGTGAATTTTTCTATGTCGGAGTTAGCGAATCAATTGACCAATGTATTATTTCGTTGTTAACGAGGCCGTCAATTACTTCGTGGCAGGCGACAGCGATTCCGCGGTTAGCTAAATTGAAGTTGGCGTTTGCCACACCGAGAGGCGTCATATTTGAAAAGTGTTGTGGCCCCGACTGGAATTAAACACCCCCAGCTGTTTTCGTCGTCAGATTTTTTTCGCAGCAAGGAGTCTGGCGTCAAGGTAAATCTGCCTCGGCAGGTGTGACGGTCACGACCTCGTGTGCTCGCGTCGGCTTATTCTTGGCGAACACACTCAAGGAAGAGCCCGAAAACGGCCGAGCAATAGCGAGAACGATCGCGCCGATGCAGCCGTAAAAATCAACTTAGCTGTCGCAGAGAATCCGCGCGACTCGCCGTACCGTTTGAAGAGTTTGTTAAGCCGGTTCTATACGACGCTTGATAACAAGAGTTTGTGTCCGTGCCACAGCAGAATTTCTTGCGATTTTCACGCTTCGTCGTCGCAAGGGAAATCTGTTGGCTTAAAAATCTTGTACTTTGTTCACCTTTGCGGCCGTGGCGCCCGCAGAAAATTTTACAGGGGTACCTTCTTCCCTCACCATCTGCCAACTTGTTTTACTCTGCGTTGACATCCCATAGATCTTATATGTTACTATCACCCTGCTAGCAATATACCGTGGTAATCTCATCGAAAAATACCATGTTTTTTGAGCTAGTTTTCTACCCAGGTATAGGCCCATATTGTACCAGCACCACTACAGTATATTACTGCCCAAAAATATCACGACATTGATATTCCCACTGTATACCGTGGTATTTTGGGGGCAGTAACATGCCCTTGTAAAATATGTAGCATGGTACAGCGCTGCCAAAAAAATACCATGGTAATTTTTGCCGTAATACCACGGTACAAATACCATGCTGCAGTGGGGAGACATTGCTGCCCGTGGCGGCCATACCGCACTGAGCATCTGGCAACAGAACTAACGCGGTCCGCACAAGTGCAATACAACTGCAATACACGAAAAAAATTATTTTATTGCAGTTGTATTGTAGTTGTATTGCACTTCTGCTGACCGCTTAACAAAACGAATCTGAAATGTACTGACGTCGTGCAAGACAAACGTGCTGCAGAGAGAGCACGATGAGGAACGCAACCACGGTTGCTGCTGCTGCTGCTGCTGCTAGTCGCATCTTTGTCGTCGTAAAACTCTTTGTTTACCTGCCGACCGCAACAAAAGAATATGACATTGTGCACTGCGCAGCAATAAGTGGTGCTTACAATTATACACGATATACGAGTACAGCGTGTGGCAGAAGAAAAGTAATCACTAATTTTTTGCCATTGTCTTAGTAACCGCTCGGATTTTTGAAGCGACATAAGCGACATCGTCCAACACGCTCTCTCGCTAAAGGACCACCACGTATATGCTATCGTTCTCACCACTAGCAAATAGGACAGATTAGTTTATTTGCGGTCCGTTAGCCAGCGTTGTCAGCTTCTAAAACTGTTAAATGTATATTGTTCATACTGAAGACTTTTGCGGTAAGTCTGATATGTCTGTCAGAGACAATTTTAGTTTCACGTGCATAAACTTGGTTTTAATTTAGTAAGGACTTCCTGTTTACCTTTTTATGACATTGTGTTTTCTTCTAGTGATCTTATTGCACGTTATTTTCATTTAAGCAATTGTGTGAACCAATGTTTTACTGTAGTTGTTAAGTTTATCGGTTGATGCTGCTTTTTAAATGCCGTTAACTAATTGTAACCATAGCCCATGAAACAAAGCAAAATTTCACAGTTTAGAACGAAAATAACAAAAAAACGTTACTGTTTATAATTAAACGATACGCGATTTTGCGCGATATTAATCGGTTGCGTTCTTCTAAAGCGAGACTTAAAAAGAATCGATTAACATTAATACGTTTAGTTTACTGGTCTGCGTTGAATCAATCAGATATTACATCGTGGTTACATTAAAATAAAACATTTTTGTACCTGTACTTGAAGAAAAAGCTGCAGGTTACTTACTTGTAAGACGATTACCTACCGCGTTTGGCTGTCGAACTGAGTGGACGTAGCTAACAGTGGAAAAATTGTCAGTATAGGACGTGGACTCGGCGGACGCGCAGAAGCACCGGTGCGTGCTGCTACGGGGTCTTTGCGGTTGCGTAAACCTCTGGGAATCGGGTCCTGGTCAGATTTCGCAGTGGAATACCGGTACGTTGTTCATCTCAAAGATTCTTAAAACAGTGGCGGATCCAGGAATTGACCGAAGGGGGGATTTGATATCCGCGTGATATTCGCACAATGCGCTGTGAAATTGACATTTTAAAAATTTGTGTACGACTCCGCCGAAGGGGGAGGCGCCCGCGTTGCGCCCGTCCCTAGATCCGCCACGGCTTAAAAGCTTCTTCCGCATTCCGCGCCATTATGGCCTCCAGGGTGCTGCTGCCCCATTAAGCAACTACTCACTCACTCACTCACTTCTTTCGCAGTTGACGTCAGAATGCAGTAGTGAGAGGTTATCAATATCGGTCGATAACTGACAACAGCGAAGGAGTTGTTACAACTGTTCCATATTTGCCAAAGTTATCACAAAAAGACTGCGTTGGTGTTTTATTTTGACTAACAGTTTTATTTTGACAAACAGTATACATAATACACGTAAATAGAAAAGTATTCCATTATAAAGGGCAGTTTTCTAAAAGCGAAATATTATGCTTGATACAATTATCACATTATGCGGCCGTCCTATAGGCCGCATTAAGCGTATTGCCCCCCTCTGTCTGTCCGTCTGTCCCGTAAGGCTCGTAACTCGAAAGAAACATCAAAATTGATATAAACGTTCCCCAGGGCACGAGTAAGTGGACAAAAGGTCAAAGGTCAAGGTCGCCGGACGTCAAAAACCTCCACAGCAATCTGGCGTCACGTTTACCATACTTACGAGCGGCGGGATCAAGCGTCGGCGGCTCAGGCGCCGACTGCAAACTAAGTAAGTAATCGTTTATTGAACAACGGTCAAACGCCATTGAAAAAAAAAACAGAAAAAATAATATAGCAGAATTGCAAGTTAATATAGTGTAGAACTACAGCATATTTGCATACAGTCGTCTAGTAAGCATCCTCAAATAGGCCTGAGACGTTCGGCAGCTGGATGGAACGGCCGTATGTCATGTCTGCAGTCGACGCTGACATCTTTTCTTGTTAAAATTACCGTCGCTGTTTCGCTGCTGTGCAATCTGCGGCACCAAAGTTAACGATTAGATCAAGATCTTCGACGAACAATTAATTACTCGGAGTTTTAGACAGCCATTCACCCAATAATTGGCATTTGTCTCTGATAAACGTATATAATTGATGCTTCGATCATATGACAATTTTTTCTACACGTATGCGGGTTTTCAGTACAACAAGTACGAAAGGTACCATGGACCCGGAAGGGAGTGCGCGCAACAGTTGTGCGCACGCTGAGTTGACCAGCGGACATGCTTTGGCTAGCTGTTAGTTGTTACAGCTATTGCGTGCACTCCCGCGGTCTATGCTAATTAACTAGCTAATTACTCATTACAATTAGTCATTAATTAGAAAATAAATGAAAAACCTGAGACTGTAGATCTGTGAGCAATGTCAGCACGAATGTGTAAGCAAAGTTTCGTTGCACTTGGCTGCATATTAAGAAGGCCTTAGGGATTTTTGGACCCTTAGAGAACTGATTCCCAGAACAAGACAAGAAGCCTAGCTGTTGCTAGGATGGCCGACCGTACTGCCCCATAGCAGACGATCTGTTCAAAAGCTCTGGTGCATTCATGTAGCAATGCTAATACACAGGGACAGAATAGTTTGATTTTGGACA
>Ga0209679_1000713_pt1 | contig 12637 bp, 6 predicted proteins | sample WorMetHEROISLAND_4_FD_187408 | JGI IMG/M metagenome (GOLD analysis project Ga0209679, IMG submission 187408) | Marine gutless worms symbiont microbial communities from Max Planck institute for Marine Microbiology, Germany - Olavius sp. 2 HERON... ...
AAATTAGCATTTGTCTCCAGCTTCTGGTGGCTTTGCCCCAGACCCCCACTGGGTCTCTGCCCCTGGATCCCGCAGGGGGACTTGACCCCCTCTTTTGTCCCCCATAGCAAATTCCTGGCTACACCCCTGTACGTCTGTATGGAAACGTATAGGATTTATTGACAGTGATTATGTGAATAAATTTTGTTATGAATAAATTTTGTTTTTGAGCGAGATGCGTGAAACCAAGTCAGTGATTTGTGGTTGTGGCTGATGTGTAGAGAAATCGAGTGATTGTGGCAAGTGTGAATGTGCTAGCAAACAGTGTGAATGGTTCGTCTTCAATCATGAAGTTGTAATTCCAGAATACATCGTCGACTTCGAGTACATCACCAGCGTATGTTGAATGGCTTATGTGTTTGCCTGCGTGAGAAACTAATACAAATACTATTACCCTACTACTACTGTTACTGCTACTACTGCCAACACCAACACCACTGCTACTACCACTATTACTACCCTTACTACTGCTGCTTTCGATTTTTTCTAAAGGCAACTACTTAATTTTTGTTAACCCGTGAAATGGTTATAAAAATAGCTGCACACGTAGTTTTGTTGCGGCAGTTATTATTATCTTATTAGTGTGACGTACTTCACTGCTCTTTGTTCTATTTAAGCTTTCCACCATAGAGTGATGTTACAGCCATCAACTGTCTTTGTGGACTTTTCGACCTTTTTTCTACATTTTTTGTGCTAGTTTTTTTAATTTTTTTATTTTGTCTCTTTCCTTGCTACTAATGCACATCAGTTTCTGGGGACACAATACGTTTTTCATAAGGTATTTGTTTGCTTATACTTTAGCATAATTCAAGTATTTTGGAGTCAAAGTGCTCCTTACTATTGACTCCTGGGAAATCTTATATGTGCATGTGTACATGTGTTATCAGACATAAGTATAAAATTTTAATTAACAATAAGTTTGCAGCGAGAACTAATGAATTAAAGATGTAATGATAATTGATTAATTAATTAGTGATTGATTAACCGTTTCGAGGAATTTATTAATTTTTTTGCAGGTAAAGCCTACATCACCATTTCATGATATGTTGGCGAATGAACTCGTTTCGCTGGACAAGGACTCAAAAGGAATCCAGTGGCCGTTACAGGAGGAACTGATGCAAGACGATGATGTTGTAAACGTTGGCCAGGAGAAGAAAGTCCGGCAAAAGTTTGTTAGCTTTTGTTGTTTTTTTTTGTACCGTTAGATTTTTCACCTAGCATTCCACACTAACTACTGTGAAATTTGTATATCTACTGCTGCTACTTTTTATTTTTAACTGGACAGTTTTTTTTCTGATTAATCTGGCCTGCAAAAAGTCCAGTTTAAACAGTCGCCAAAACTTTGTTTTAGTTGGACCCGGTTTAACATAGACCGACTGTGAGAATATTGGCTAGGTATGAATGAAAAGTAACGGTAGCACTTGGTGCATAATATCCATTTACACAGTGAGGCATAATTACCAGACCCCCTTTTTATTGTACAGCGTTTGAACAAATAGACAAAAATTGATAAAATTTAGCAGAAATGTCTTGTAGACTGTGCTGTTATAAGCAACAACAGCTTTTTAAACTACTGGCCCAGTTTGTGTTCAAGGTGTCCGCCTTGTGCTTTAACACACGCATGAGGACGTGTGTGTCATTGCATGACTGCCGTATCAATGATGCACTGATCCTGTTCATCGTAAGCTGTCAGGTCTTATATGTGAACGCAGTAAGTAAGGTGGGTAAATTTAGCAACAGTGCATGCAGCGTTATCTCGTGCTTAGTCATGGGAATTTTTATGCCAAAAACAGCATAGTAACAAAATTTTGCCATTTGGCGCTAGGAGGTCCAGTAATTATGCCTCACCATGTAGAATTATTGCTGGTGTGTTACTAATTTATACACTTGTATATGCATGTGTAATAGGCTTGTTGCATTGACTGAGGAAATGCTGATCAGAGTGTCGAAGTGTCACAGCCTGGTCCACATCACGACGTTGAACCTTCATGGCAACGGTCTCATCCGACTGAAGCATCTTGCTCTGCTGCCGTCTCTCACTCATCTCACTGTTAGCTTTAATGATCTCACGCATCTCAGTGACCTCGCCGGACTGGTACGTGTCGACCTTTCGTTATTCTCAGGTACTGTATCTTATCGAAATAGAACATGCAGGCTTTCGCTTCTGTATCCTCATCTTTGAAATACTCAAGTATTCGGTTATTAGTTGTCAGTTATCAGTAAAAAAGTCCTTCCTGAGCCACAAGGCCAATAGGGCGGCGCTGATCTCCGTTTCCTTAGCCCTCAGCCAGACACTAGCTTACACTGCGAGACCACGGATACTGGGCTGGCTAGTGTATTGCACGGTGTGCCTGTTTACTCCCTAGCTTTTGCTAGTACTCATTGCGCCTACCCACGGAGGGATGGCCAGGCTGAGTTAACCTGGGTGGCTGGTTACACACCAAGAGGGTTTACCCGTCCGCAGACGGTCACCCATCCAAGTACTAACTGGGCCTGGCATAAAGTAACTTCGTTGATCACGACCAACGCGTTAACCACTACACCACACCACACCACCAACAAGTGTTATCAGTACTCAGTTATTTAAAGTAGCGATTAGTGATTGAATAGTTTCTTAATGGCGAGGTGATGTCGGATTCCGCAGTTTGCCAAATGTTGTAAGACAAAAGGTCGGTACTGTTAGACTGTTGGAGGGAGGAAGGCTGACCCAGTCCTCTGTCGACTAGGTACCTCAGTGGTGGATGATTGGGGTTGAAGTGAGATGATGGGTAACTGGGCGTGATCGGTAAGTGTACTATACAAATGCATTCTTGAATTGAGTAAGAAAATACATAAAATCAAAGCTATTTATCTACAGCAAAAATCCAATTTCTGTGATAAAATAAGCGTCGTTCTAGTTGTTGACGCTTTCAAGTAGGTCTTCCGAGGAAGGAACAGATTATAGATTTTGTGAAACTATTGTCGTCAGGAATGTAAAAATGCTGGCTGTTTGGGTACAATAAAAGAGTAACAAGGTCCGAAGTAATTTGATGATTGACAGGTTGTTTGAGTGGATGTTACTTTGTGTTTTTCTCAGGGGATTGTACATCTTGATTCGAGCTTCAACAGACTCACCACGTTAGACGGCCTGACAGTATGTTGATGTTTGTGTTTTAATTTTGTTCGTGGGCATTTACTGGATTTGCCTTGTCTCTGACTGGTCCAGCGACCAGCACCTTTTGGCAAATCCGGCCAAATCTGGCTCAGACAAAATTTTTGGCTGGATTTGGCGGATTTCAGCACAGCAGACTATTTACAGCCAAAAGTAATGCAACTGGTTTTGGATTGTCATCATTTGCCACCAGCGACAGGAGTCGGCAACTCACTGCTGCAGTTTCGGAGAGAGACACTGTGACTGATCGGAAACCATTGCTGCGTTTCACAAACTGCTGACAGTCTGACATTGCAGCATTCAACACATGTTTTGCATAAATTCTGTAAATTGCCCCTGCAATGTCCTTGATGTGACAGTGTCACTTTAATCTTTGCATTTTTAATAATAATAATAATAATAATTTGAGTGATTTGACGGTTTGATGCAGTGGACTGAACTAACTTAATGATATTACATGATTACAAAGTGTTCGTTTATGCTTTTTAAAATGTACATTTAAGTTAATGTTGTAATATTTGAGACCTAGATTGTAGTAAACCGATGTTTATGTAAGTGTAGTAATCTTTTTCCGAAATTTAGTCTTGGCTGTGGCTGGATTTTAAACATTAAAATCATCTCTGTTTATTTGTTAACTGTATTTTAAGCCACCGCCTAAAGATATCAACATATCTGGCATGTTGTGGGTGTCCGGCGGTAACATCCGTGAGTGCATGAGTCGGATTTAGAAATTTCTGGTAGGAGGAATGAACCAAAGAACCAATGTGCCCAGTGTGATCTGTCACTGAATGGGAGTTCTGGGATTTCTTCCCCATGGAAATTTTGGAATGGCTTTATGCATATATATTGCATTTTTACTTAACAGAAGTGATGTTTTTAAGTGACAGTCTGTACTCACATGTTATTATACAAGTGCCATCAGATACGGAGGCTGATAGTAGAGATATAACCGATGCTGCAGTCATGGAGACAACAAGTCTGTTACATTTGCCTTCTCTTATCACAGACCGGCGCCTCTCAATCTTTGGTCATATCTGCCAACTACTGAGGAACACCCCTGTCTCAGAAGTCCAAGTAAAATTCAACAATTTGTAGTGTGCTCACTACAGTAAGAATACGGGTACATTACACTGTCAGGATAAAAAAGCTAAGAATATATAGGTAATACAAATAGCTGTCAGACACAATTGATTGAATTGAACGCCAAAGGGAAATAAAATATTTTTCAGTTTCATTCTAAAAGCTGCAGTGGCGGTTTCGTTGCGAATGTCGGCAGGGACATTGTTCCACGCGGACGGGCCTCAGAGTGAAAACGCTCTTTGGCCGAACTTTGTACGCAGACGTGGTATCTCGTAGAGACTGCTCTCGGTAGATCGCAGACGTCGTGTAGACAGGGTGGCCACAAACCTGGAATACTCAGGGATTTCTCTGAACATGGAAAACTCAGAGAATTCTCAGGGAATCCTGTGCAACCTCGGAAAAATTGTAACAATCAAAGTATTATTAGTTCGTCATTCAAATATTCGTGTAAAACAGCTGTTGACTGGGTAAACAGGATCATTAGGATCTCAGAGTAGCGACCCTGCCCGATAAATGTCAGTAGTGCAGTTGATGTGGGATGACCCTTGATGAACGTCATTATTACATTTACTTTTTGTTGCAGTAACCTATGGAAAAGTAAGTTTATGGCTCTGGAAAAGCATGAAAAACTCGGGGAATTTTTTTCTCCTACTTTTTGGCCACCCTGTAGTTATCAGTAGGACTAACGTGGTGTGTTTAGAATATGCCGCAACTGAAGTACCTTAATGTAGCATGGAACCAGCTGCATAACGTTTGTGATGAGGTCTCTGTATTGCACAAGCACGCTGGTAATTTGACGACCCTTGACCTGCGACACAACCCATGGCAGAAGGTTTCTCATCTCTTTTTTATTCCTCATTTTCGTTTGTCTGCGTTAAACTGTGTCTGGTCGTTGATGATTATCTGGAGGATAAGAGTGAAGATTGTCAGAACTCTTCTCTGCTTTATTGTACATAAAATTGCAACTGTGTATTAGTTAAGTTATTTCTTGTCTTGTTTCTTTCTGCCATTATAGTGGTGAATGAAGATTTTCATATAAGTAGTTTACGTTTAGGGCATGTGTTTTTGTGCTTTTTGTCGTAACTTAGTTTTAGTTTTAGTAGTGTATTTTCTCTTGGTTTTTGTGAGTTTAGTTGTCAGTAGCAGTGCAAGTAATTGTCTGGAAAGACTCATCTCGGAAATGACGTATTATATGTTGAGTGAGATGCTGAACTGTGCTGACTGTATGGGGAAGTGTTCAATATTAAGAGATGGCGTTTTTGTTCATTACTTTTATGTTTTTAATGGTGATTCACGTCATTTTCTGCTTAATTGTTGTGAAATGATGACAAAATTATTCCGTAGTGATGTTGACCAGTGGAATATAGTAGCAATGACTACTGCCTCACTGCATCGTTGTGGCTAGTTTGTGCTATTTGTGATTTGTTGATCACAGCTACAAGTTACGAAATCATTGGTTTATGTCGATGCCTTAAATTTCTAAAGATCAAATTTTATTCTAGTATTTATTTATTTTATGTATATATAATGTACTTATTTTTATATAACGTAATTTGACCTTAAATATTTTTACATAACGTAATTTGACTTATTTAACTTATGCTTGCTTTTGACATACATAACATAATTTGACTTAAGTTATGCTTGCTTTTGACATGCGTTTGTGAAGACCGCCTCCGAAATGACCTATACTGTGTCGGGTGGGGCGTTAAACTCTGCTCAACCGTCAACCGTTCTGACAACACCTTCCTGCATCTCTTTTGAGCCGAGTGATAATAATAAATAGATGATGGTGGGAGCAGACAAAACAGCTCCTAGGTAGAGTCATGGCTCAAGTCGGCTGCCATTGCAGAAGCAAGCATAACCAACTGTTTAATGATGGTTTTATTTATGTACAGTGTGAAGGTCTGCGGCTGCGAGTGCTTTCTCAGTTGAGATCTGTGAAGTGGTTAAATGGATCAGCCGTGTCTGAGGATGAAATGACTGCAGCACTGCGAATAGCTGCCAAAATATCTCGAGTTAGTAGAATTACCACGACAACTCCTACTTTCGATTTTGGTTTAACTGTTCATATTTTTCAGAGTTACTCCAGTTTAGGCTTTTTCCCCAAATGCCCTTTCCGTCGTATACCAATAGCGTTAAAGCAGTGACGGTTTGACAACTTCCATCTCATAATCCTGATGTCATACTGACGACATATATCGCTATTTATAGCGAATGAGCTAGAATATAGTCTGTTCATTTGTTGTTAAACTGTGAATTAAGTTTCGTGTTTTTATGCTTCTGGAGACTTCATAACTTTACAAGTGTAATATTTTAATTTTTTTATGGAGCATGTTGTGATCATTAAAGGCCTCGTAATTGTAATTAGGTGTTGGATTGGCTTAGAGGTAACAGCGTTGCATAAGTCGGTGAGTTTGCTGCACATCAGGCCATGTTAGTACTGAGGTTGTTGATAATTTGTCGATATACCATGGTATATACCGTAGTTCTACAGCCGATTGGTCATCACCGTGTAAGAAAATGGCTATTATTAAAATTATTTTGTCTTGCGTAACAGTAAGCCCTATTACCAGGACTGGTCTAGTTGCAGTGGAAGGCTGTTAATGATGGCTGACTTATGTGATGTATTAGCTTAAGTGGATTCAACTCTCTTCAGCTCAGAGTGCCAGAAAGGGATGAGTTCCCGTGCAACTGGCCTGCTGTCTGGAATCTTCTTGTTGTAACTGTGGTGGTCGCAGCGGCGGTTTGGCTTATTGGTAACATCTTTGGATGTATCAACGAAGTTACTCTACGTCGAGCCGGGTTAGTGCTGAGATGGGTGACTGTTCGCAGGTATACCATCTTGGTATCTAACGAAGCCATGCAGGCTCACTCAGCCTGGCCATCCCTCCGTGGGTAGGCGTAATGAGTACTGACAATGGTTACGGCCACCGTTGGGGAAGAAACGGCAAGTTCTGTGTGACAGTAGGTCCTCTTACCAGGACTGTTGGCACACTGACCCAGTCGGTTAAAGGCGCTGGCTGTTAATGGAGCCAGCCACCCAACTGACTTGGGTCGTATGCTAGCTTAGTTGGGTTTAACCCTCGCCGGCTCAAAGTGCTCCCATGCAAACGGACCTCCTCGGTCTATGTGAAATCTTCTTCTTCTTCAGCAGTGCTGTAGTGATTACTGGTTGTGATGAATTATTCTGTACAGGCAATGCTGTTGAGTCATTCGAGAATGGACGTTGTAGCACCACGCACACTTAACTTGCTGTCAGCTGCTCAGTTCCTAGCTGAGTCAAGTCGACTGACACCCGACAAAGCTGTCAGCGATTCTGACTGGCAGTATCGAGTAAGTCTTTGTCTCAGCTCGATGCAGAATAATTTTCTGTTTACCGTGTGATGCACATATTGCAAAGCAGGGTGTTGCTATCATAGCTTGTCCGTCTGTCCATCCATATGTAGCTCCTTAGCTGGACAGCTTTGCTATGCTAGCCCATCATAGCGGAGACAAGGCGTCGTGGGGTAATCGAAAACGTCAGTTTTTAGGGCTTTCAGACGCACCTTATGAAATGAGGCCAACGTTATTATACAGTATTATTTAGTCCCTTGTCGCCTTTGCACTGACCTTGTATGGCCATTTTACTTTGAATTTTCACTATTGTGAACAGCGCTTTCAGAAATTATTTTGCATACTTACTGTAGAGCCTATTTATAGAATATTTTTGTTTATCACATAACCAGCAGAGATGTGCGGATGTGGACTGGGATCTACAGAATATCTGGGATCTGCGAAAGGACGGCAGATCTTTCATAGATGAAAAGTTGCGGGCACATCATCGTCGGAACCGTAACAAATAAGGCCAATCAGATCAACATATGCAGGCAAGTGAACTATCTCGGTTGTAGGTCAACTCAACTTGGCCATCCCTGTCTGGGTTGGTGCAATGAGTACCAGCAAAAGCTTTAAAGTCAACAGGCACTCTGTGTGATGCTGTAAACCTGTATCCGTGGTCTCACAATGTAACCTGGTGCAGTGGCGTCGCCAGGGTTTGGTGCAGGGGGGCACAAAACTAAGAGAAAATAGTTTAAGGGTGACACACAAATATATTATGAAATTGACAGAGCTGCTTTGCAGTAACTGCGCAGTTGATGTCCCAGAATACGCAAAATTTCCTATACTAGATTTTTACTGGATAGGCAACCACATGGAGTCGAATGTCAGAGTTTGTGTGGCTCTGAAGTGACCCGAGAAATTAAACAGTTGGAAGTCGAGGGAGCATGTGCCCCAGTGCTACATAGCTGGTGACACCAATGACCTGGTGTCTCGCTGAAAGCTAATGAAACAGAGGAACAATGCGGTCCGTGAGCTTAGGAAGTTCTTTACTTACCATACCACTGGCCCTAGTTTTCATTGCTTTGAAACAGTTGATTGTGCATCGGGAAGGACAACCAGCCGATGCAGTCTGTTTGAAAGCCTACAGGATCAACTGGCTGTTTGATTCACTGTTAAAAATGGTTAAAGCCGAGTGTAGCTCTTCATGGGAATCCATCTCAGAGCTAAGGGGCGTCACTTGCCATATGGGATCACACAGTGTTACCTGCAACCCGACACAAGTGAATGCGCCCCACCATAACCCCAGCCAACCAGGTCGGTACTCGATTTACCTACCCCGGAGGGATGGAAGGCTGAGTTGAGCTAGGTAGCTTGATAGCGGCCAGACCAGGAATTGAACACATAACCTGTTTATCGCAAGTCGGATGCCCTAACTGTTACGCCACCAAGACACTGTCACTAGGGGGCGTGACTGAGCGCTGTGAATGGGGAATGCACGACGTTTAAAGGCATCTGTATTGTTCTGTTCTGTTAGGTAACCAGCGTGTTTCTTGATGGGCAGCATATCACCAAGCTGTCAGGTCTGGAGAACCTCGCAAACTTACGATGGGCGTCGTTTAATGACAACTATATCACTAATATTGAGGTTCTTAATGTTATTTTGTTTAATTTAATTATTAATTTATTATTAATAATAATATTATAATTTATAATTATCAATTCAGTTATTTAATTGTCTTAATCTTCTTAGCATATGTTTGTGAACCATTGTTATTATTATTGTTATTATTATTGTAGTTTTAGTAGCATTAGCAGCAGCAGCAGCAGCAGCCCGTTCAAAGAAATCTCACCTTCTTGAGGCATGATGGAACCCAAAAAAGAGGTTTCATCTTTGACTTTACTTGTCACAGTCCATTGGATTGGTCAGGTGGATCACCAGCATTCAAGCATCAGTGGCTTCGTTGTTTTTTTGTCACAGTGACAACTTGCTGTCCTCGGTAGCATTAATCCAGCATTCAGCATACGATAATTACAATGGAATTACACCAGGTGCTCTTGTGTGGGGAAAAACCTTCTTGCGACACACAGCAGTAGCAGTGGCAGCATGTGTATTGTTACTGCTGTTTTTCTTTTCCATATTGTCAAGGAGTTGGTTCTGCTTTGCCAGTTTGTTTCTGCTTTGCCAGTTTGAGTGACTTGGCTGGTGGTGCGAGGGCTTTAGAAGTGAAATGGCCAAGCCAATGACGTGTATCAATTCCCGTCTCTTCTTGTTCCGTCTGAATAGCCAAGCTGACGGCATTATTTCATATGCCTGGTCTCCATCCAAATTTAGGAATATCGCATATTTTTATTGCTACACGAGAATTTAGCATTACATAAAACATTTTCAGATAAACTAAAAATCTAAAACACTCGTCCATTAGTTATTACCACCTGTTGAATGTCCCACAGTCCAATAGTTTACAGTTTCCTGTCCTGTCCTTGGCAAAACTACATTTTATGGGCTAGATTTTGTACTGAACTGCATTTCAAAGAAGTTTTAAAGTTTTTAAATGATAATTTTCATTTTTATGTTTGTCTGTGACAGTAATTAACTGCTATACTTATGCTGTTTTATGCTCTGATGATTATAGTACCTGTATGATGTAACTGTGTCGTATCATTTTAGTAGATTTCTACCTATCACCATAACTCGTCATCATGTCTCTATGTTGTAGTAGATTTGTCATTTCATTTCCGGACTTTTTTGTTGGTAGGGTTTAGAGAAGTGCTCGAAACTGGAAGAGCTGTTGCTGGATAACAACAGCATTCAATACATAGAGGGCGCCACTCACTGGCCGCAGTTGCAGCGCCTGTCGCTCTCAGATAATTTGATCACTAACATCGACGGCTCGGACCTTGATAAACTCACTCAGCTACAGCATCTCTGCCTGGCAAACAACCGCATTACGTCGATGGCTGCATTCCAGCAGATGTTGGCATTGTGCGAGCTGTACCTGAGTCACAACCTCGTCGATAATGCTCGCAATATATTTTGTCTCAAGGTGGAGTCTAACGTTTGTTGTAGTTCTACTGCTGCAGGTTTCAGTGGTCCAGCAGTAACGTGGTTACATTACATTAGGGTTACAGTGAATAATGCCAAGGCACTTCAGTCACTTTGCAATCACTTTACAATTTAGGCTACAGTCGAAGCAAGCTAAAGAAAGGAGGCCGAGAACAAATGGTTGAGTGTGTTGTGTGATCTCCTAGGCTCAGTCCCATTGTGGGCAGTTGTGTGTTTATCGTGATAAACTTAGAGAGCTTTGGGCATAGGCTGAACCGGACCTTTGCACTGGCTTGAACTATTTGGCCCCACCCGTTCTTTGAGTGATTTGATGGTTTGCTGCACACACAATTTCATCATCATTTATTTCACAGAACACAGGCAGGTTACAATATCAACAGAGCATGAGTATTAGAAGTGTTCCGTAGGACAAAGTCCATTGAATAACATTACTGCCCATACAACTAAATACAAACACCTAGACAATAAAGTAACAGTGCTGTAAGTAATTTAAGAAAATAAAATGAACACACACACATACACACACACCCACACAAGAAAACATAAATGACTAACAGTTTAACTGTTAAGGAGGCTAATGTCAATGGCGTCGAGTGATCTTCTAAAACTAAGCAAAGAACTAAAATCCACAGAATCAGGAAGATGATTCCAACGATTAATTAACCTTTCACTAATACCCCGTTTACACAATGAAGCTAGCTTGACGAGCTGGCTCGATGAGCTAGCTTGACGAGCTAGCTTGACGAGCCAGCTCGACGAGCTAGCTTCATCAATGATGAATCATCATGTAAACACTACGTGAAGCTAGCTTCACGAGCTAGCTTCATGAAGCACTCATGAAGCATTCATGAAGCTGGCTTCATCGTGCAGTGCTTGTCAAGCCAGCTGGTCGAGCCAGCTCGTCGAGCTAGCTCGTCAAGCTAGCTTGTCAAGCTAGCTCGTCGAGCCAGCTCGTCGAGCTCGCTCGTCGAGCCAGCTCGTCGAGCTAGCTTCATCTTGTAAACGGGATATAAAAGTGAAGAGCATATAGAGCTGCTAAAACGTTTGTACAGTTTAAAAGGATGACCTTTAAGTCGCAGCAGACTGAACTAACGCAATGACATTACATGGTTACAAAGTGTTGATTTATACTTTCTTGATAGCATACGTTGAAGTTAATGTTGTGTTGTTTCTTAGATCGTAGAAAGCCAATGAGTGTGTGAGTGCAGTAATTTTCTTTGCAATCCGGCCTTGATCCTGGCTCTAGCCGGATTTGAGGATTTAAATCCGGCCAAATCTGGCTCCAGCGGGATTTTGAAAATTGAAATCCTAAAAAATTATAGAAATAAAAGTACCACCATTTTTTGACTCACAGTGTATAGATTATTATATTTTTGATGGTTGTTGTGCCCAGAACTTGGCGAGTTTGATCATTCTTGATATCTCCAGTAACCCCGTCTCATCAACCGTCAGCAACTTTCGTTTGTTTACCATCTACCATCTCAAGAACCTCAGAGCTCTCGACGGATCCACCATTGTTAGTAATATTGCAGTGCTATTGGATGAGAAATTTGTGTCTGTTCGCTAACACTTCGTAGCTTCAATCGTTGGCATATTGGCAGATTTTGTGCCACATGCTTCCTTAACAATTCTGTGTCTGAGATTTAGGGATGTCTGTTAGAAAATCATGGCTAGAAATGGGAAATGTGGGAAATTTTCATAGTGAAGCCGACAAATAAATGATATTGCTTTAACTAAGTAAGTAAACAAGTAAGTGATTTATATAGCGCCAGAGTCCCAGAAGAGAATCAGGGCGCATTGGGGATGGGCACTAGGGGGCGAGATAGGCCAGCGGAAAGTAATCACGGCTTGTGCGGTAGCAACAAGCTGTTGTATAAGCGATGTGCCTTGTCAATGGGAGAGGCGAAATTTCGACCCCCCACAGCTCCCACATTTTTCGCCCGATCTTTCTGAAACTCAAAACTAAGAAACATATCCGGGAC
>Ga0209679_1000714_pt1 | contig 12633 bp, 5 predicted proteins | sample WorMetHEROISLAND_4_FD_187408 | JGI IMG/M metagenome (GOLD analysis project Ga0209679, IMG submission 187408) | Marine gutless worms symbiont microbial communities from Max Planck institute for Marine Microbiology, Germany - Olavius sp. 2 HERON... ...
TGCTTCAATGTCCGGTACAATTAAACAATTCAATAAGATATTGACTGCTTATTTAAATTGATTGCGACATGGCGCGGTTTTGCGTGCGATAGCATGGATTTGTTTAGAGTTTACAGTTTACAGTTAATGAACAGCGCTACACGTTACGTTACATGACAGTAAGCAGCTGGTTAAATGTTTGCGTGTTATCTATGTTGGTTGTTATTGGTAACGGTAAATTGTGTGTAGAAGAAGAATAATATTTAAACTTTACGAACTTGCGGATAGTATGGAAGACTTTCAGAGCGGAGAAGAGGTTAGTAAGTTTTTGCTCTACGTTTCTGTTTAGCGGACTGCTACCCAGCAGTGTCAAGTTTCCGATACAGCCACGGGATCCATATATAACGGAACCATATCATGCATGGTGTTATTAACGGGTGAAAATACTTTGCGGAATGCGGAATACAGAATGCGGAATTCGACCATGTATACTTTGCGGAATTACAGGTGCGGAATGTTCGGCTATCTGTTGGCAGTAGGGAACTATTGTAAATGTAGCCACGCGCTTATTCAGTAAATAGCAAACTACAACTTGAGTTAGGCTCAGTGGGCTAGGCTGGACTACGTATTGTATGTGTGGTACAAAATCAGGCCTACGTATGGTAGGCCGCAGGATCGACTCCCAGTCTGGGCTATACTTTTTCACATTTTTCTACATTTTCACATTTTTCTGCCTTTGAGTGACTAATACATTATAATATTGCAGCTTATTCAGTTTTACTACATTATGATAATGCGACTTATTCAGTGTATGCTTGGACGGAACTCTAATTTTTTTACCAGGTTCCGTCTTGACGGAACCATAGCCATTGCGATACTGAATTCAGCAAGTTTTTTCTGCATTTGATATTCCGCAAATTATACCTGGTCGAAATTCCGCATTCCGCGTTGTGCATTCCGCATAACATTTTATTGACCATGTGCGTGCACGGTCAGTAAGCCTGCTGATGTTTATTACCGTCCTGTGATTTGACTTGTGTTATCGATTAATTTTGTAAACGTTTTCTGTTTCCGTAAACAGTAGGCAATTTGCTGTTCATGACACCGCAGTGCCCCAGGGCCCATTTTTGCGCACAGTCAATAACTGTTTTCCACTATTGCTCGACTCTGCATGCGCACGGGAAGTATAATGATTGATATGTCATTCCACCTCTTGCAGACGTCAGAAGTGCAAATAATGTACATTTGGATTAAGATTAGCAACAGGAATTAGCAGTTGGCAAGAACCGTTGTATTGTGCAACGAAAGCTGCATATGTGGTTAATGTTAATGCTGCATGCTGATGAATAAAAGTGGTGGCCTGTTCCGCGTAAATGGTTATTGTTTATACCAGTCTGACTGTGGCGTCCAGGAGAATTTGCTCACCCACTCCAAATTCTAACCCTATCTCTAATCTAACCTTATCAGTAGATGTAAGTTTTGCAGGTTTTCCAAACGTAGAGAACCTAGCATACCGTAATTTTGATGCAGTATTCTAATAATACATAGAACTGTGGATCACTTGAAGGGTGAATTCCTGTGTGATTGTCATATCGTGATATTATCACTTTAGTTTAATAATAAAATTTTGCTCTACACCATGTCCAGAAAAAAGGAACAAATATTAGTATTTTAGGTGTAACTTTGACAAACACGAAGACATAGTTGTAAGTAATTCTTGCAAGGAATGTCATAAAGTAATGCAAAACCAAACTAACACAACAAAAGTCCGCCGCACCTAATCAATGTCAGTACTTTACCTTGTGAATTAAACGATCGTCATGTATTAAAGCGTACAACGTCATAGCTGACAACTGCAAGAAAATCAGACCGGAATATCAGCCTGCAACTGTTCGATTCGACTAGTCAACGAAGGCTTCAAACGCCACAGTTGTCGCAAAAACACACTGTCAGAATTAGAAGCAGTGCTCAAAATGACCACCGCCTGCCCTGACACAAGCTGAAAGACGACCACGTCACTGATGCACAGCTGCAGCAATGACGGCGTGATCCAGCTTGGCCCACTTGGTTCCGATGTGATGTTTGAGGTCGTCGAGATCAGTGATGCGTGTTTTATACACCTTCTCTTGCAGTTTACTCCACACGCTGTAGTCCACCGGATTTAAATCTGGTGAATTTGGAGGTCACAGTAGCGGCGAAATGAACTCTGACATTTCTCTTTCTTCTTGTGAAAACGGCATTTTGATGACGTCGAACTTACGTCATCATTACGTAGTGTTGTGCAAGTAGTGATGGCACTTTTATAATTTTTTTTCAGTTACCTTAAATGTCAAGGTGAATTGTGCCAGAAATTATGAAAGTGTGTTGAACTTTGTCAAAGTTGTGCCTAAAATACTATTGGTTCCTTTTTCCGGACACGGTGTATAGCTGTACATTGATGTTAGTGATGCAGTAATTGCTTTGTGGTAATTGCACAATTTAGGGGGTGTTAGTCTGTAAAATCAATTTAATTTTTATGAATCTGTATTAGTTTGAGAAAATTATGTTAACATTATCTTATGTGTTGTACCGATTTTCTTGTTTCAGACAACATTTGTTGTTGACGAAGTGAGCAATATCATTAAAGAGGTAAAGTTTGATGGTTGTTGTCAGTTTGAAGTTCTTACTGAACTGGCTAATATTTAATGTATAATGCATGCTACTAACGTGCATCATCGTGGAATCAGCTGTATGTCATAAACCATATGGGTTGTTTATGTAGTGTAGTTTGTTCTGTAGCAAAGATTTTCAGTGCGTTGTCATGGGTAATATAAGGCAGTGGGAGTGACGATGAAGTTTCCGCCCAGGTGTCGACAAAGACAATGTTTTTTGTCTCGGCTCTCTTATGTGTCAACTCATTCTTGTGTGCTTACTTCTCGCAGTTTATTCTCAGTCCCGTTCCTATAGCATTTAAAACAAGAAAGCCTAGCTGATGCAAAGGTAAGCGTGCGACAGCAGTGCATGTATGAAGACCCCTAGCGAAGAAATCGAAGCTCGTCAATGCTACCAATCGACATTCCGCAGCCGATAAGCGACTTCCTGTTGATGGTTAATAACCATGGCCGTATTACTTACTGTTTGTGAGATATTTACGCGTATAGAGGTTGAAAATTGCCATTTTCGCCCACTGGTTTTGGGGTATTTGCCTTATAGATCTGTAATGGAGCAATGCCCAGCAACATCAACGTAATCTATACATTGTTGAAAAGTACATTTAGTGGCTAAAATTCTGTTGCTGACAATATGGATCTATTTTCATTCATTTAGCCATTGGATGGGCGATAGCATATAGCGTGCTCTGCATATATGCTGTCGCATGCTTATGATGGCAGTTGTAGAAGTTTAAGTCAGCACGCATGCCTACCCGTAATATGGGATTTTCAGGAGCATTTTGGCAATTTATAGTGCTTCCTGTGCATTTTCTTGTAACTCCAACCTGAGTATTTCAGGTGACAGTCCGTCATATTAACCACTGAAGTATTGTTTTTCACCTTGAACCAAATGTAAATTAATTCACCTGTATGGCCAGCGGTGTTCATATCTTGTTAACGTGTAACGTACTCTCGGTTATGTACAACAGGCGATAGAAAGTGCCATTGGAGGCAGTGCATACCAACATAACAAGGTGAATCCATGGACATCAAATGTTGTTGAGCAGTGCTTGAATCAGCTTGCTAAGCTGGCAAAGCCATTCAAGTACATAGGTAAGTTTACTTCCTTGGTGGTTTTCGACTTATATCATTGACTTGTTTATCTGGCTTATTTTCCAAGCTCAGTGTTCACCGGTCACTGGTCCTCCAGTGGAGGCTTTGTGATGCTTTTGGGGACAGTTGGAGCAGGATTTTTGCAGGCCGGATCTTTTCCTGATGCCAGCAAACCGTACTGACACTCTAATCTTGTTTGACAGTCTTGTGTCTATGGCCACAAGGTCGGGCTTCCTAGTACCGAGAACACGTCTGAAGTTCGGAGAGCACGCTTTCAGCGTGTGCTGCTCCAAGGCCTGGAACAACTTGCCACTCACGTCCGAGCGGCCAAGAACAGTGACACCTTCAAGCAGAGACTTAAAACTTTTTCATTCTGTAAATTTTATGATTTAGCTTACCCAAGTGATTTTATGTAAATTTTTATCATACAACTTGTTATACTGTTCAGCCCTGCTGTAAGTTGCTTCCGTTGGATATTATTATTAGGATTATTATTATTGTTAATGGTCACTTAAGTACAGATTTACTGCTGAGTGTACCAGTGAAAGAATTTTGAAAATTGGTTGATTTTGAACAAAGTCATGCAATTTGGTGGCTCACTTTACTTTTTATGTACCTTCCGGCATATTTCTGATCAACTGTTGTTGTATTTGTTCAGTGACATGCGTGATTATGCAGAAGAATGGTGCTGGTCTGCACACAGCCAGCTCGTGCTTCTGGGACAACACCACCGACGGTCTGTGATTACAAATTTTCATGCTTGAACTTTTTTGTACACCACTGCCCAGTGCCCCAGTATGTGTGCATTTGTGCTTGTTATTCAGCTTAACCCTAACATTATGCAATACCACTATCCAGAAGTTACTCAAGAACTCCAGTTGGGCAGGAGGAATTTTCCCTGTGTGTGCAAGAGCAATCATGTACTGCTTGGAACTTTCAGCTGTATTTTTCTGTGTCATGTCATATTTTATTGGTCTAACCTTACTTAGTATGCTGCTAATTATACTTTTACTTCTTAGACATATACATTGTATCCAAATATAAAAGAGTCATTTGGTTTTGCCATCTAATGCCGTGATTACAATTGCAATTCGACTACGATCTGACTACGATCCGACTACGATCTGATTATGATGTATCGCACACTCCTGCTTCCATTTGACACGAGCAAAAAATGAACGTGTCAATTTTTCGTCGCAGTCATATCGTAGTCGTATCGTACTCGAATCGCAATTGTGATATAAGCTTAAGACGTGCAAGACACACAGACAGAAACATGGTGTTTGACAGTAGAGACGATGATGCTATAGCAGCTGTCATTATTATGTCGATGACAAACGAAAACAGATAAACGAATAAGCTAGATTTACCTGATGTTTCTAGTAGGCCTGCTGCTGCTATTTCACATACTGAAGCCGTTCTTTTCACTTTATCATCTGTCCCATTTGTATAGCATAGCATGGGACAGATTATAAAATCACTGTTGTCCATCTGTCTGTCTGTCTGTCTGTCTTTGTGTCCGCACTCCTACAGTCACAATTTTTGTTTGATTTTGATGAAATTTTGCACAGTCATTTGGGGCCCAAAAAATAAGAACGAGTTTGTTAGGTGTCAAAATCCGACAACGCCTTTCCCATTTTTGCCCAAATTTTTCACCCCCATAATGCAATTGCAATGGGAAGATCTGAACACCATAGTAACGAGGCACGTGGACCGATTGTGGCTGTTAAGAGCTCAAACGATGTGCCTAGGGAGTGGCTATATGCACAAAGTTGCAAAATGCTGTAACCCCAATTTTGTCTCCAAAACAAAAAGTGGGGATCAGTACATTTTCAGTGGGAATATTCTTGGCTACGTGTTTGACACATCATATCTCAGCAACAGTGCAAGAGAGAGTGTCAAAGGAAAACCATACGTTGCGCACCTAATGTTCGTGTGACCAATGACGTCACGTGACCACGTGATCACATGCTTGATCTCATGACTTCAGTGCGTTGATGCTGTTGGTTGGGCGACAGGAAGGGCATCCAGCCTGGAAAAAATTCTGGCACAACAGTGTTCCTGGCTCATCATAGTGGAAGCGTGCTGTCTCCAAGTCAGGAACACTGTTATTGTCATAGGAGGGATGCTGCCTTGAAGCCAGAGGATAAGGCAGCCCACACAGCCATCGCCATGTTCGTGACCTATCATAGCAACATGGTGGCAACATGCTGTCCCTAGTCAGGAACACTGTCATCCTTCAGTGCTACGATGCTTGGCTGGGTGACAGGAAAGGCATCAGATCAGATCCGTTATAAAAGTTCTGCCACATTAATCCCAGCAACAAAGCAGCGATGCATGACATCATTAGCATTTGGTCACAGTTCGCAATGCAAGCGTCGACTTGTTGCATGGGTGTAAGTGGTCTAGTGGTTAGAGTGTCGGACTCGTAATTTTCAGGTCACGGGTTCGAATGTCACTGCGGGCCATTTGCAAGCAACCTTGAGCAAGTTGCTAACGTACGGTATGCTCAGGTCAACTCAGCCTCCTACCCTTCGCGGGACGGGAAATGAGTAGTAGCATACGGGCTACGGTGTGAAAGCCTAGTGTAGCTGATTGGAGCGGTGGTATGTCTGCATGCTGCACCGCGGGTCCAATTGTTTGCTAGCGTGGGCAATGGCCGCATAATGTGCTGCGGTATCATTAGCTCATGCCAATCAGCTGCCACTTCCGAGATTGTAAAGCACTCCTGAGCATGTGTTCGTCATGGAGCAGTGCTGTGTCAAGTACCTGACCTTTACCTTTATCAAGCGAACAATCCAAATAGTATCCAGGAATGTTAATATATTGAAGCTGATTCATACCTTTGTTTTGTACCACTTGGGCTCGCCTTCCCAGTTTTTGACCTTGACATTGCTATCATGGCCTCGAGGTCTCAGTAATCCAAATTATGACAGTGATCACTATATGTGATAATAGCAAATGACAATTGGCCATGCCATCAGCGCCTCTGAAGTTACAACCTTATTGTGCTTTATAAATTAGATTATTATTATTATTATTATTATTTTTTTTTATTTTTTAATTTTTTTAAAATGCCCTCGGTAGTAAAGGTTTACTTTTAGGGAACCAGCCTAACCTGGAGTAATTTTGGAACAAGAAATATTTTAGATTGTGACCAATCTAATTACTCCTCGTGCATTATTTTCTCCTGTATTCCTCCAACGCTGCTCTGTAATTCATGACAGTGGATCGGATAACTCATTCCAGATATATGGTCAATTGGTCATTAATTAAAATTTTCCAAGATGGTGGGCGGCCGAATCTTGGATTTGGTACAACCGGAAGTAGATCCATTCGATCCGCCGACCTCAAAAACCCTACCCTAGAACCAAACGTGAAGTGGATCGGATGACCCATTGCCGAGATATGGCTGTTCGAAGTTTTCCAAAATGCGAGGTCGGTCGGTCAATATAATATACATTGTTCTCATGTACGTTAGGAACGTAGCGCGTGAGGAGTAAAAATATGCCGGTTCAACAACAGCTGAGTGTATGTTGACTTATTGTCAGACAGTCTGATTATTTATTAGTCTACAGAGGCCTTTAATGGTCATTTTGTGTTGCAGGCAGCTGTACAGTTCGCTGGGAGAACAAGACAATGTACTGCATTGTGAGTGTGTTTGGTCTTGCCATATAGTCTTCACTGTCGTTCCTGTTTGAGGCATCGTCATCTGTTCTGTTATTTTTGTCAGCAACAACTCTGCTTTGTCTAGAGATGAAGTCTCTGTATTGCATCACCGTTGTTTGTTTCTCACTGCAGTTGGACCAAGTTATCATCACCTGCAGTATTGTTTCGATATCATTGCCGACGTTTTTTAAACTCATGGCTCCGCAAATTTGCATTAGTTACTTCACATTGTTTGACAAGGCTGCCCGTTTTCTTCTACAGCAGACAATATGCTTGTCAGTTACTGTGCAGCCAGCGTACTGTTTGTTGAGACTTGAAACTATCGTCTTCATGCAGTAATTGCAGTATGATTGCATACCAGCAGTAAATATAAAGGATGCTTGAAGCATTAGGTTAGTTATAATAGCTTGAGCATTACAGCATAAGCAAACTTTTAGCGTGTGTGGAGGCCAGTTGGTTGCCAAAACATTTGTTGGTAGGGAGGGGCTGCTTTTTGTAGTATGACATAGTTAAAATACTATATAGTTTTTCGGGTTTCTGTCACGTGCACATTTGGAGCTAAAACATGTGGTCTGAATTTGCAATGAATGGATCTGCTGGGTTCGAGTTACATGCCTTTTTCTTACTGTGTGTGGATGGGAACTAAGTAGAGGGCAAGCTTAAAATGGGAATGCAAAAGCCCTTGACTCTTCTTTGGTGCTGCCTTTAGGCTTGAGTGAGGTCTGGACGAATCAAACCGAATGTGATTCTGTGTTGATCAGTTTACAACTTTTGTAAATCATTACTAACTTGTCACATGTATTGTTTTTGATGGCTTCATTAAATGTGACAAATAAGCTTACATGTAGCTCTTTGTTGCTGCCAAGCTGCCAGTCATATTGGACTATACTGCTGCAAATGATTTATTCAGTTACATGTGGATTTGTACACTGCATGCTGTGTATGTTTCTGCATTGTTTGTAAATTATTCAACGTTGGTTTTGCAAGTATGCGTACTTCACCAATAGTATCCCAGGTATTATCATTAAAATTATTATCTCCGGCAAGTGGACAAAGTGGATGGCGGAGATACTGTTTTCGTTCCATGTGGTTCTGTCTGTCTGTCTGTCTGTGTGTGTGTGTGTGTGTGTGTGTGCAGCGGACCAGCCAATCAGACCAGTTTAAAACGGTTAAAGCTACGGACTTCAAATTTGACGTGCATGTTTCCAGGGACAGTCTGGACATGACCCCTTAAAAATGTTTCGAAAAGGGGGTGTGGCCAGGGTCACGTGACCCCCAATTTTTTGGGCGTTAAATGCTAATAGCTCCAAAACGATTAAAGCTATGGACTTCAGATTTTACATGCATGTTGCCAGCTACAGTCCAGTCACGTGATCCCTAAATTTAAATATAAATTACTATTCTGTAAAATTCACATGGCAGAGATATGCACTCTCACGAGCGCCTTCTAGTTGAAGGTAAACAGGTAAAGGTCCGGTACTTGATATAGCACTGCTTCACGATGAACACATGCTCAGGAGCGCTTTACAATCTCGGAAGTGGCAGCTGATTGGCATGAGCTAATGATACCGCAGCGCATTATGCGGCCATCCATTGCCCGCGATAGCGAACAATTGGAACCGCAGTGCAGCATGCAGACATGCCACTGCCCCAATCAGCTACACTAGGCCTTCACTCCTTAGCCCGTAAACTACTACTCATTTCCCATCCCGCAAAGGGTAGGAGGCTGAGTTAACCTGAGCACACCGTAGGTTAGCAACTTGCTCAAGGTTGCTTGCAAATGGCCTGCAGTGAGATTCGAGCCTGTGACTGAAAGATATGAGTCCGATACTCTGACCACTAGACTGGGTTCGTACAGACCCTGGAAAGTCCTGAAATTAAAATGTTGAGATTTCCAGGCCTGGAAAGTCCTGGAAAAAGGCATAGGTCCTGGAAAACCCTGGAAAAGTCCTGGAATTCTAAAGTAGTGGTCCTGACAATTTTACTTTCTGGTTCAAGTATCGCTCCCTAGAGAAGAAATTCAGTGCTGGTGCTGTTAACAGCAGTGAACAAGTCAGTGACATTAATACCGTAACAGGCTCTCAACAGTCTGTTGCAAGGTTTGTTAACCGCAATGTGTCAACATCTGCAGAAATAATTTGGGCACTGAAGATAACGACAGGCCATATGCCATATCATTCCTGGAAAGTCCATGAAAACGCGTTTTTTGAGTACTGGAAAACCCTGGAATTTGGTGTTTGCAAGTCCTGGAAAGTCCTGGAAAACAGTGTTTTAATGTCTGTACGAACCCTGACTAGACCGCTTACACCCATTAATAGTTACTATTACTTACTAACTCTTCAGTGCGTGTAAAAAGTCCTTCTGCAATAATCCCAGGAGTTCACTTTCGGGTACCTGGCTTAACCCTTAGTCAGGGAAAAATTGGTCATTTAAACAAAAGTCGGGAGTGTAGGCTGGAACAGCATCTGGTCTGTAAAGACATCCTGCTCCAATAATTCCCAAAAGCTTTCCTTTGGGGACCCGGCCTAATCTGGAATAACTCCGAAAAAATGGTCAGTTAAAGAAAAATTGAAAGTGTTATTATTATTATTATTATTATTATTATTATTATTATTACTGTTGGGAGAAGTCTATGTGCATTATGTTGAACGTGTCATCTCTGTGTGTCTTATAAAGTTTGTTCTCAGCGTTATTATTGATTTGGTTGCTATAACATTGACACGGCTATGAAACTTCAAATGGATAAAACTGGTATATTTGACGTTGGGTTTTGTTATATTGCCCTCGACGTGAGACTACCACATCGGTTCATATGTTGTGTCTGCAGTTGGTAAGTAAGTAAGTATTGCTGGTAACAGAAGCAAACTGCATGATATTTGTCACTTAGCACCAGCAAGACTGTTGTTAGAGCTACTTGATAAACATTTTTGTGTGTTTATATCAAAATTTATATCAAAAACTTTAGCAGCAACATCAACAACAACAAGAGTTGCTACTACTAATCATTTGTATTCACAACAGAGCAACATTTAAAAACAAACAAAAACACATCGTAAGTTACGAACACAAATAAATGTGCAGTGCATATGGCAGACTGATTGTGGCCTCTTTCGGTGTGAAAAATTCACGTAGAATATTCTTTTGATTAATCGACGATCGACGGTACTTCGTATCAGAATTTTACAACGCACGGTCCAGGTCCACTCTCAGTTTTTGTTTAACAGGTCTGTGGTGACGACGAGGGCTATTTTTATTATTGTAATGATGGAAGGCTGAGGAGAAGTCTCAGGTAGAGGAACGTTTACTGCGGCGTGATGAGGAGCAAATGTCTATGATATGATGCGATAATGCAACGCAGACAGTGACCAGCTTAGTCTGCTGCACGTAGCCAAAACAGAAAATAAACGAAATAAGAAACTTAGGATAAAAAACGATTTATGCAATATCCAAAGTTTTGTGGTGGAAAGGATTGTGGATGTGGAATAAGTAAGTTTTGAACCTGCAGTGAATGAGTGAAATAAACGTCGATGGTGCGATTTAAAATGATGAAATTGCACCTGAAAAATGAAGCTAATGTGAAGGTGACTATAATAATATGGCTGCAGCGTTAAGCTGTCATACATCATGCAAACGCCAGGTTTGCCAATACCGTAAATTAATGAATACGGTGAATACCCTACATAAGAAACGAACGCACAGTTAAATGCAAGACTAACTCGTTAAATGTCGCCGGATTTCATTTCTTGGCGTGTGAAACATTATACATTAGTAATTTATTGCCTTCTGCTGAAAATTTGGAGCTAATCGTTGATTAAAATACCACGCAACTAGGCCATAGGCTTTGAGCTGAAGGCCTTGGGAGCCAAGCAAGGCCTTCGAGGTCCAGGCCAAAGAAATGGTCTTGAGGTAAAGGCCTAAATCACTTGCAGATATTTACAGTATCTGCATGTAAGTGCCCAGCGCTGGATTCTAACGCGGCTCTGTGACGTAATGTAATGTAATGTAAAATAGACAATTTTAAAGCGTCGTAAGCGGCACAAGCTACTACTAGGGCGCTTTACACAGTCATAAAATGGCGTGTTATTATGTGCTCAAAATGATAGACTGAATAGATAAGTCTTGAGATAATGTTTGAAAGTGCGCGATGACGAGCAGTCGGTGATGAAGTCTGGTAGGGTATTCCAAGCACGAGGCCCAGCGACGGCAAACGCTCGGTCACCAAGTGTGGCACGTCGCACGACATGCTATTCAACGACGCTAGCATACCATGCACTCAGCCATCTCACCTCTGCACCGTATCTAAGGACGGCAGCCGCAGTTAGAAGACGTGAAATAATGGCGTCATGGTGTCAGTTAATAAGAAATTGTGCAGAAGACGACCGAATGCCAGAACATTTAGTGTCAGGACGCAGAAGTCGGTCAGCAACAGGGATTGTGACATGCGAAATGGCAATGAGGAAGTAAGTAGGCATAACTCGAGCAAATCGGGACTTATTGGCGGGATATTTTCGGTCACTTATAGCGACGTTGGCGCGTTCGTTCCATCATGCGTCGTGCCTGCCGTGCGATGACGGCTTCTCGCGGGCGTGCGAGGCAGGTGCCTGCTGCCATCAACGTCGCGATGCTGTCCCTGGACGATCGATCACCGCCGCAACACCGGACAACTTCACCGAGGAAGTGCTACACGATTAAGGCGGCGAGACGTACTGGCACCTTACCTGTGTGCTGGAACGGCTTAGTGGATAAAGCCTATATCACAATTGCGATTCGACTACGATGCGACGATACCACGACGCATTCGACTACGACGGAAGTGATCGAAATTACGATTTGCGTTCGATTTGACTGCGGTACGACCGACACGGCTACGACGAAAGCTTGACATGTTCATTTTTTGATCTCGTCGAATCGCGTCGAATGGAAGCCGGCGCGCGATACGACGTAGTCGGATCGTAGTCGTATCGCAGTCGAATCGAACGCATATCGTAATTTCGATCACTTCCGTCGTAGTCGAATGCGTCGTGGTATCGTCGCATCGTAGTCGAATCGCAATTGTGATATAGGCTATACGTCGATATACGTCGTAGTCGGATCGCAGTCGTATCGTAGTCGTATTGCAATTGTAATCACGGCTTTAGTGGATAAGTGACGCCGATGGCGACGGAAACATAACACTATAACACCGAGGCAGCAAGGTCTGCACTAATAGGTGCCCAAATAAAGAAATAGGCCTATAAACCTC
>Ga0209679_1000715_pt1 | contig 12629 bp, 10 predicted proteins | sample WorMetHEROISLAND_4_FD_187408 | JGI IMG/M metagenome (GOLD analysis project Ga0209679, IMG submission 187408) | Marine gutless worms symbiont microbial communities from Max Planck institute for Marine Microbiology, Germany - Olavius sp. 2 HERON... ...
CTAGTAAAACGACTACTAAGCAGTGATGTTAATCCTTTTCCTTAAGGACCAATTTTAAGTAAGCTTACTTGCCGGTCCAGTTCTTGGCTGTTTTAGCTAACTCCGATCGCTTCCGACAGCTGTCCAAGCTCTTCAGCAACATCAGCGCCCGTTGAGCCTATCGATGAGATGTGGGAAACTGTAGCGTTTCTGAAGTGCAACAGCCACAATTGAGACACTCGAAGGCTCTCATTCAAAGCTAATCAACCCTACGCTTTGTTGTCGATTAGTGATTTTTGGAGTTTATATTTGTGTCCTCTAGACATGTACAGTGCAGTGTAATAAGACCAATAAGAATTTTATAGCACATCAACAGGTCGATTACCACACGTGTTTTCAAGGCTAGTGGTGTAGTTGAGACGACAGATTAATTAGGTTTTTAAGGTCGTGGGCAGGGATGTAAACGAGACCTTGGGGTCCGAGACCGAGACGTTTGATTTTCAGTCCGAGACGAGATCGAGACCTTCCTACACTTTGCCGAGACCTTCAAGTTTTTGGTCCGAGACGAGACCGAGACGTTGAGAGACCGAGACCGAGACGTTTTTCGAGACGTTGGCACTTTGGGTTACCTTATCACCTCTGCTATTTTTTACTACTGGAATTGTTCTATATAGCACTAGCATTTTATATTCTTAATATGACCAGTATTTTAACGTTTATTTGAATTATAACTTAAATTTTCTCGTGGTTGTGTTTATGTAGTAGGCCTAGTAATTTGTTGTTGTTCAACTAAATGAATAGTATTATTAAAGCCAGTGTTTCCAGTCTCTACAGTCCACATCATGTTCATCATGACTAAGCATACAAGTACATGTATATCTTAAAATTCTTAACTTCTTAAGACAAAAAGTTACTGTCTAACATTGTTAGCGAACTTAGCATACTGTTCGTCATCAACACTATTATGCCATCTGGTTTAATGACCTTTCGTTTGTCTGTGCAGAGGTGACAATGTGTCACATTTTGTGACCCATGACCCTTCAAGCAACTGACCCATGACCCATCGCTACTGCCTTTTGTCTGCATACTTGTATAATTATGTTTTACTGACTCGCATGCTACACAACTTTAAATTGAACAATTCTTTGCCAATAGCACATTAACATGTTCTTATAAAGCAAAAACTAAAATAAAGAAAAAATGTCATGAGTCATCACTATCCCACAGCACATCACTCAATTAGCTTATCTTTAGTTCTTCCAGAACAATAGAAATTGCTTAATCAGTTTCTGGATGCATATTAATTTAATCATCGGTCAATGGGTCACGGGTACTGACCCGTGTGACCCATCCCGATTTGTTGACCCATTTAGCCCATGACCCACTGACCTGCTCTTACTCTGCGATTGCTTGCTTTGGCAAGAGAATTCGGGGCGTCCATCCTCCAAAGAGTAGGACCAGGACACAAATACCTCAAATTTCTCACAAAAATTGGGGAAAAGAATTAATAAGCACATAAATTTCACGAAATATGCATGATTTTCGTTCCTCTGTTTTCGCAGAAAACTCCTATGGAATGGATGCCCCTGAGAGTGAGATGATTTTTATTTTTCAGAAAGTCAAGCCAACTTGAAACCAACCAGATCTGTCATCCGTTTACATGGCTGCATGCTTGTTGCACATAAGAAACAAAAGCTTTGCCAGCCTGCGTGGCGACAGACGAGATCTGGTCGGTCTTATTATAAGGCCTGATTATTCACTACCACGTGAACGTGACCTCGTTGTCATTACTTAATGTTGTGCAAACCGGAATTTTTGAACGTTTAAGTGCTACTTTTAACGAAACGGAAATACGTAAAGGACGAGTCTATGTATGAAAATGAAAGAAACTGAAAAATGTATTTAAATGTCCACTTGTAAACGAGACGTTGTGGCCCGAGACCGAGACGTTTGGCTTTCACTCCGAGACGAGACCGAGACCTTCCCACACTTTGCCGAGACCGAGACGTTTGAAAAATACATCTCGAGACCGAGACGTCGAGACTGAGACTACAACCCTGGTCGTGGGCTCAAGGTCAGGGTCGCTACGAAGTCAAATGTTTGAGCAAGTTGCAGCGGGTGGCAACATTGTATTAACGTCAAATATTTGCAGCTGTATTATCTATACACTAAAATGGTATGATATGATCAGTGAAGATAAATGGCTCTGCATTTTTGCTTATTCATGCTTTAAAAAATCTTGACCACTCAAATGGTGGAACGATTACTCCCTCTGGGCCAGAAGCGTAAGCATAACCTACGCTCCTTATTGGCTAGATTAATGTATTGTCCGCTAGGATAAGCAGCCCTCACTGCAATATTGTTACCCAGTTGTGATGCATATTAACATTGCACGATACTTCACTTAGAACGGACATGTACAAAACGTTAATGTGATGCAGACCAATAGGTGAAACTAGTATTTATTTAATAAATTCACTACATTGTCAGTTACTGTAGTTTAATCGGGAATTTTTTGAGAATCACAGTGATACCTACAGGGTGAGCCAAAAAACTGCACCATAAACTTCGCCAGGAGAGATCTCAGCAAAACGCTGGCCAAAAAAACTGTCATTTGGTACTACGTTAGCTGCTACATTTTTCAATATTTCTGCCAAAAATTACACAAATCTGTGGCCTAGGTCAAACGCCAGCGGCATATTATTCACGTATACTGACATGACTTAGTGACGATTTCAAAGCGTGATATTATATCATCACACTGCTCACTGGGCATCAACAGAGCTGAGCTAAACACAGAATTTCGGTTCAAAGAGGAGTATGCGTCACGTCAGTATGCAGGAACAAAATGCCAGTAGTGCTTGCTCGACTCAAAGCATATATTCGTGTAATTTTCAGCAGCAATACTGAATAACGTTGCAGCTAACGCAGTACCAAATTTGACGGTTTTTGGCCAACGTTTCGCTGAGATCTCTCCAAACAAAGTTAATGGTACGCTTTCTTTTGGCCCACCCGGTACATTATAGGTACTGAAACATCACCGTCTGGAATGTGAAACCATCATGGCCATAGAGATCGTTAATAACAGATACCACTAAGTTTTACAGTTACGCACACCATCCAATCTGGACAAGATTGTTCTTTGACTTAATTAGCAGTTTTACCATTACACACGCAAATGTATCAACAAATGTCACTGTTCTGCACTTTGTGACCAGAAATACATATTCGCTGTGACAACTTAGCAGTGAAGATGTGAACTGTTACTCAGCACCAGAAAACGTCAGCGTTAATCAAATTGTCAAATTAAAAAATGCACATATGACTGGGTCCACGAAGATCCTTAGGGCACTGCTGGAAGTTGAAAAATATTTTTACAGGTCAAGAACCCAACTGACAGCAATGCAACTGCATAGCAATATGATGAATTACTGCCTCAATACTAACAAAATATAAAAAACCTGGCTTTCAAATGTAAAGCGATTTACATGAATCAAACATTAAAACTACCCTCGGTAGACGTGTCACATAACCATACACTATAATGCAATTCAATAAAACTAAGAATATGAAAAAAAACAGCACTAATTATTTATACAAAACATCACTATTCTCCATCAGGAAAAATACTAGTGATGTTACAAATAGGGTTAAAAAAATTGGGTACATGTCCAAAGAACCCTCTGGTTTTTTTGGGGGGTAAACCCGTCTAAAAACCCAGCAAAACCCCACCAAACTTAATCTAATTTCAGATTGTCTGCATATGCAAGTAACAATTAAAAGATATCTTTGTTCAAAGCTGCTAAAGACCCAAAAGCAACAAATTTGCAAATTTTTACACATTCTGAAGGGAACGCTGAATTTGCGGGAGTGGACAATGCAGGAGTGGACAATTCGGCACCATGTTGCAAGGGCGGACTTTGCAGGAGTGGACAAATCAGCACGATGTGGTAAGGGTGGACATTGCAGGAGTGGACAATGCGGCACCATGTGGCAGGGGTGGACAATGCAGGAGTGGACTTATCGGCACGGTGTGGCAAGGGGGGACAATGCGGGAGTGGACAATGCAGGAGTCCTCAAGCAAGTAAGACAAGTTGAAATGTGATATCAACTCACGGTAGTTGGTTTGTTTGTCGGTAACTTAGACTCAACGGTCACATTGACGTGTGCTCACCCCAACATTCTGGTAAAAAGTCTGTATAGAAGACAGCGTCACGCCGTGTAATCTAACTCGACGTTCAGTAGAAGACAAACACGATGGAGACAGGTTCGAGACTACGTTACGATTCCAAAAGGCCGCGGATATGTTTATGCCTACGAAAATCACTTGTATAATAGAGTTAAAACCGAAGGTAGAACAAAGTATTTGAAGTGTAACGTTTCTGGATGCGACGGCTCAGCCAAGCCGATAAGTCAACTCCTCTATTGTCCATCCTGCCACATGGTGCCGTATTGTCCACTCCTGCTATGTCCACGCTTGCCACCTTGCCACATCGTGCTGATTTGTCCACTCCTGCAAAGTCCACCCTTGCAACATGGTGCCGAATTGTCCACTCCTGCATTGTTCACCCTTGCCACATCGTGCCGATATGTCCACTCCTGTATTTTCCACACCCCCATTTTTTACCGTGCCGCTTTGTCCACTCCCGCAAATTCCATCAACCCATTCTGAACTCCTGGCGAAGCAAAGTAAAAGTCTAGCTGATGATGAGCAAAATCAACTAACAAACTTTCCAGGAAGTTTTTCACAAATCGCTCCAGCATTGCTCGTTCTAATTTTAAAAAACATGAACAACCCAATAAACCCCCCAAAATGCGACAGGGAGCTGTTTTTAAAACCTGTATCATTCTGGACCCTGGTTACATACAGAACACTTGGAGCAGAACACGTGACAGACTTGAGTTCGGAATGACCATCATACATACTGGTTTAGGCCCACACGACAAGTGTAACCACACATTTCCAACACGCAGAAAGTGCAGCCCACATTTGTCAGCTAAATGAACTTCACAATAATCAATGCAGTACTTATAAATACATCTAACCTTCAACAATCACAGACCTATAAAAACCAACACAGAGGGTCAATAATGCTCCAACAATTTCACAAAGCATGATGACAGCACATTATTCGACCCTGCTGCAATCAGATGCACCATCATGAACCATATGTCAATGTCGCTGACTGTCAACATCAACTGACATGCTGACTTCAATAAAATAAAGAGTATGCTGAGTATCTCAAAATTAAAACTTGACCATGCATGCATGCATCAACGGACACCGTACAAAAACAGTGCATTCCATCTCATAATGCAGCACAGGTGTTAAGTGCCAGCACAGACAAGAGTAAAATTTGCTATTCGCCATAAGGCACTGAGGATGACAATAAGGAACAATGTTGGACAGTCTGCTGAGATCTAGTTAAAACCACCGTAATGCTGACCACCTTCGTAGCCGCTGTTTCCGAAGCTTCGTCCACCTACAGTCACCAGCACAGCACACTTATACATCCAGCAGTGACACCAAATAGCTGATATTATATCACCATTGCTTATCGTTTAGTAGTACCATGTGCCAGTTCAGGTGAGGTTTATCATCACATCATACTGCCTCGCAGGCAGTCTTCAGTACTCTAGCCTGAAATAATCATCACTACTGGCACACAGAAATCATGATTACTATAGTACCACCGGCTCAGCGGTAATTTATAAACGGATATGATCCTACTGATGTCTGCTGTCACCGTATATCATTTCTGCACATATAAACCATTTACAAAGTGGTTTATTGTCTTCTGCAGAGAATTTACAGCAAACCGTTTAAGAAAATCACGTATCTTGCAACAAGGCCTAGGTCTCCAGCAAGGCCTTAAGGTCAAGGCCAATCTGACCAAAGCATACATCCTTGCAAACTGGTAGTGTTTTTTGTTGATGAAACAGAAATGTATTAAGCAAGTGATGACCAAGACTTGGTTTAGTAGCGCTTAACCACAGTTAGTTAAAGAGGATGTGAAGAAAATTTTCTGGCAGAACCGTAAATGAAAGATCTACAGTTTATTCTAGAACGGGTGTAGCAGGAAGAAATACCTGCATCTGAATCATTTACTATGGCAAAGTTGCCACTGTCACCAACTTATTCAAACACTATTTCAGCAATATCTTACACACCCACAAAACCACCTAAAGGCGACTACGTGCATTCAGCTAGTCACATCTTCCGTGTGTGCAAACTGCTTTCCATCAGAACAACCACTCAGTCACTGACATCAGACTGCGGCGGTATAAACATCATCATCAGAAAGCTTAGACTAGAAGAGATTCGTCGGCTACTAAGGAGACAAAGATTCAATCAACAATGTAAATGCTCTATTTCAATCTCACATTCGTTACATCAGCTGCTAAGACGCAACATCTCACCTCGGCCACGTCCACCTCCGAAACGTCCCGAACCACCACCACCACTGCTACTACCACGACCGCCGCGCCAACCACGACCCTGGTCAGCTCTGGCCTTCTGAACATCGACCTGAGTAAAAACAGCGGAGTAAAAAAGAATGATGTTCATTATTATTCAAGTCTCATATGCAGCACTGTAAGACAACAACCGTTTTGTTTACTTAAAACTGGCAGTAGTATAAACAAAACAAAATTTAAAATTCAGCGACAAAACACCAAATTAAACGGTTGCCTACATTATCCTAGTTTTAAATGTTTGTTACTTTGTACAAATATATTACAACTTCATAAGCATCCCTCAGAAATACCACTACATAGTCATCATGTAGATACAGCGGATCACTAGTGTTATCATCTCTGGGATGCAGCAGTCAAACCAGTCAAATCAACTGATGCCTAACGTTATTCAATGCATCAAGTCTCAACATTCTGACTTTGCAACCATACAATGTACAGCAGCAATGCCGTGTACACAACACAAGACTAAGGCATTAAACTAAATACACACATCCCGGCCAGCAATGCTGTGACTTGTAGCAGAAAGAGCTTGGTCAGCTTCTTCCTCCGTATCAAACTCAACAAAACCAAACGGTCTTCGTGCACCCGTCTCTCGGTCGACTGGCAAGTGAACATTTACGACCTGCACCGACATTCAGTAACACACATCAGTCAAATCATGCAAAGTCAAAATCAGTATCAGGCATAAACTAAACTGTGTTATGTGTAAACTGCTTTCCTTCAGAACAACCAATCGTATCACCTCCATCAGCCTGGGGCGGTATAAACGTCATCATCGGAAAGCACGACTAGCTGGCAATGAAATATCACTTTATCATTGTTGACTAAAGATAAACTATTAACTATGTGGGCACTTTCCCTTTAAAAATATTTGATAACACTTTATATTACGTACGTTTGAAATTTATACAGCTAAATTTACCTGAAGCAAAGGCGACATTAGGCCTCAGCATTCAGCAGTACATTAACCTACTTCCAGTTAGCTTATCCTGCCACCTAGCTTCCATTCACCAACGCGCCCTGATTCTGTTCATTCAGACTTTGGCGCTTTATAAATCATTTACTTACTTACTTACTTACTTACCATGCCAAATGCCGCAAATTCCAAAACGACCTCAACCACATTACATACTTAACTTTACTCAAACCGGGTTTCTAGAAAAAAATACAACGTGAGCAGCGTAAGTTTTTCACTGACATGTGAAACATGCTGGCACAAGCACTGTTTACACCAGACTTGCAGATGAGTTGCACGAACAAGATGTAGGATACAACATCCAGTTTATAAGAAGCAGGGTGACTCTGTCACTGGAGTCCTCATTGCAGGTTTGATTTTTATTTACAACTCAGGTCAAAAATAGGATGGGCATCAACCTCTTACCATACTCTGCCTACACGCAAAGTTTTAAGTTGAGCACTACTGTATTTCCTGACATGTCATTTGATTGAAAAAAGCGTTACTTATGATCACCCATCCACCCAATTAGCTCAATTTGACATCCTAGATTCTAGCCTCAGCTGCAATGAGCAATCATGGACACAAAACTAAATTGGTCTACTTTAGTCGACACTATAACTGAAAAATTTATGCACTTGACAGCATAAGCTAAGCAATACACAATTTTTTTCTTGCCAAACTGCAACATGCATGGATAATCCATGTTATCAGCTGTAACAATTGTAAGTAGCAAGACCTGTGACCCCAATGTGACCTTGATCTCATAACTGCTCAGAGAGTTACGAGTCACAGGTAAACTCAACTGCAATTTTGGGATTTCTTGATCTGCTGATTCTTGGGTTAAACACAGGTACGGGATAGACAAACATGCAGACAGATACGCTGCAATGAATGACGCCACCTCCTAGAGACAAGGCAGCATAGCAATACAGAAACACATTGCTTAATAATACTACCCGGTACTTAATCCGTTACAAGCATTTACATTTAAAATGTATCATTCACATTTCCCTCAGGTCTGGATAACAACTCAAACACATCAATATCTGACATTGTATTCATCACAGGGAAATGAAAAAGATCAACAGATAAAACGGAAATGCTAACATTGCCAAATGCAGAGAAGTGATCACGAATGTCTGACTCTGCCAAGTCATCATCCAGACCTCCTAGGTACAACTTCCTGCTACCACCACCACCACCACCACCACGAGATCTGCCACCACTTCCACGTGCTTTGGCTCGCTGTGGCTCAATACTACGACCTTGTAGATTGTGCATTTCACCAAGAACCTGTCAACATGACACAATTACACACTTAATACGATGTGATTTGCTACATCACAATCGTGTTATCAGTCAGGGATACATAATTACTACTCACACTTCTCCATGACAGATTTCGCATTACTAAAATTTTCAACAACTGAGAAGATGTTTATACTTATCACAATTTAGACACAAAGGCCAAATGTGTGGTTTGACAAGACGGTTATTTTTTATTTGCATGTGTCATTATCACGTTATTTTTAAAGCACTCACTTCAAAATTATTCACACGCAAATGGCTACTTCAGGAAAACATCATTGGCCACCAGTGAAAATTTGAATGAAGACAGACCAATCCTATCAGCGACAGAAATGTATTGCAATGACTCTAGGTTTGGTCAATATAACATTTATGCAGATATTCACACAAGTTCCCTGAAGAGGGCAAGATGGCATCAAATGACAGTGAGATAATCGAAAATGTCGATTTTCAGTGCTTTCACATGATATATCTTCGGAACCTTAGGAAATAAGGCCAACGATATATAGTATCATTTAGCCCCTGTTGCCTTTTTCAGGAAAACCTGGGTTAGCCAGTTTCCTCTTTGTTTCTCATACAAGGGGTTTTCAAGCAAGAAGTTTTTACAAGCTGGATGCCCTTCCAGTCACCCAACCAATAGCATCAAAGCACTGACCTCAAAATACGTGCTCTTGAACAATCCTGATTAGCCATTTTACATTAAATCTGTTTCTGCATAGGTACATCTAGAATTTTTTGGTGTGGATTTTGAAAACAACTGCATAAAAACTAATAAAAATTAACCGACAATGCTGGCACCAGAATGTACGCCAGGTAATCTAGTTTCCAGCAATATAAAGTTTACGTGGATATTCATGTCAGTTCTCTGGAGAGGAGGCGTCAAACAACAACTGGTGGTCAAAAACGGCCATGTTTAAACTGCGTTTGGTGTCTACATCTGCGGAAGCTTTAGAATTAAGGTCATATTATACAGTACTACTTAGTCCCTCACTCAGTACCACTGACCCCAAAACAGATGACCTTACACAATCCGGAATTAATTATCATGTTATGACTATGATGATGATCATTTTGCATGTTCTCCGGATGAACAGCATTTTTTCTTGCGTCACATACCTTGCCATCTTCGTATTATCAAGTTAACGTGGTTCAACAAACACTGGCCTCAATGTTTGGTAGAATTAAACAAATAAACAAAATATTAACTGCTTATTCAAACTTATTGCACCATCATGCAGTTTTCCTTGCAACAGCACGGGTTTCTTGTTCAACTTACATGCCGACAAAATTTCCAAACTCTAGTACTAGATTACTTAACTGCACAATATTTCACTACCTGATCAACGACAGAAGTATCAGAAAATGTGACAAAGCCAAATCCCTTCGAGCGTCCAGTTGCCGAATCCAGAGAAACAATACAGTCAGATATGTCTCCAAACTTTTCAAAGTGCTGTCGAAGGTCCTCTAAAAACCAACACACAGTTCAGATGCCACATGTATATAATTGGGTACACATATGCAGTGGCATAGCCAAGAGGTAGGTATAAGCCCACACAACCTCGGCTATGGCAGTTCTTGGCATTTGCAGAGATTCGAGGTGGGGTGTGAGACTAACAAGTGTGTTATTTAATAAATGTTCCACACTGATGTGCCCATCCCACCTCGAAAGCCTGCATGTATGCTTCATTATAGTAACATGTTGTGTTCAGTTGACTTCAAAATATCAATTACTGTCGTAAGTATTACTGCCCAATGCCAAATATCTGAATGAGAACACCCAGTAGAAAAATATTCCTCCAACAATACAGCACAAGATTACATTAGTATTGGATAAGACATGTAAAATAAAACATTTGCAAAAATGTTTCGGTGTTATTTTATATGTAACAACCTCTAAAAATGTTTGCTAATGTTTTACACTAAAACATCTGCAAAAATGTTGCAAAACAGTTTTGCAAATGTTTTAGCATGTTGAACACATGTTGAAGACAGGAGGTTGTTACATGTAAAATAAAACATTTTACATCCATAGCATAGCTGCGGGAAGTCCACGGCTCTAAAACATTTTTACATGCAACCACCTGTGAAACTTTTGCAAAAATGATTTAGAAAATAGGCAGGGCTAGCAGTTAATCAATGTCGTGTTATCACATCTCTGTACAGCACGACATCATTCTCGTGAGCCGAGGAAACACTGTAATTGGCTGCAATAACGCTGGCTCATGAATATTTGGCAACAAGCACAAGACCGCTAAAATGTTTTGCAAGACTTCTACAGCGGCTAAAACATTTTTAGACGTGGTAACGTAAAATAAAACATTTTAATAACAATTTACATCTACGACCTGGCCGCGGGAAGTCGACGGCTCTAAACATTTTTGCAAATGTTTTATTTTGAATGAAATTCCATTCACTATCCGGGAATCAGGCACACTAAATACTTTCAAAAGACGCCTCAAGTCCCACCTTTTCAATAACTATTCGTAGCACCCTGCCACTAGTGATTGCCCGCGCCTCAGATTCGAGCTCTGTGCACGACGCTGCGCGCGTTACAAATAACTTTTGATTGATTGATTGATTTACTGTACATGTAACGGTTTATCTTCAAGCCGTATTTGATCCTGCTAAAAATGTTCTGCAACATTTTTGTAAATGAGTTAATATAAAACATTTTAAAAAGATTTTTAGATGTGGTTACATATAAAATAAAACACTAGAACATTTTTACAACATTTTTGCAGGTGTTTTATTTTACACGTAACCACGGTCTAACTGAAATATTATACCTCTTACCACTAAATGTCACTTTTAGTCACAGACACAGACTTACTTCCCTGACGACCTGCCTAGTCCATAGTAACATGCAGGATAAGAAAAATAGTTTAACAAAAATATAAAAGTAGCCTTAACATAAAACACAACCTGAGCAGCAGAAATGCAAGGACTACAAATAACACAAAAATAAATGCTTTTCGGTTAAGGATCAGTTCAGAACTTCTTAGAGGAAATGTCAAATATATCACTACTATTCAAAGAATATGGTTTCATCATAACTGATCCATCAACTGCAACTGACAGAAATTCACTTATTCTACTTCGCTGCCTTCAACTGATGCTATCTAGAAATTCACTGCACAAAATAACCAAGCATACACACCAACAGTAGTGTCCCAGCTCAATCCACCTACAAAGATTTTTCTGCAACACACACACAGTTTCCGGCAGTTAGGATGCTGCTAGTGCAGGCAGTTCAGCTAATACAAAGAAACAGAGCGATGCTCTGTATCATTTAGAATTGGTGTTATACATTTTTTAAAAAAACAAAACTCTTGTCACTTTACCCGCGCAACGCTATGCTAGCACGGTCTTTGCGACAGCAACGTGTCTGTCTGTCCGTCTGTCAGTCACACAGTAAGATGCAGCATAAGAAAAATAGTTTAACAAAAATATAAAAGTAGCCTTAACATAAAACACAACCTGAGCAGCAGAAAGCAAGGACTACAAATAACACAATAATAAATTATGCTTTTCGGTTAAGGATCAGTTCAGAACTTCTTAGAGGAAATGTCAAATATATCAGTACTATTCAAAGAATATGGTTTCATCATAACTGATCCATCAACTGCAACTGACAGAAATTCACTTACTCTACTTCACTGCCTTCAACTGATGCTATCTGGAAACTGATGCTATTAGGTATTGTGCCTAGCAGAGCGAAAGCAGGATCGTGAAATATACACCATCTGACAGCCCCATGATTCTAGTTTCTGGCAAGGTATCAGTCGTCGAAAAATTCGCAAGGGGACACACCAAAGGAACATGCCAAATGACAGTGGGGTAGGTTTTTTCGGCGATTTTCGACCAATATGTCGTCATATCTTGAAAACTGTGCATTTTAGACACAAAG
>Ga0209679_1000716_pt1 | contig 12622 bp, 5 predicted proteins | sample WorMetHEROISLAND_4_FD_187408 | JGI IMG/M metagenome (GOLD analysis project Ga0209679, IMG submission 187408) | Marine gutless worms symbiont microbial communities from Max Planck institute for Marine Microbiology, Germany - Olavius sp. 2 HERON... ...
CTAATTACCGGTGTAACATCCGACCGACGAACGACGTCGACTTCGATCAATCTCAATCTATCGTCGTTCAAACGTTGACGAGTCCTTCCCGCGAGAAGGCCAACCGGGCCGGTCGGGCGGCGGGGTGGCCTGGCTGTCGGCTCAGGGCTTGACCGACGACCGACAACATTGACTCCGCTACGGCAGCCGACGACGTGTGCCACAGCGGGGCTGAAGTTACTGGCGAATTGACCGCAAAGCGCCGTTTCGTTCAGATCACGCAGGACTTGGCGCCCTGTAACCGAACACCGATCAGCGTTCTTCATGGACAGCTGGGTGACGAGGTGAGGAGAATGGACGAGCGGAGTGGAACAGCTGCGGAGGTCGTTCCGACTGCATGTAATGGAGCAGAGCAGAGCGGATGGTGCAAGACATCATCAGGTTGAGTCTGGCTGCTGCCTAGTCCCGCTGCTGCGAGAGGATCAATACATACACACATCCGTTGGCATTGGCTTACATACAGAAAGCCAGTCAAAGTAATGTAATGTAAAAACTTTGGTATCGCACCAGTGTTAAGACAAGCTTAAATCTGTGGTGCGGACAGTCGCCAAGTGGTCCCGGGCGAAAGTGTGATAGATCACTGTAAATTTATCCTAATATATGAGCAAGACATTTTTGCACGAAGTCTAGCGTAAAACAGATTAAAGTGCGACGGAAAGTGCTGCAAGCTCACGGTAAACGCTAAATAACTTCCGGCGCTGCTGTGACATTGTTGATTTGAGTGCGGACTAGAAATGGTATTTCTTGCTAATTTTCTGATTCTGATGAGCCCGCAATACTGAGATCATCAGCTGCGCCTCGGATTACAGTAATTTCACTCGAATTATGGCGCTTTATAAATTATATTACTTACTTACTTACTTACTTGTTATGCGACCCTCAACACAGGAGTCCTCAGCGAACTCCGTCCGTCCGGGTCCAGTCCAGGCTTGTGACTCTAACGTAATCCATAGAAAGTTCAAATCTGCTGTACAGGCAGGTGTAACTCGCATTCGGTGGCAATTTCAAGATCAAGGAGGTCACGGTGACCCACAAAACAGCACAGTAATTGATAGACGCTACATGCTGAGAACTTTGGCAGTTGAAAAGGCAAACATCAAAGTCGCGAGATAAACAAATCGCAATCCATGTGCGTGTGACGTCCGAGATTATATCTAACCCCCCAAGAAGGAAAAAGGTAGAGAATGTTTATACGCTGCGACTGCTAGAAATCAACTATAGAAACTCAGACGAAGGCTTAGTTTTTAACGCGCCACACATCCGACGCAATGCGGTATAAACTACGTCATTTCTGTCTGTCCGTCTGTCTGTCTGTGACACTCGTACTAAGCAGGTTTCTGGAATGGTCTGTCCTGCGTTCCGTTGTAAGGTTTGGGTCTCTCTAAAAATAAATGTACTTCCCTTATACGGATATCCATGCCAAAATTACTGGAGAATCAAATCAGTGTAAAATTAGCTTAGGTGTCTGTGCATCGTGCCAACCCAACCAAATTTTTGTGGAGACTACGGTCCCCTCGCCTTTTTGCAGCTCCCATCTTTTCTTCCTCATAATCTTACACCAAACTCTTGACTGAAATGAGTTTTTTTCTCGCCACATGTCGGTGTTTTCAACGCAGTGCGACAGTGGTAAGTTGTTGATGACTTTGAGCTCACGGTTTCACAGAATGTCCTTTATCAACCGTCGCACACAGCAGTCTCATCTCTGCCCAGCTGTCCCTACTAAATTGCCCCTTTCTCGCTATAACAGGAAAGGGTGAACACTTCTTATGGAGAGCTGAAAACATCGATCTTAATTTTTTTCGTCATCTTACTTCGTGATATAATAAAAAAAGTTAGGTGGCTATGTCGCTTCCTCAGCTTTACAGAAAACATTTATCGGTGTTACTGTGGACAGCATGCAGGCAACGTTTGTGTGTGGTCGCTGGTTCTCGCTATAATTGTTCTACGATACAGGAGGTTTGCGTGATCGAGTCACACGAACGTGACCGCAACGTGATGCAGAAGCAAACCAACTACGCTAACAGAACGCTCAAACCGGCGATTATTCTGAATCGCTATGCTTTATTTTATGACAACAACAGCCAAGGGGCTTTAGTTTCTGGCAGTATAAGGTTTATGCGGATATTCGCTGGGGTTCCCTGAAGAGGGGCGTCAAACGACAGTGGGATAGTCGAAAACGGTGACTTTCAGTGCTTTCGCTCGCTATTGCTTTGGCGTCTCTAAAGATAAAGCCATGTACTCCCTCGTTGTCTTTCCACAAATTCTATAACATGTGACTTTAAATGACCTTAATGGCCATTCTACGCTAAATTCTGGGCTGGTTGCTGGTATATCTGGAACGCCATCTCAAGGATTTCGGAGACAACTGCGCGAAACAAATAAAGATACGTGCATACTATCAGCAGCAAAAAAGTAGTTCATGGACTCTAATTTCCGGCAACATAAGATTTATGCGGACGTTGGCGGGGAATCTCTGGAGATGAAACACGACAATGCGGTGCTGCAGTCATACTACTCACGTAAGAACGTGAACCTGGAGTAATACTAAACACTGATGTTGGCCTTATTTGATAAGATTCCAATAATGTAACGTCTACGAAAGATCCGCATTTTTTCCGCGGATCCCAAATATTTTGCGGATCACGGTCCGCTTCCACACATCTCCGCTGACACGTATGTAAACAGACTATACAGTGCGACGTTATTTAGGTGAAGTTGGAAAATTTTATCGTACTTTGTGTCTAATTTATCCAAGACACTGCATATCAATTTCTATCAAAATCGGTCAAGTATTGTAGAAGTTATGATAAAAAAATTTTGGTGTGATTTTATGCCTCACAGTGTAGACGTTTTGGGCGCCAATCTTGCAATTTTTGGTATATAGTTGACCGTTCTCACAATCATTTGGCTAATCTTTTATCGAGCTCGTCATTATCGAAAATCCGGAATTTGGCGTTGGAATTACGACGCTATCTGTCAGAGTTCCACAGATGTAATTATTTCAGGTTTTGGCGGCCATATCGATATTTCTGGTTGTCAGTCGCTGTTGTACTCACTTGCCAACACTATTTTCCACATACACATGGTGTTAAACCTTAGATTTGTCGTTGGAATTTTAAGTGTACCTCACATAGTTTCAGAGATATAAGTACTACCGGTTTCGGCGCCATTTCCGATTGTCAGTCATTATTGGAATCGCCTAGATACACTTCCTGCGAGTTGACTATGATCCAATGCCGTTGGAATCTTGATAATATATGTCATAGTTTCGGAAATATTACCATTTTCGGTAATTTTGCTGCCACCTTGCATTTCTAGCATACGTCGACGTCCCACGAAATCGGAAGTGCCACTACTAGAAAGCTTGACCCCGAAAACATAGGGAAGCCGTTGGAATTTTGATGATATGTGTCATAGTTTCGGAGATATTACTACGTCCGGTTAATTGGCTGACATCTTGGATTTTCGACACAGGATAGCGTCGACCATGACTGCTGGACATTTACATGTTTCGTACATAGTCACAAACCCCTGTATTGTTTCTGGAACGACACGTGTATCTGTAAAAACCAACAAAGTTATTAGTATTAGTAATTTGGCTGCCATCTTGGATTTCTAGCACATCGACGTCCCACGAAATCGGAGGTACCACCACTAGAAAGCTTGACCTCGAAAACATAGGTGTAGACGTGTAGCTGTTGGAATTTTGTCGCTATGTGCTCTAGAACTCGAGATATGCTTAGGGGGCCATTTCACCCCCTCCCCCAGTTACCGGCAAACGTCGCTAAAAACCGTTGCCGGGAGAAGGGTTAAAAGATACGGGGTCCCAAAGTTTGGCACATCTGACCTTATAGCGACATTGACCTTGACCCTCGACTTTCAAAACTCAATTTATCTGTCGCCTCAACTACATCATCAACCAAAGTTTGGTAAAATTCCGTCCATTGATTTATAAGGTCTTGTACTAATATTACACACGTTCGGACAGACGGATGCACGGACGCACTCACGGACGGACATACAACAAGAAAACATAATGCTTCCGGCACACCTATCGTGGCAACACATGTAGTTGTTCCTTTAATCGCACCATTTTTTTTATGTCATAGCGTCTCTTGAAAGTGATTACAATGCGGTTTAAGATACACACAATCATTAGTGCAGCAGCTGCAGCAGCTTGAGTATACGTCATTGCAGACCTCCGTCTTTGATGACCAAATTGCTTTTCGCTGAAATCGATTGACGCAACAACGCGGCTCATTCAATTACAGACTGGGCTTATTGCCGGTCAAGGCGGAACCTCCACTCACTGTCTCTGCCCGCTGACATTCTGTCGAGTAGACAATATAAATAACACACCACTAACATTAGCTAAGCCCAGACACAATACTGTCATTTAGCTGCTCTGTACACAGATGAGAAGCCAAACATGAGATAAACTCGTCACGTGTACATCGTCTCTCAAGAATGATCCACTTTTTACCGCGCGATGCACGTAGTGCTAGCGCGGTATTGCTATCGTAAGTCGTCCTTCCGTCCGTCTGCCGTCTGTCTGTCTGTCCGTGACGTTGTGGTATCGTGGGCGAGTTAGTTCGAAAGTAATTACACGAATAATTAGCTTAGGGTCTTCGCTCCTCAGAGCCACAACAACGGCAATCTAGTCCAAGGGGAACACCCCAAAAATTTGGGTGAAATAGGGGTGGGGTCGGTCTTCTCAGGAAACCTGCAATATCTCCGAAACGGGGCAAGATAGGACCAAGATAGGAAGTCGCTTACGCGCTTTCGACTGGTGCCAAAATCAACGACCTTGGATGACCATAAAGGGCCATTAAGCACTCTGTTTCAAAACGCATGCGTCTTTCGGAGCCCACCACGAAAATTTGAATGAAGATACACCCAAACTGTCAGCGACGAAGATGTAGCCCAATGACTCTGGATTCTGGCAATATAAGGTTTATGCGGATATTCGCGGGGGTTCCCTGGAGACGGGGCATAAAACAACAGCGGGGTAATCGAAAACGGACGCTACGTCTTCGGCAGTTTTTCCGCGGATGCCAAATATTCTGCGGATCACGGTCCGCTACTCCACTTCCCGCACTTCTCCGTTGGTCACAGGTGTAAAGAGACTCTACAGTAAATAAGTAACAAATAATTACTCAATGGCAATTCGTAATACTGAAAATGTAACGTATAATGGCCACTCAATTAAGCCATTCAAAGTCATTCAAGGTCACATATTTTGGGGTCATTGGAAAGGCGACAAGGGACTAAATAATACTACATAATAATGTTGGCCTCATTTCCTAAGGTGCCGAAGACGTAGCGTCCAAAAGCCGTGAATATTCATGTTTTCGATTACCCCACTGTCGTCTGACGCTCCGTCTACAGGGAACCACTGCGAATAAACCTTATATTGCCAGAAACTAGAGTCACTGGGCTACATCTTCGTTGCTGAAAGTGTAGGTCTATCTTCGTTGAAATTTTTGGCGGTGGGCTCCGAATGACGCAAGTGTTTTGAAACAGAGTGCATAATGGCCCTTCAACGTCATCCAAGGTCGTTGATTTTGGCACCAATCGATTTTATGCGACTTCCTATTGGTCGTCAATGGTAACCTTGGTCCTATCGTGCCCCGTTTCAGAGATATTGCAGGTTTTCTGCTGAGAAGAGCGACCCCTATTCCACCCGAATTTTAGGGTTGTTCCCTTGGACTAGACTGCCGATGCTGTGGCTCCGTGGAGCGAAGACCCTAAGCTAATTATTCGTGTTAATTACTTTCGAGCTAACTCAACATATATGCCCAGGATACCACAACGTTATGGACGGACAGACGGACGACGGACGACTTACGTGAGCAATACCGCGCTTTGCACTACCTGCATCTTGCGGTAAAAACGTTAAGTAATTTATGAGAAATCACGGTTTTTGTTGGATAACGTTTTCGCTGCACCGTATACACACACATAACGATTACTTAATAACCGGAGACCGGCGACTGAATTGACTTTGTGATGACGTTGCGACGTAGGCCTATCTCGCATCACTGAGAAGCATCTGTAATTTATCATATGCCACCAATACGCGCTATTGACGGCAATGGCCCGGCTTGCTTTGATGCGCAGTAAAGACTCATAAATATTCAATCGGTCGCGTGGGCGCAGTTATCCACTGCACATTCACTGGTTGCCATAGTCTATATCTCAGTAGCGCCGCATAAAGCCAGGCTGTATATAGCTGCAGCCCAGCGGGTACCAATACATCGACGCGTTATGTGGGTCTCTGAGAATCGCTGGACTTTTTATTGACCGCCTGGCGATTTCGCAAATAGGAGAATTGACCTTTTAACGGCCTTGACCTCGACCCTGAACTTGGTCAATCAACGTCGGGTCATCTTCGAAGGCACGACGGGGACTGCTGGTGGCATTGCTGGTGGGACGAAAACTGGCGACGTGCGTTAAAAGGATTACCACGGTCGATTCACGGCTGTACAACCAGCCATTCTCAGCCACGCTCTCTTCCACTTCCAACTGCTTCCAGTTATACGTCTGCTATGCTGGCTGAAAGCCTTCAGACGAATAATTTTTGCTGATGAACATATTGTCAGCGGCGCAAATCTTAAATTTTAGTTTCGGGATCAGCGAAACTATTCATAGACAAGAAGATCAGCTGCCGCTTAGAAACAGGGCGTCAGCAATGCATTTCTTTCTAGGTAAGTTACTTTCTATCGCCGTAATGACCTACTCTTACGTCTATCACCTCCGAAACCCACGTCCGTCAAATTTGTTATGCACACAGCGAATAAACTTCAGCATGCGACCGCAGCACGTGTGCACTGTCTATGTATTTAGTTTTACACAATCGAAACCCAAGAAACGAGAAAATGTGCACTGGATTAGCGTAACAGTGCAAATCGGCGATCCGATCGTGGCGCCACCTGGCGAGTCATGTTTGAAAATGCCTATCATTTTTTCAAACATGACAGGCATTTCGCCATTGCTGATACTGTGGCAAAGGAAGACTTTCGGACGTGGATAGCTGGAAAACGGTACAACCCTCAGCAAAAGTCACCCAGGAAGAATAAATCTGTGGGATGTCCATCAGGGTATGGAATGAGTGTAAGCGTCGCAACTTTTCCCGTGACCCGTAGGCTGAGCACAAACAGGGTACCCTAAAGTACCCTAAAAAGACGGTTTTTCGGGAAATTCGATCTCATAATGCAAACTTTTCTGGAATGTGAAACCACGAATCGCGAGCCACCACCTGGACACGTGTTCGTAGAAAGTTTGGCGGAAATCGATCGAAGGAAAGTGGCAGAAGTGGTGCGTCGCTCACGTGACAAAAAACAACGCCTCTGCGACCCATTTTTTCGCGCTCTCCGAAACCCATAGCGCGATTTCGTTGACGTGCAAGGCTTAGTCTTTTCAGGCCTCAACCCCACCTGCTAAGTTTCATCCAAATCCATCCAAGTTTCCGAGATTTATTAGCGAAAACGACGTTCCAGATCGTTACAATAATCGGCAATCCGATCTCGGCGATCCGAACGGCGCCGATAATGATGTTCAAGACGAGCGTTAACGCGCGACCCCACTGTCCTTTAACGTCTTCTTTCTAGAGAAACTGACCGACCGAATATCCGCACAAACCTTATATTGCCAGAAACCAGAATCCCTGCCGAAGATTTGCACCGCTGACAGTATGTGTCTATCTTTATTAGTTTTCACGCAATTGTCTGAACACGCACGGACTCAGCCACCAAACCGGCGCGAAAACAGAATTTAACGCGAAATAGCCAGTCAAGGTCGTTCAAGGTCACGCATTTTGGCATCACTGAATAGCCGACGACAGACTGCATATCGCCGCGTAATAACGCTGGCCTCATCTCTAAAGTATCCGAAAAATAGGCATCGAAAACGCTGAAAATTGCCGTTCACGACATCCCCACTGTCGTTTGACGCCCCCTCACCGGGGAACCCCCGCGAATATTCGCACAACTCTTATACCGCCAGAAAGTAGACTCATTGGCCTACATTTTTGCTGCTGATAGTGTGGGTCTATCTTCATTCACATTTTTGTGCTGGGCTCCGAAAGACGCATCTTTTCTGCAACACAGTGCGTATCGGCCATTTAAGGTCATCCAAGGTCGTTGATTTTGGCACCAATAGAAAGGGCGTATGCGACTTCATGTTAGCCAGTAATAGTAACTTTGGTTCTATCTTGCACTGTTTTTGAGATATGGCGACTTATTGGCTGAAAATTGCAAATTTTTCCTACCCCATCTCATTCAATGCCTTCGCTCGGGGTGAACCCGTTCGAATTTCTGGATGAACTTTTATGACGAAGACTAGATTCCTTGGGCTGTCCGTCGGTGAAGACTTGCTGATCCTAGCTTGCGTCGTTTTGACTCAGTGCCAGCGTGTGACGGACAAACATACGGACGGACGGACAACCCGACCGTAGCTAATACAGGGCTCTGCATAGCAAGCCATGCTGACACCCTGAAAAACTAATAATAAGACAAAGAAAATATCCGACAAGGAAGATTGAAAGAGGCGGCAAAATTTATTCACTTTTCCAATTACATTCTGTAAATTTTCCTTCAGTGCTCTATTATATCTGTCAATAGCATTCTTCAATCCCGCAGCATACACATTCTGTTAAGGATTCTACCGGTGTGTGTTCGATGCAGGTTCCAAACGGAAAACCGAACATTAGACAAAAACGTTGCCGCTAAATGATCTGTTTAGAACGACGGCGATGGTAATTGCGACAAAATGAGGAAACCAAGCAGGAAGCATCGACGGTGGTCGCAACGCTCGGACGGCCAGTGATGCAGTCGCCGTTGGTGGTTGGTGCGACATTAAGCGACTAGCACGCTGTGCGTTATGGCAGCGCAACGCGTGTGGTCTTGACGACGTCGACCGTCGTACGACGCTGTGATTATCAACGACTGCAGCGACAAACAATCCAACTATATACGACCAGGTTCTACATCACGATAAACCGAGCCAGTCCAAGTCGATATACAGTATATATCGACTTGGACTGACTCGCTTTATCGTGATCTAGAACGTGGCCGTCGACGTTTTATGTCGGATTCACACTATAGGGATGCATGCAGCCTGCATACAGTCGTATGCAGGCTGCATGCAGGACGACATGCATCCCGGCACTGCATGCCTGCATGCAGCCTACGCTCGTAAAATTCTCCGTGAACGAACATGTTCATTCTTGGCATATTTTTCAAGGCGTATTTTTCTGAAAGAGGCTGCCGGGTTTGGTTCTTGCTGATGTCGCATTCAATGTAATGTAGCAAGTCTCGAATGCAGCCAGGTCCATGCGAATGAAAGTTCAAAACGAAACTTTGTCAGCGTTCAGGAGGTCGCTAAACAGTTTATTGTAAGCGCCACAGACTGGTCGCTGCAGAACCCATGGTGTAACCCATTGTGAGCGATGGCGTTTACGTTGGAGTTAAAGGCCGCTACTACATTAGTGACGCCGTAAACTGCATCAGCAGCTAGAGCTATAGTATCTACGTCGACCATGACGAACTGACCTACTGAATATTTATTTATGATACTTGATAACAAGGAGTCGACGAATCTAAGCTGCATATACTCGTATGCAGGCTGCATACGATCGTATGCAGGCTGCATGCAGTGTGAACCCGGCATTACCTGGCACTTAACTATGGGCGCATGCGCAGCGAACGGGCATCTGTCACTACTCACAGTGAGATGTAGCAGTTCAGACGATAACTCCGACGTAATAGAATCGTAAATATTTAATGAGACCTTGCGTCGACAACAAATCTTGAACTTACGTTACTGACGCCACAGGATGATTTCGCTTTCGTTTGCCAGATTATGTTCTCGGAATAAGAATAAGTTAATCAAAAGAATTATTAAACAAAGACGAATAAGAAATTTCGCAAACTGTACAGCAGTGGGTGTTCTTACGCAGACAGAATCAGGCTTATTGTCAGAAGCAGTGTATTTACTTGTGTAGCCTATTAGTAGGATCTCAGAAGGTCGTTAGTGATCAGTTCAGCGGGTCCTTAATGCGACTGCACGGGTCGTTGCCAATTCTCGGAATTCCAATCCCGGGATCCAGTCCGTCTTTTCTGATCCCGAATCTCGGGATATCGGCATCCGAATCCCGGGATTTCAGGATTGAAAAATTGTTTGCTAAATAATAATTTTTGGTTATAAAAATGATCTATTGCTAATAACAATAAGGAAATGGTGGAAACTGCAACTGTATACCAGTCACAACCGTCATTATCTATTTACAAAATATGTCCCGTTCTCTCCTGAGTCCCGAGACTCCCGAGACCGGTCCCACACCCAGACAACAATGAGCAAAACAGCGTAAATAAGTCCACACCCCAAAGAAAATGTCACGAACTCGTAGGTTTCGTAGTCATCACGTTGAACGCCGATCATCTGTCTTCGTGGTTTCTTCGTTGACAATGACACATTATTACTTAAAATCAGCGAAAATAGCCGTGTGTTTCGTTACAGTTAGGCCTACTTGTCTTTACGTTGTGTGGCGGATGCAAGTCACCGTCCTACCGGGCCGGCTGACAATGTTGTGTAAGGTGAAAATAACGGCTAATTGCGCAATCCCGTCCGGATCTCGGGATCCCAGGACTAAAAATTCCTCGATCCCAAATCCCGGGAGGTAACAAGAAGCTCAGCTACCGCTTAGAAACAAGGCGTCAGCTGTGCATTTCTTTGTGTATCAGTTATGGGAAGGGGAAGTCGTAGGGGGTCCGCGATGGTACCACTGGATAGGTCGTTCCTGAGTTTCTATAGGCTGTCTATAGTAACAATTCAGCTACCTGTAACGGTTTGGCCGCAATTTACAATGCGAATTTTGACTGGGGGTTTCGATTCCCAATGCGATCCCGCAAATCTCCTCTTCCCGTGGGTGACCGGAGCCCCCGTCTATTACAGTGTTACTTAGGACCACACGAGTGTCCCTGCCAAACGGCATCTTCCGTCCAACGGTTTTAGCAGGGTGCACGAGTGTGATAGACGGACAAACAGACCACGCTACTGTAACACCTCTCGTCGCAATAGGCCGAATCGCAATCGCGACGCCGCCAAACAATGGTCACAACTCTCGAAATATCGAAGATACCTATAACGGAAATGCTAAATAGCCCATTTCGAACACATTTTTATTTGACGCGCCTCTCCAAGGAACCCACATGAATATCCGCACAAGCCTTACATTGCCAGAAACTAGACTTTCCGCTGAACATTTCGCTGCTGACAGTATAAGTCTATCTTTATTACTTTTGACGCAGTTGTTTTCGAAAATCGCAATCTCCGCCGCTAGACGTACCAGCGCGAAAACAGAATTTAACGTGAAATAGCCATACAAGGTCAATCAGGGTCATGCATTTTGGGATCAATGGAAAGCCGACGAGGGACTGCGTATCGCTATATAATAATGCTGGCCTTATCTCTAAAGCTTGCGAATATACGGCCAGCGGAAGCACTGGAAATTGCCGTTGTCGACAACCTCACTGTCGTTTGACGCCCCTGTCCAGGGAATCCCCGCGAATATCCACATAAACCTTATATTGCCACAATCCATGGTCATTGGGCTACATTTTTGCTGTCAGTAGTATCGGTCTATCTTTATTCAAATTTCGTGGTGGGCTTAGAAAGACGCATGTTTTGTGCAACAGCCTGTGTATGGCCGTTCACGGTCGTCCAAGGCCGTACCAATCGAAAGAACATATGCGATTTCCTATTAGTCATTAATAGTAACTTTGGTCCTATCTTGCACCGTTTCTGAGATACGGCGACTTATTAATTGGCTGAAAATTGCGAATTTTTCTGATCAAACTCTCATTTAATTCCTGGCTCGGGGTGAATAATCTGGAATTTATGGGTAAACTTTGTGATGCCAAGAACACATGTATATTGAAACATAGTAATGTTCTTTCAGGGTCATCCAAGGTCGTAAATTTTGGTACCAATCGAAAGAACCTATGCGACTTCTTATTAGTGATCACTAGTAACCAACAGCAGCCATTTGAGATATATTGTCACCAAATTTGGCACGGTGGTAGACATGGACAGTCCGCAACGTGCTGTTACGTCATTTTTGACCGGAAACAAAATCCAAGATGGCAGCCGGTCTTTGCAATGCTGGTCCATCGAACTTAGTAGGTTACTTCCGCGCGTTTCAAACCTACTGAAATCCTAACCTATACGATGTTGCCATATTGAGTTCAGTTTAACGCTCATGACTTGGTCACTGTCAAACATATTTGTAGAAAATTTGGCACAGAGACTGAAAATGGAATCCTGGAGACATAAGTGCCGTCATATTATAGTTCCGACAAATCCAACATATCGGGGCCGCCATATTTAATTCGTTTTTTGATACTCCCTGCCATTCAAACTATACCAAACTATATTCTTTAACAAAACTGCAAATACTGTGCATCCTATGTGCTATTTTTTTGCAGTTGATTAACTTGAATTAAATGGAAACTGGCTTATGCCACTGAGTGGCATGCACCAACATTTGAACATGATATTTCACCCCATTGCCGGGGGGCCCCTG
>Ga0209679_1000717_pt1 | contig 12615 bp, 5 predicted proteins | sample WorMetHEROISLAND_4_FD_187408 | JGI IMG/M metagenome (GOLD analysis project Ga0209679, IMG submission 187408) | Marine gutless worms symbiont microbial communities from Max Planck institute for Marine Microbiology, Germany - Olavius sp. 2 HERON... ...
GTACAATACTCCAAGTGAGGTCTGACCAAGGTCTTATAGAGACACAAGAGAATTGATTTACTTTTATACTGGATTGAGCGGTTAATCATGCCAAGTGCCATGTTCGCCTTCTTGTATGCTTCTGTAACCTGAGAGAAGGACTTGAGGTTACTCGTAATCATAATTCCCAAGTCTTTTTCTTGCTTCACTTCCTGCAGAACATGGCTATTCATCAAATATTTATATTCTGGATTAGTACGACCAATGTGCATGACCTTACATTTCTCAACGTTAAAATCCATTTGCCAATCTTGAGACCAGTTATACAGTTTCGTCAAATCTTCCTGAAGGATGTCTCTGCTGGCCTGGTCGGTAACTTTGCCGAATATCTTGGTGTCATCAGCAAATTTGAGAATCCAGTTAATAATACCCAAGTCAATATCGTTTATATACATCAAGAATAATACTGGACCCAAGACTGATCCTTGGGGGACCCCACTCCAAACATCTCGCCATGTCGACTGCTCACCATTTATACAAACCCTCTGACTGCGGCTGGATAGCCAATTTCTTATCCAGTTTAGTACCTTGTCCTGAATTCCATAACCTTCCACTTTCGCTAGCAATCTTCTGTGCGGAACCTTGTCGAAAGCCTTTGCGAAGTCTAGGTATATAACATCAATATTTTCCCCTTTATCAATGCACATAGACACTTTATCCAAGAAAACAAGCAGGTTGCTCAGGCATGAGTTACCACGTCTAAATCCATGCTGTGAGTCTCTGATTAGTCCTTGATTTTCGAGATGGAACACCAGATCATCTCTAATAATAGACTCAAAAATCTTACAAATTTGACTAGTTAGGCTGACTGGCCGGTAGTTTCCTGGAACAGTCTTGTCTCCTTTCTTGAAAATCGGACTGACATTTGCTGTTCTCCAGTCCATAGGTACCACACCTTCGTCCAACGAGTGTCTGAAGATCATCGTAAGTGGGACACAAATTTCATCTTTAATTTGCTTCAGAAACCTGGGTGATAGATCATCAGGACCACCAGATTTGTCATCTCTCATCAGGTCAAGTTTCTTGCTGACTATATCCTCTGATATGTATATATCACGAAGAACTCCACTCTCATTAATGCCAGGTAGGTATTCCACAGATGGATGAGGCTTGTAACTTTCCTTTGTGAAGACCGATGAAAAGTACTTGTTTAATACATCAACCATGCCAGCCGGCGACGATGTCAGTTCACCGGATTCTGTACGGATTGGCCCAACTCCAGATCTGGTTTGACTTCTATTTCTAGCATACGAGAAAAAAGATTTGACATCGCTTTTTATGTTCTCTGCTAGTTTCTTTTCAAATCTTCTTTTTGAACGTTTTATCTACATTGCTTCCTTTGCTGCTTTCATATACGCTGGATGTTTATTATTCTTGTACTTGGCATAAAGCCTCTGCTTTTTCTTTATCAAGCGTAATGCTTTATATGACATCTACTGTGGTTTTCTTTTAATTCCCTCTTTCACTATTCGCTGTGGTATATGAGTGTTCATTAGTTTAGTCAACATATCACGAAATGTAGACCACATTTGCTCAGCATCACCTTGCAAGACCTCAGACCAACAAGTCTTCGATAGTTCACTCTTTATGGTTGTGTAATCAGCCTTGGCATAATCAAGAACCATGTGTTCTGAAGTAGATCTCGACGTTTTTACATTCAGTGTCCACTGTAGCAAATTATGGTCACTTGTTGCAAAGCTTCCTAACACCTTTACTGTATCCACCATGTCCGGCTCACTTGTTATTACCAAGTCCAGGATGGAATCATTCCTAGTATTGCATATCGTTTGTCTGGTGCAGGTCAATGCGGTGTGCTTTTATCGTAATGTCAGTGGACCTTTCTTTGTTATTGAATTGTAGAGTATTTAATATTGCATTCAGTTGGTGGACTGTCGATGGAGTATTTGTTGCCACCGTTACTCCTTTGTCAGAATGGTGCACCACTAGCTACTCTGCAGTACGTTACCAACATCACCAGTGAAACGTGCAGCACTGAATTGTCTATGCCTAAGCAGCCTAAGGCTGACATTAGCCATATTTTCACTGGTGATTGGTTTGTAGAATTGACGAAGTATTTGCCGATGCCACTGGGAATATTATTGTAAACTGAAGTAAACTGTGTAACTAGAATGCTTATTTGATGTTTATCTAGTGATTACACATTGAAGAGTGAAGACGCAGGCATAGAGGTGGTTGGCCGTGCCTGTATATTTCATCTATGTCAACACCTTAATTGACTAATTGACTGTTGTATTGATTGTCTGCTGTAGATGGCTTGTACTAACTAGCAGCCACTCAAAAGCTGCGGTAGTGACAACACTGTGATACGATAATGGCGGCCATCAAAAGATTTTTTGAGAAACGGAAACTGGACGTGAAGTTCCAGCGTGCTGACGAGGGACACAGATTGGACACCGATGCTAGCAGCACTTCTCCGAAACATAGCGAGGCACCAGATGTTCATCCTGCCCGTGGGTCAGATTTGACTAGTGAACAGAGAATGGCAGCTGATGCTGCAGTAGCAAGGATGAACCAGCCAAAGGCTGGTAAGAAACTTTGCTTTTAATCTTTAAAAATATGGACTGACTTGTAATCTCATCTTAAAGTCTGTTTTTAAGCTGAAAAATATGGACCGTAAATAACATTTACGGGTTTATTATATCTTTTTGCTGTCTCGTGACGAAAAATAGGTTTATAATAAGCATAGTGTTACACATCATCTTATGCGCCCTGATTCTCTTCTGAGACTCTGGCGCTGTATAAATCACTTGCTTACTTACTTAATTACAGTGTTAGCAGTTTGCATAATTTTACCACACGTCACAATGGTCTGAGCTGTAGTGTAATGCAGTAATAGTTAGGGCCTATGGCAAAGCCTTCTATCTGTCACAGGCTGGTATTGTGTGGACTGACAGCCTCAGGACTTACCGGTAATTAAGTTTGATATTATCCAGCATTTCTAATGGGACGTTCCCATTAACGAGCATTTTAAATTGGAGTTTAGGGAAGACGAAGTTGACAATTTTCAGCCTTTACACTGTCCAATACAATGTCTGCAAAATAATGCAAAATATGGTCACAACACTTAATACAGAATATTGTGTGTTTCTGACCACTGATGATGGTGAATGACTGAAGAAAGATTTCCATAATACATTGCTAAATATTGGCAAGGATATTAGGCCTTTGGCCTTAAGGCCAATTTTTGGCCATGGCCATGGTGCGGGACTCGGCCTTGCCACCCAAGTAGTAGTAGTAGTAGTCAATGACGCAACGGACGCAGACACGATGTGTCTCTATGTCCATATCTCCAATCTTCTTTCTAATAAAATACTTTATTCATTTATTGTAACAAACTCTGATCGGTCTCCGATTCCGGCAAGGTCGGCTGTCCAATTATACACAACATCCTGACACCTCCAAGTAGACCCCTAGCTGTCACCATAAGCGCTTACGGCTGGCAACAAGTTTCTATGGCCGGCTAGCCGCAGTTTATACAGCGACTGACGGCTGCTTACAGCAGCTTAGCCGCTTAGTTCACTGTCAGTTCTCATTTTGCGACTTAGCCAACTACTATTAAGAGGCGTTTACGAAAACTGCACTCAGTGCTATATCTATAAGCAATATTATTAACAGTGATGTGCATCTTGAAGATATAAAAATAAAATACTCCGAAAAAAGTATCTCGAAAGTAATCCAAGAAAAAAGTATCTTGAGAGTAATCCACTGTAATTGCTATATTTCTGAACGATTAATCAATAGATTAAGTGCTAAGCCTCAAGGCATGGTGCAGTGTTCTTGTTAACTTCATTATGCATGTCCACGCTCAGACGCAAAAGTAATATAATGATCACAATCATACTATTGAAACTGTGCTTACCATTTAATATTGCAGACGCCATTTTTGCGTGTCATTGATTTCCGCTGATCTATCTATAAATAGCAGTTTATGAGTGCACACTGACATGAACCGAATACTGCATTACGGGTTCACGTCTTTTTTCGGAATATATGATTGCTGTGTCATGCCGGACACAGGTACGAATACCATTACGAAGTTTTGAGCTGCTTTGGCTGCTGATTTACAGGGCACGCCAAAAAAGTAATCCCCTAGGAAAAATTCAATATCTCTGGAACTGTAGCAGATTTTTTCACCAAGTTTACAGCATTTACAGATGAGGATTCAGGCCACATATCCTGCTAATTTTATTGAAATAACAGATGTGGTTCAATAGATACAACAGTTTAAACTTTAAAGTTCACTTTTTCAAGTGAACATGCAGTCGCGTCCTGAATATTCAGAAATAACGAATCAAACTGCACAACTTTTTCGTCCACAGTTCAAATGTTTCAGTGATGAATGTCAGCTGTCATGATAATCCAATGGACTGAGATCCGGCAAATTCGGTGGCCATTCGTTTTTTCCAATGAAACCAGGGCATTTCTTCTTGATCCAGTCTTGGGCAAGAGCTGCTGTGTGAGCAGGTGCGCCATCTTGATGAAAGATGAAGTTGTCTGACAGGAGATGCCTGCAGTCTTTGAGTAGATTTGGTAGCAGCCTGGTGACGTAGTAACTGGCGTTCACTTTGGCCTTTTCGTCCACAAAGGGAAGTTGTGTATAAGACTTAAACATCAGCAAGATTACTTTTTATGTCAGAATCACAGTTTAATTATTTGTTCAGTTTGAAAAATGCACATTTAACTTCAAGTAGTTATAATTTTTGAAGCAACCAAATATTGCAATGAAATTTGCAGGATATGTGGCCTGAATCCTCTTCTGTAAACACTGTAAATTTGGCGAAAGAATTGCTACAATTCCAGAGATATCGAATTTTTCCTAGGGATTACTTTTTTGGCGCGCCCTGTAGGTGTCAGTCTCCGTAGTAGCCTATAGCTTCTGTAAGCCGCAGCGGCCAAAACTGCTATGGCTGGCGGCGGCTTACACTTTTTATGGCGCAGCTGACCAAACTATACGGTAGCTTACGGTTTACGAACTCTATGGCGGCTTACAGCGGTGGCTAAAGGGTCTACACCCAAGCCCTTGGCCTTGCCACTCAAGGCCTTGGTATTTTGTGCAGAACACAATTAACCAGTTTATAATGGTTCATATGCCCAGAAATGACATAGTGACATTATGGTGACAGACAGGCATCAGAAGGACCACTTTTCTTTACATGTCAAGCCTACAGGTCCTCACTGGATTCAAACTTGAGCTGGATCTCGTGCAGAAAATTGTTAAAGACTACACGTCTTACAAATTCTGGCTTTAGCATGGTGCACGAGTGTGACAGATGATATAAAGATGGACAGACTACACTACGGTAATGTGTCGCCATAAGCAGAATTGCTTTCAGCGAAGCCACCTAATAAAAAGAATTGTGCTGCTCATTACCGTCTCATTAATGTTGTACCTTGCAAGTTATTTTGTCTCCACCAGTTGTGTGCACCCTACCATTGAAAACAGTTTTATTTTACATGTCGGTAATGAATGGTCTGAGTAGCAACTATGAGTAACTGTAAGGAGTATGCTGACAGTGGATAGTGATTTTGAATTTTTGATGTGACTGCTAGTCAGTGGTCAGGATCGGTTAGAATACATTTAGACAGCTAGACTTCTAAAGACACCTTAGTCCTTGTGAGGTACTTTAGATGTTTGACAAGTGTGTGAGGAAGTGCAGTATGCTACACACACGTTTGTGGAATATGGCCATTGAAGAAAGAAAATGAAATGGCAGTATACCATGTTGAGACGAGAATGATTAACTTGTTGTTTGGTGTGAAACTGTAAGGCAGTAACAGTCATGTAGCATTTACAACTGCCAACGCTACTGCTACTACTAATTTCCATTTTCGATTAACAATTTAACGGGACCATTTAACAGGACCATTTTTCTGGAGTTAACCCAGTTTTGTGGACCATGAGGCTGGGTCGGAAGGAAGAATCTTCGGTGGGGATTGTTGCAGCAGGTATTTTTACAGGCTGAATGCCATTCCTGTCACCCAACAGAATCAATGTACCAAATGAAAACAGTCATGTAGCGTTAACTGTTGTGTGTTTTTAGTCAAGTGCAATATGGAGCATCAACAGCATTTGTCCTCTTCCAGTTTGTGGATCAAAGGGGTTATCGTCAACGTTAATAAAGAGAAGCATTGTGGCTTCATTCAACCACAAACTGAACTACCAGCTCCGTTCGTTAACAGAGATGTCCATTTCACGTTGCACAAGGTTAGCTGGAATGTTCAAGAGAATGATCGTGTTGAATTTCAGCTTGATAAAAGACAGCAATATAAACCAACGGCTTTTGCTGTGAAACTGCAAGAACCTCACAGCATTGCAAGCTCTAATGGAGGTTCTTCCTTTCAGTTGGAAGTCATACCAAAACGTGTACGTACTATGATATGTGACAAACGCTGCCAAGGAAAAGTGGCCAAGATCCAGGACACATTTGGCTTTATTCAGTATGATACAATAAAGCCTAGCCTGGCAGCACTCAGTGGAGATCTGTACTTTTCCGTAGGTTCGTCACACTCAGGACATTTCAAATTGGACAAAGGTGATCAAGTTAGCTTCTACGTATGTGAGAATCCTAAACTAAATGCTTTTGATGTCCGTTTGGTCCAATGCGGTCTTCGCACAGTAGAAGTTATTGAAAACTACATTGTGTCTCTTTTGGAAAAGATCGCAGATAGTGGGAATGTTGCATCTCGTGAACACGTGATTGTAGCTGTCACTTGTTTACCTGTATGGAAATGCATTGGCCATGCTTCCAACATTACTGATAATGGACTAAGGATGTTGGTGGAACTTCTAATTCAGTTGAATGAGAAAGAGTTTCTGAAAGAGAATGCAGCAGTAGTCCTAGAAACACTGCATGACACTCCACTTTTTGCACCGAATCGCGGCCGACTCTTCTGCTACATGAATGACTTGGTGACACAACATTTGACCAATGAACTTTTGAAACTACATCACCTTATAATACTAATGGCACAAAGAGTTCCAAAATGTGGGCGTCAGATAACTGAATTCATCAAACCACTGATTTCAGCTGAGCCAGGTTCCTGTGAGAAATTGTTGTACCAGCTTCTGAGACAGTTTACCAAAGGTACAGCTGGAGCAATTGACAATATGCAGTGGAATGAGTTGCCGCTAGTACCATCTGTTGATGAGCTGGTATCTGGTAAGTTGGAGTCATACAGCAGTCTTGATCGTGTCATAGAAAAAGGTGCGTACCCTTCCACAGAATCTTACGTAGACACTTATTTTCGTCTGCTGCGCATTGACTGTTTCTCTGCGATGGCAAAAGGTGTTACGGATCTCATTAATGGAAAACTTGACTCGCGAGATATGAATGTATATCGAGGTATACGCCTTGCAGGTGTCCAGCTCACTCACAGTGGCAGCTGTAGTGGGTTGTCCATTGGACTTGCAGTTGTACCGCATCAGAAAGTCAACTGGGACCAGTCATCTAATCTGATGTTTGGCAATTTGTTGTGCATATCTGTGTCAGGTACATTCCAGGATCCAATGTGGGCAACTGTTGCTAGCCGGGACCTGCTCCAGAAGCATCATATTGTTGTCGTTGAACTTTGCTGCGAGGCCAACTCTCACTCTAACAGCGAGTCTCTTTTGGCACTGTACTTTGCTGGTCCATCGTCTGTGATGGTAGAGTCGCCGACGTACTACCGCGCCTATCAACCAGTTCTGAGAGCTCTTCAGAACACTGATACAGAACAGCTTGCATTCAAAGACGAATTAGTTAAATGTCAGCAGGGAACATGTCCGGAATATATTACAGCTGAGACTGAATTAAACGCAGATGTTATATACATGCAAATACCACAACCAAAACTGAATGCATTGTGCTACAGCTTAGACGAGTCAAGCCTGGGTTTGACCACCTTAGACGCAAGTCAAGTAACAGCAATCAAACAATGCCTGAAAAACAGAGTTGCAATAATTCAGGGACCCCCTGGAACTGGTAAAACATTTGTTGGCATGAAAATCGTCGAGCTACTGCTTTCAGTCAGTATGCCCTTGCGTTTGCCAATATTGATACTTACCTACAAAAACCACTCTCTGGATGAATTTCTCAAGGAAATGATAAAACTTGTGCCACACAGTGTTGCAAGAGTTGGTGGCCGATCTCAAGAGAAAGCGCTGTCAAGCTGCACCTTGAATGAGCTCAGGCGATCAAAGGAGTACAGATTTTCAGAACCTGTTTTCAAGGAAATCAAGTTTTTCAAGTCAGAAATGGATCGGCTGAAGCAAGAGATCCACGACGTCTTTAATAGCATGGAAGAACACCAACATTTGAGTGTCGACTTGCTATTGCAGTTTTTTGCACATGAGCAGTTATCAGCATTCTTACTGAGATGTAACTGGTCGAAAACCAAACAAAAACCCTTTAAATCAGATGACGACAGCAAGTGGCAGAAAGTCAGCAAAACGATAACCAACCAGGAAGTGTCACAATTAGTGGAAAGTTGTGGCAAGTCATCTGTACAGAAACTAGTTGAAGACAGTATGAATGGTAAATACAGCATTGGCGCAAAGCTGTACCAGCTGCTGAAGAGTGCATTGTCACTTTGGCTGCCAAAAGTGGAAGATTTTCAGGCATTTGAACGTAACGTTGCAATGAGCCAAGGCTCTGTTCTTGGTAGGTATGAACAGCTTGCAAACCCAGATAAGAGCGGTAACAACGACTGGCTTTCTGCAGAACGAGATACTGATGAAATTGTGCAGGAGCGGCTGGCAGCCCGTCTGGCGAAACAAACAAGTGCCGACAAGCTGTTTAAAGATTTCAAAATGTTTGGCAGCTCTCAGGATAGGAAGGGTCATCTACTTAAGATAGCCCAAGTTGTTGTTGAAAAGTCTGCAGCTGGATCTCTGACTGGCGTGCGCAATCTGTGGGACTTGAACATTAACGACAGAATCCTGCTTATCCAGTACCTGCTATTGCAAAAGTTTGCCGAAGATAGAAAGTATTTCGAAGGCTTGCTGACAGAATACGAAAAGACGTATCGTACTAAGGAGGAGCTTGAAGATCAGCAAAAGGTGAACATTTTACAACGGATGAAAATCGTCGGCATGACTGTGACTGGAGCAAACATACACAGAGATCTCATTGCACAAATTAGGCCCGAAGTCATTCTTGTCGAAGAAGCCGCAGAAGTACTGGAGCCGCAGCTAGTAGCATTAATGGGAGACTGGGTCAAGCATCTGATAATGATTGGTCATCACAAGCAGTTGCGTCCAGCCGTTGAGAACTACACACTTGCCCGCGATTATCATTTGGATCTGTCAATGATGGAACGGCTGATAAATAACGGACTGTCGTATGCAACGCTGACAATGCAAAACAGAATGCGGCCGGAGTTTGCTGAACTTCTGCTAGACATCTACCCAAAGCTTCAAAGCAATCTTGCCAGAGTCGAATCGAACAAACCCGCAAACTGTATTGGTCGATCGATGTATTTTTGGACCCATGAGGAGCCTGAGACAAAAGAGCGCAGCTTTATTAACGGGGCTGAAGCAGAGCGTGCTGTACGGCTTGCACTGTTTCTTGTTGATCAGGGATATCGTCCTACTCAGATTACCATTCTCTCACCGTACTTAGGACAAGTAAGGCTAATCAGACGAATGGTAAAGGCCGCTGAGAAAGAGTTCAAGGATCTTTTTGTTGCAGAAGAAATACAGACGGACAGCAATGCAGAAGGTGATGTACCACCAGCTACTGACAACTGTATCAAAGTTCACACTGTTGACCTGTATCAAGGCGATGAAAATGACTTTGTGATCATATCACTTGTTCGATCAAATGATCGTGGAAATGTTGGATTTTTGAGTGTTCTGAACAGACGATGTGTGGCACAGTCAAGAGCTCAGTGCGGACTCTACTTCATTGGGAATAGACAAACGCTGTCTCGTAACAAAGACTGGAATGTTCTTATTGAAGAACTTGCCAAGTCTCACTGTGTTGACATGACAATGCCATTACATTGTCCTTTCCATCCAACCGAGACACGCTTGCTTGTCAGTAGTCATGATCAAATTCCAGTAAAACAAAGCTTCTGCAGTGTTTCATGTGGCTATCATATGCCGTGCCGACATGTTTGCAAGAAAACTTGCCAGCCAAGACACTCTCACATACTTTGCCGTGAACGTGTAACATTTACATTCTCAAAGTGTGGTCACAGCCAAGAACGAGAATGCCATGAGGATGAGGAGAAAATGATTTGCAACGCTAAGGTTTCTTTTTATTTTACACCCTGCAATCATCTTGGTTACAGGAAATGCTACCAGAAAGATGAAGATGTCACATGTTCAGAAAAATGCACAAAAATTCTTAAGTGTTCCCATCCTTGTGAAATGAAATGTGGTGAAAGATGCAACGATAGTAGCTGTTCAGTCTGTCAGAAGATAAGAGAAGCTGAAGAAGAAAAACGGCGACAAGCAGAGGAAAAGCGAAGAGCTGAAATTCGTGAAGAGGCGAAACAGAGAATTGAAGAAATTAAGAAACAAAATCCCGAGGAATGTGAGCACAAAGAGGAGTTAAGTTGTGATGGTGATGGTGCTGAAGAATATTTTAGCATCGAGGACAAAGTAAAAAAGTATGTTCAACCTGGACATAACTGGTTTCCTCGTGTGACTCGAATTGAGAAGTTGACAAATTTGAAATTAGAAATGGGCTGGCTGGAAGCGAAAACTAAAGTGTTTGACCCAACTCGGTGTGATTTAAAATTTCATGGCACTACCGCTGAAGCATGTATCAATATCATCCGGTCAGGATTCAAACTGCCATCTGGTAAAGGTCAGATGTTTGGACCTGGTATTTACTTTGCAAGTGACTCGTCCAAAAGTGCTCAGGAACTGTACACTAAAGGCTCCAAGATGCTGCTTGTGTGTGAAGTACTTCTTGGCAAAGCGAAGACGGTAGGTCAAGCTTGTAAGTGTAAATGGATGACACAGAAGAAACTGACAGATGAAGGATACGACTCGCTGTTTGCAAAACGAGGCACAAAAGAGACAGGTGGAGTTCTGTATGATGAGTTTGTTGTATTTAACCCAAAGCAGGCTATACCAAGGTACATAGTGCACTATGAAAAAATGGATTGCACTGGACTTATCAACAACATTGACAAGGCACTCATGCCTGGTGGTCAGAAGATGGTAACGCACAACATACTGCCGCCAAAGCGAGCTCGCAGTTTTGATGCAATGGAAATGCATTTCTGTCTTGCAGAATCCCAATTTTCACGACTGATGATGAGGAGAAAGATGCACTATGAAGTACAGTCTGTTGATTTGTATCTCAATCCTGCACTGATGACAAAGTTTGAAATGATGCAAGCAAAACTGGAAGCAAAATATCCAGGCGGAAATGAACACAAGCCGGTCTTGGCTTTCCATGGTACAAGAGTGAAAAACATCACTCCCATAGTCGAGGATAACTTTGACTTGTCAAAGCTTGCAACTAACACTGGGAATCAAGGAGCTTATGGTGCTGGTATTTATTTTTCTGAATTTCCTGAAGTCAGCATTGGATATGGCAACACGGGAAAACTCCTGCTGTGTAAAGTGCTTCCAGGCAAGTCGTATGACTGCCCAACTACAATGCTTGGGCAAGCTCTACAGTCAGGCTATGACTCTCATCGTGTCAGAGCTGATACGGAAGGCCGTGGTCATGAGCTTGTGATATTTGACATTGATCAGATTCTGCCGTGCTATGTTATAAACTATAGACCTATTTTCGCGCCCTAGTTTAAATGCTCATTTGCATAATGACGTAACGCGCTGGAGGCAAAACATTCTGCGCTGTCTGTGGCATGCTGTTGAGTGTAGTGATAAAATGCAGTATTTGTTAGTTGTTAAAATGTCAGATTATACGGAATCATTGAGTGCAGATGATGTGGCAGATTATAAGGCAAAGTTGACGCTGGACAACGGTATGATATTGCCGGATCCGTTCGGCGTTGACAAATCGCAGCGAGTCAACGATGTCACTGCGTGGCCGCCACTGGCTTTTGCCGACATTTTTCAGTATTTTGTGGTATCCAGACATTATAGTTTGGATGAAAGCAAAAACTGGAAAACATTGGACGGGTATATAATTACTTTGCTAACTGTCATGTCCAACAAGTTCTGCTGCATATGCCACACGTCGATGACTGATATTGTTGGCTGATGTTCTGCTATAGTCAGCGTCAGGGTGTGAAGAATAGCATGTACACAGCATACCTGGTTGTCAACCAGAAGATGGGCTATTCTGACAGCGCACAGTAGATGCAAGGCAGGATTTATAAAATTTTTGTATTATTACGTGTATTGGCATCAAAGTTACAACCATATGGCACTGTAGAAATTTAACGATAATAAATATTATTAATAGAATTGTTTTGCAACTGTTATTATGCTTATTTTCAGATGTCAACCTGCTTAATAATTTGTCAGTGAGCAGAAATGTACAATTTGCACTGTCATTTGTCATGTACCAGGCGTGGCCAGGGGCGTCTATCCCTATCTACCGTTGGCGACAAATGCGCCAAGGACAATTTTTTTTTTTTGGGGGGGGG
>Ga0209679_1000718_pt1 | contig 12609 bp, 11 predicted proteins | sample WorMetHEROISLAND_4_FD_187408 | JGI IMG/M metagenome (GOLD analysis project Ga0209679, IMG submission 187408) | Marine gutless worms symbiont microbial communities from Max Planck institute for Marine Microbiology, Germany - Olavius sp. 2 HERON... ...
TTCGACGAGTCATACCTTCCCAGAAACTAGAGTGATGGGGCTATCAGATGGTATACATTTCACGATCCTGCTTTCGCTCTGCTAGGCACAATACCGGCGCGCGGCGGACGGACGGATGGACGAACGGACAGACAGACGGACGAACGGACACGTCGCTATCGCAAAGACCCGCGCTAGCATAGCGTCGCGCGGGTAATTACATACAGTCTTACAGTAGGCTATCAGGATGGCAAAGAGCATGGAATGCTCTGCCTATAGGTCCGTTGTGTCAGTTGGTTCTTGAGCACAGAACAGTCAGAGCCAGCTGATCAGTCACACAACTCCGTAGGCATGCAACTACTCGTCGGTGTGGTGTGGTATATACTCCAGCCAGGGGCCGTGCCCACTATCCAGATCCAGATCCAGATGCTCTAGTGGTCATCATGGCATAGGCCTAAGGCTAAGATACGTGGCATACTGCTATAGTGCTCACTTCTTAGTTCTTACCTTTCTCATTACATATTTTTTGCTCTCCCCAAACATCGCGCATGCGTGTAGTTGCTTGCTTTTGACGCGTTTCCGGTTCGAAGATTGGTTTTTGATTTGTTTTTGTGGTGGTTGAATTTTTTTACTTTTTTGGTAATTTGTGAGAGTTACGACGTAATTTGGTATTAACCGAGCCGTTCATGTTAACTAGTTGTGACCGAAATGTCTGACGAGACACATCCGCGAATTCTGTAAGTGTTTTGTCCATTTTAACTTGAACCTGAATTTGCTGACTGATATCGTTTCTGGTGTCGATAAATATTCCACCACCACCGACTCTACTGATGCGCCGGTATTGCTAATTTCTCCGGACTTGCCCGGTTTGTCATGTCTCCGGCCTCCTTACGCGACTGCTCCGGAGGTGTGACTACCACGTCGGACGTTAGAGAATCAGGGGACTACTGCAGTTTCGTGGTCCTCATGAGGGGTATGACTGAAGTCATCACCGACACCACCGACACCACCGACCGTAATGATCGGCCCGTAGCGATCGGTGGTAAGTAAGTAACATGAACGATTAGAGTGTCCCAAATGGGCAATGGGTAAAAAGCGGACTGCGGATTTGCGGATCTGCGAAATGACGCGTGACTGCGCGGGCACTACAAAGTTATGGTAAAGTGAGTAAATGGAAAGAACGACTGAAGAGGTGAGTCTTCAGCTGACTCCAGAAAACAGGTTGTATCGGTAATTACGTTGCTGCGCGGTCGGTGGTGTCTGAATTTTTACTGAACAAGTGGGAATATCGTAATACAAAGCTATAATTGCAGATCGAAAATAAAAGAAAACATAGAATGTGGACATTTTTCTGATAGAATTTAGTCTCGGAAGTGTAATTACCGATACCACCGACCGCTACGGGCCGATCATTACGGTCGGTAGCGTCGGTGGTGTCGGTGGTGACTTCAGTCATACCGCTCATGAGACAAAATGGCAGCATAATATATTATTTTCTCTGGGGAGGGGCAAGCCCCTCCTCAGACCCCTCCCCTTCAATTTAGCTGTATATTCATACAATAAAACTAACTAAACGATTTTACTTCGCTAGTAGTCCCAAAGGCCGTGGTTAGTACAATCGTGGTCCCACTGTATTGTATTGAGGACCCCGTGTCTGCAGTCTAGCCGAGAATCAGTTAGACTCTGTGAAAGTGACGGTTTTGAGTTTTTATTTTGATATAACTACAGGCGTAAGTAAATAAGTAAGTAAGTAAGAGTGCTTCTAAGGCACAGTTAACGCAGGTCGCACCTCATTGTGGCCCTAGCGCCCTACTGCCCCAAAAGAAATGTCTTAAGTGTCCGCCTAAACTGGCCATAGGACAAGTCAGGTTGTCTTACATCAGATGGCAAACTGTTCCAGAGCCGAGGTGCTGCCGCAGCAAATGTTCTGTTGCCAAAAGAGCCTTGTGTGCACCGACGACCAGTGTTCGGGTGTCGGCAGAACACAATTGTCTGACACCGGCATTGGTGACGAGTCAGCAGTCGTCGGCCAAGTAGACGTGCAGTACAGTTATGTTTAGTAATGCACATCAGCATTAGGTAAAAAATGAAAAAAAAAACGATAAAGTGTATAAAGCGATACGCAAACTAGAAAATGTGTGGGGCTCGTATCGTCAGAAAAAATTGTATCCTGATATCGTAGGCCAGTGTATCGCGATATCGTAGGGTGTAGTCAGGCAGGCGATGGCCCAGCCCAGGGGCGAGACAAGACGACGAGGATACTGGCGTTGATGACAGCTGCTGTGAGCGTCGGCCGGTTTCAGCCGGAGACGCTGTGAATGCCTTAGCCGTGCTGCGGCGGAAATGGCTGTAGTGCAATACTGCTGGAGAGTCCATTAGTTTTCATTTGATCGCCAAACTAGAGAACTACATTGTCAGCTGTCACGGACTTTTTCAAAGTATAGTATTAGTATCGTTTGTAAAACTGTAAATATAATTACATGTAGGCCTACACTATTGTGTAGTGGCGGCAAAGATCAGACAGATCGCAATCTTGACGTGGAAAACAATAGGCATACCGTACTACGCGTTGCGCTTTATTCCGGTCCTCAGATATTCACCACCTACGCGACATAGCCATGCCGCTGTGCCGCGATGGTCTGATGCCGGCGCCAACTAAACGAGACCCGCGTGCAGTCGCCGTCAGTACGGCAGCATCGCGCCGGCGGCACCAATTTAGTCATGCTTCGCACAACAGATGAACGCGTAACCTGATACCCGCCATGGAAACCGGGCTGTCGTCGGTCACCGGTCAAATGCTCCCACCTACCCTGGCGGTCACACGCATGGCCCTGCCACACGGTTGTAGTGGCTGGGGAGGGGAGGGATGAAACGACACGCTACAGCCGTGAGTTCAGCTTCGGCTGACAGGCTGAGAGCGAACAAACAGATCATGTGCATCTCAGTCGTTGACAGTTACACGATATCGTCTGGGGCTGATTGTTTACGATATCGTAGCGGTCAAGATTTTCGATCGATATCGCAATATTGCCTTATCGATTCGAGCCCTAAAAATGTGCAGTGGTTAGTATACCGCTGCAAATCGGCGATCCGATCCTGTGGCGCCACCTGGCGAGTATGTTTGAAAAAATTATAGGCCTGTTGAGTTATTGCCATTGCTGATATTGTGGCAAAGGATGACTTTCGGAGGTGGATGGCTAGAAAACGGTACTGGTACATCCCTCGGCAAAAGTCACCCAGGAAGGATTAATCTGGGATGTCCACTATGGGGATGGAAAGAGTGTGGGCGTCGCAGAACATTTCCCATGACCAGTAGGCTGAGCACAAACAGGGTGCCCTAAAGTACCCAAAAAACGGTTTTTAGGGAAATTCGACCCCTTAATGGAAACCTTTCTGGAATATGAAACAATGTGTCGCGAGCCAGCACCTGGACACGTGCTCGTGGAAAGTTTGGCGGAAATCGATCCAAGGAAAGTGGCAGAAGTGGTGCGTTGTGCACGTCACAAAAACAACGCCTCTGTGACCCATTTTTGCGCTCTCTCCGAAACCCATAGCATGATTTCGCTGGAAACGTGCAAGGCTTAGTCTTTTCAGGCCTCAACCCCACCTGTCAAGTTTCATGCAAATCCGTCCAAGTTTCCGAGATTTGTTAGCGAAAACAATATTCCAGATCATTACAATAATCGGCAATAGTCGCACGTCATATGCGATTGAACGTATCATACAGTACAACGTGCCTGTAATTATATGAAAGTAAAAATTCAAAACTGACCAGTTGTGGTCATGTTCACTGTTATAGTCAGATACTCTGGTTGACTCTCTATAATATCCAATGTATTCTTGATGGGTCCGATATAAATTATGGTTTGGGTTTGGTGGAGGAGTTTACCCAGACCATTGTTAAATTTTTGGTAATACAGATAACGGTGTCAATGTTGGTCCTTGGGTTGCCATTATGGTTAACTCTGTTGGTGAAACGTCGGTGGATTGTTTGTCGACACCTGTATTGACCACAGATTCTTCCTTCACGAACAAAACATCTTCAGTACAACAATAGGCATCTGCCATTACACACCATGACAAGTAAGGATGCTACTTTCAATTTTTTTTTGGTAACCTTTAGTCGAATTGTATTAACCACTACCAGTTATTAATCGATAGTCGATTTTGGGACCAGAGGAACAGTGAACAATGCTGCAAGGCAACATCGACTGGTGAGCGCTGATCACCCACTCCTCGCAGCACTACGGGCCGCATGACAATGGTCTGCTCTAGGCTGACAACCCCTACGCTATTTCTGATGACTGATGTCTGCTGTACATGGGTCAAAGGCATGTGTCAACTTGGTTAGGTCTTTGATGATATGCAATCGGTCTTAGCAGCGGCGGTATAGCAGTGACTACACTGCTGCTGGCGAATGTGCCCTGAAGACATTCTTCGGTTTCACTACATCATGTACTGAAAGGGGAGCCACCTGCAGAGACAGCCAGTGGTCAGGGCATAACCGGACAGTGGGTGAGAGGAGCCGCGCCTCCTGCATGCGCTGTGTGGTCACGCAGGTCGTGAACACCAGTGAGTGTACAGTGGCTGGCCACAGAGAACAAATTGCACCTCAATATGCCAAATAGTCTGCTTTGTGCAAATTGGAAACTTGGAAAGGAATCCCAAGGTTACAATTCGACTAACCCTTAGCCTGTATGTTATTTGGTAGTCAAATAATTCGATCAACTGTTATTTAACCGATAGTCGAATTACATCCTTAATGACTAGCGCAGGCATTCTGTGAAATGTACAATGCAAAAATACGAGGAAGTAAAAATGCCTTTTGAGACACTGTATTGCAAAATGCAGTTTGTTTGTATCCCGAAGTGAACCATTTGTTCAAGTTCTGTCTGGTCTCTGTTACTTCGGTAGCTTTTGGCCTTCTGCAGCTAATACATTCAATTTACTTTCAGAATTTATTACTTGAATGCATTGACTGATGATACAGTGATAATGATTGCAGTTGATACCACGTTTTATTGGCAAAATGGAAACTCCTTTGATGTCTCTGTGTATGAATGCTGGCATAGCCATGTGGCATGGAAGTGAGAGCAGTATTTGTGTGATTGAAATAACTGTGTAACCCATGTATCTTTCTTGACTGATGATATGAGTTTTCATAAACATCTTACTCTGGTATTAGTTTTTGTCTCTTATGTATGTGACAGTTGATAGACTATCTCATCTAGTAGACCGGTAGTGAGTGACAGAAGTTGCCAAAACCCACCTTATGACCCGGACTAGTCATCGACAGTTGTTCTCATGTTGATGTTTAACGTTTTGTCAGTTATGTTGATTCTGTCAAGCTGACCATTGACTCTCATACTGACACTGACATTGCCATTATACCAGTTTTTGCTCTCAGTATTCATTTTTGACTACTGGTACACTGTTTGATGACTTTAATTGTGACATTCTGGTGTGACAAGAACAGTACTAGTGAGGTGAACTACTAAGTATTGTAACAGCCATTATGTCAATCAGTCTGTCAGATTTATGTATATGTATGTACATGAGTAGTTGCTGCATTTGCTCAATGCCGGCTAAGGCCGTGTTCTGTCTTTCAAATTAAAACCATACTTGTTTCATTTCTGTCTGTGCTCCACTTTCATTGGCCGAGTCTCACTGTCATAAATCAGACAAATTCTGTCACAACTTGTATGTATTTTACTGTTGAGTTTTAACAAGAGTCGTTCCCTGTCAAAATAGGTGAATACTCTCAAAACATTTGCCATTCGCATCTAACTCTTGTCGTTGCTGCTGAATCACATCCACATCTACATTTCATGTGTCTACTAAAGGCGTGATTTCAGAAAGTCGAATGCGTGAACTTGTTCGACTTCCTCCGGGTTTTTGTTCGCGAACAGCGTAAACAGCGACTAGTGCCGGTTGAGTTGTTCGTCAAATGCAAGCATGAACAGTTTTTGTGTTTAGCTTAAACAGTTTTCCGAAATCACAAATGTTCGCGAACACAAACGTGTTTTAAGTTGTTTAACCTACTGAAATCACGCCCTAAGTAGCAAAACGTAAAACTACCTTTTGTAGCAGTACTTCACTGCAGATGTCTAGTTTTCCATTTCCGTCATCTATAACTGGAATAGGTTCTGCTATACAATTCTTGCAATATAAGCACAACAGATTTGAAGTTGAAAGTTTGCATATAGGTAAAATATGGTGGGGAGTGGGAGGCGTAACAGTGGGTTAGGTCTAGTTTGCAGTTGGCACCTGAGTACCGAAGATTATAATTCAGAATGTGAATTCAAACGTATAATTTGAAGTTCAAAAACTCAAACTTCGTTTAACATCCGTAATTATGATTACAATTTTTCTTACAGAATCAGGCACCGGTGAGTGTCAAATTTTTGTTTAATAGCAGTGCACATCACTAGTGTGAACATTTCTGTGTCCAAGTTATGTCACTATTGATCAAAATTGTTAGGCTTTTCAGTTATTTTTGTACTGCGCAACTCATAATGCTGAAGACTCAGTTCTAGCAGGTGCTACAGTGCTGGGCTGCAGCAAAGGCATTGTAGGAATGCTTTTCAGTATATAATTGGTTTTTGAACAACAAAAGTCGCTGAGTCGTTTATCTTTGCATTATTCAGTAAATATGAACTCAAAGAATATGAATTCATGATATCTGTGAGTTTAAAAAGAAAAAAAACTTGAAGATGCAAAAGTGGACTTATATAATAGTTTATCTGCTGGAAGCGAGGCTATTCATCGGGTAAGCAGTTTCCAGTTCATCTTATTTTGACTAAAGTTAGAAGTACATTAAGTTGAAGACACAAGACTGCAGCCTGTGACTTGTTGTGCATACAGATGGTTGAACGCCTGCCAGCTTGCAGACGAGTTTACATACTTAGGTTCTGCCATTGCTGTTCGTAAGTGCCGCAGATTTGTTTGCGTACACGTTGTGTCGTTCATCTTATATTTTTCTCCCATCCTGCAACTTTTTGAAACGACTGGGGTGGGGAGGGTATTTTGTGCCTCAGAGATAAAAGATATAGTGTTTTATCCTAGAAGTTCTGCTGAAGTGAACACGAGAAAACTACGAAAATTGTGAGAAATTTTTACGTTAAATTTCTGTTGAATAAATTGACAGTTAATTTAAGTCATATTACACTATAGTTGTAAGAAGTGCAACTATTTGTTCTTCAAAAGTGCCAGTTTACAGTATGTAAAAGCTTGCCATGGCCACATTTCGGGTAATTGTTGCTACAGTTTTTGTCATAATATACTTATTTGATTATAATTACAAATGCTCATTAAGATCGTTAATTAATGGCAAATTGGGATAGAAATTTGCATTCTTGTACATGGTTAAATGTTGCAGTTTGTTAAAGCTTGCCATGGCTACATATGGGGTAATTATAAGCACATTTTGTCATAATATAATAATTTTGTTACACTTACTCATTAGTTAACGACAAACCTAAATTAAAATTTGCATTTTTTCTTCATGTTGAAACCACTAAATGTTAAAAATGCCTCCTGATGTACCAGAAATACTGAATGTGATACAAAAACAGTTTTTATTTAAATGCAGAAGTAAAACGTAAACATTAAGTTGTAAAAAGCCAGTTGATTTGGAATCAAAACATTTAGTCTAAAATGTGTCAGTTTAAGGGTCCAACCTGACAACATTTCTCGTAAAAACTCAACTTTCGGTCTTCCTTTTCTCACTTATTATTCTCTCACTTATTGCTTAGTTTTAGCATAGATCTTTTAATGTACCAGGTAAGTACAATCTTTATACTGGTCTGGGCTGAAAGCAGTTTGCTTACTTTTTCACACTTTCAGTCTATCCACATCTCCACGTGGCACAGGTATGAGTATATATTAATTGCAGGTGAGAAAGGTACAGGTAAGTATGACGCACTGCTGGAACTGATATCAGCTGTTTCTCGGCCTACTGGCTGTATCATTGAGCAGTGCCTGCCTATATGTTCTGATGATATTACTGCATTATGCTGTATGCAGCTATGTCGGCAATCTTGACCCAGCCTGTACTGAAGAACTTCTGGTCACGCTATTCAGCCAGCTCGGATCATGCAAGGGCTGCAAAATCATACACGAGGTATTTTCCCATCAGTGTACGGTTTAAATTAATATTATAATTTTGTTTGGATTTCATTTTGCACGATGCTGCACATTTGTACCAAATTAACAAGATTGTGACCTGATAAAGAACTAGTTCTCCTGCTCAACTTTTCAGTGTGAGAATTATATATTTCCCACCGGGCGGCTGCACCATAACATTGACGAGGAAAACTCAATACTGAAAATGTGTTTCTGAGTCGAATAAAGCTGAACCAAACATGAGTTGTGATCAGAGGATCAGCTATTGTAACATGTTATTGGTGTGTACTCTTTTTGCATTGAGTATTTCATAATTATTGGTTCAGCATTCAGTATAAACTTACTCTTCACAAGACTCCCAACTCTTTCATGAGCACTTCATTCGTGAAGCCGCCTACACTCGACACCGAGCACGGCAAACCTCCATGTAAAATAGAAGTGTCAATCCAGCTGTACAAAAGGTTTTTCCAGAGGCATGTGAGTGCTCTGGTTTTGCCTGTGGTATAAGCTAAGATAAGATAAGGTATTTATTGGATTGCAACCAAAATCATTGAAAAGATACAGTACAATAAATATAACATTCACTGACAGAAAATAGGTTGTTTATGCAAATACAGTTGCCGTTATAATTATAAATTAATTGTTTATGTTGAATCGGGCATCGAGTATCGTATTTAAAACCGTTAAGCGACAGATTTTGAGTTATGATACCTGCAGTGCCTGGACGGTGATAGTTGTGCAATAGGAACTTATTCAGAAGGGCATCTGATGAGTACAGAGTCCTGCTGCAACAGTTGTGAAAGTTCAGCTTTGGGGACCCAGATTGACCTGGTGTAACTTCAGAAAAATTGGCCAGGGAAATGGAAACTGAAAGTAATTCTGATATTTCCGATACTGTAATTGCAGATAGCCATTTACTGATAGCAGTGCCGTGTGTTTGTCAGGCCGGCAGCGACTTGTATGCATTTGTGGAGTTTGCCGAACACCGAGATGCACAGCTGGCACTGACAGCTATGAACAAACGAGTTGTGCTTGGCCGAGTATGTTAGCTGTGTCACTGTAAATACACTGTGAATATGCGGTGAATACATCGTGCAGTCGTGCAGCACTGCCATGCTTACGGCTCAGCGATTACACCATGTGTTCACTGCATCACAGTGTCGATGTGGTTCTTTGTGTTGTCGATGTTGCAGATCTGTAGAGTGTGAAAAAAAGTTAAAACTTATAATTTGTTGATTTTAAGCCTCCGCCCAACGGTGTGGCCAGTGTCATAATGGTTTTGTCCTGTTCATCCATGTGTGCATCCCGAAACATTGTTTGTGTGATGTCTTGCAGATTTTTTGACACATTTTCACCAAACTTACGTCAATGATGCATTATGGGACAGAGATGAACGTGTCACAATTTGGGGTCAAAAGGTCAAAGGTCAAGGTCACGGTGGAATGAAGTATGCTGGAAACAGCACTTTCTGGGCTTGTTAACATGATGACTTGAAAAGTATTAGTCAGATTTTCACCAAACTTATGCCATTGATGTATTGTGGGACAGAGATGAATGCATTAAATTTTGGGGTCAGGTGGTCAAACTTCAAGATCACGGTGCAATAACCTATGCTGAAACCATCGCTGTACAGGTGGAGATATACAGTACTCGACATCTTGCTTCGAGTTAGACGTTGTAGTGGGTTGTTAGGGCATAAAACTTGCAGTCGACAGATTTCTGGTTGGACTCCCGGCTGTACTGGAATGACTGGACAAGTTGTTTACAGACGTTTGCCTCAGTCATGAAGCAGTATAATTTGGTACTGGCCAAAGGTCGGTGATGCTGTATAGCTAGGACGGTTACAGTGGGCCTACCACCGGTTTTATGAATGTCACCTGTGGCTGACTGCCTAGAAACTGGGCCCCAGCACTCATACCAAGTATGGGATTAACTTAACTTTTTAGCAGTTGTTGCTAAGTGGTGACTGAATGTCACCAATGTGATCCAGGGTCAGTTCCCGTTGACACCCAGTTGAGTGATTGGAGATAGTGATGCCAAGAAGTTTATTTCGCCTTGTCGTACGATCAACATATATCAGCCCTGATACATCGCTTGCGGATGGGCTGATAACCTATCAACGGGCCGTTATCAATAGTTACGGTCCGATATAGGTGGAAATTCCCAGCTAATATCAGTGCGAGCACTTCTGTAGAGAGCATAGCTTAGCTCGGAATTTCCATATGTCATGGGCAGCGACAGACGTCTGTGATTGGTTATTGCAGCTAGCGCCAGCACTGTATAAACACAGTTGTCATTGTTGTGAATGAACGTTGTCTACTTAGGTGAAGTTTTAGATTTTAGTTACGTCTACATTAGAAATTTTCTGTGGTCTTTGTTTAATACTTATCACTATCAACATTTGTTGCATCACTATGCTATGTGTAAATATCTGATTTTTGCAGGAGATAAAAGTGAACTGGGCTACTTCACCTGGCAGTCAGAACAAGATGGATACAAGCAGTTAGTTGACGTTATTATTAATTTGATTATTTCTTGCGTTGTCAGTTCTGCATTTGCTTCTTTGTGTCTCTTATAGACTGTTCGCATCAATCTTTTCAGCATCAACACTCAACAGTCTTGCGTGGAAACTAGCCGTAATTTCAGTGGTTATGTTGTTCGTGTTATCAGGCAGCACTGTTGACAGTATACAGAGTGCTAAGCTGTGTTTGTTAGAGCACTACCATGTATTCGTTGGTGACGTCAGTCCAGATATCGAGTCACACCAGCTGCGCGAAGCTTTTGCACCGTTCGGCCAAATATCGTATGTATCTGTCTTTCAGCTTTATGAGTATATTTTTAAATACTGGGTTTACTGTGGTACATTTTTACCTTGGCCGCTGCTTAATGAGCGGAGAAGGTATTGTAACACCCGGCATCACACTGTCACGCTGTGTGTGTGTCCGCCGATTAGCCTCAGTGGCAAAGGTGATGTGCTCTTTAGTTTGTTCTGTTGCCATATGTTTGTCGTTGAGGTGATAGATGGCCACTGGCGATGTTTGGTATATGTTATTGCTTTAACGCTGTTGGTTGGTGACTTGAAGGCCATCTGGGCTGTAAAAAAACCTTGACCTGACCTGGAAAAACTGACAGTACTAGTATACGGGTTCCCACGCATCCTGGAAAGTGCTGGATTTTTTCCTGGATTTTCCAGGCCCTGGAAAGTCCTGGAAAATCAGTTTGGTCCTGGAAAGTCCTGGAAATGAAAGCTCAAGGTCCTGGAAAGTACTGGAAAATAAAGATCCCGGATAGTTGATGAATTTACTGGGGGTTCAAAATAAACAACGTGTAGCACTAGCTTAGCACTTGCTTACTTAAATAGAGTGACGATAAATTTCAAAATATTTGGCGTTCCATACGCATTGGATTACACTCTGTATGTACAGTAAGTAACTACTGTTTGTCTTCATATTTAAACGTTGGCGGGCTCCGATAAGGTCCTGGAAAAACGTTTTGACGGTCCTGGAAAAGTCCTGGAATTTTTTGTCATTAAGTGTGGGAATCCTGTAAGTAGTTCAGTGACTATTTTGACATAATAAAGATCGGAATTGTCACTTCATATTTTGAAAGAATAAATCTGATTATCTGGCAGCTTTTCATTGGCATTTGTCTGAGTAAAATACGACTGTCATAGATCATCAGCTACGGTCATTCTCATTGTAAAATGTGCTCAGTGGATAACAACAGAAATTACACATAGTTTTGTTGTTTACGTATCGCATTACTGAACGACATGCCTTTGTGTAAAATTACACACATAATTCACATTTTTTATTGAATTTCATTTCGCAAAAAACGTTCTTAAAACTGCCGTATATTGGTAGATATTGTTAATCGTTATGGTATAGGGATGTCGTGATGGTGATGTGGTTTTGTGAACACGTTGTGTTGTGCAGAGACTGCAAGGTAATTCGTGATCCACAGACACACAAGTCCAAAGGCTACGGCTTTGTCTGCTTTGTTCATAAAGAGGCACGTTGACGTTTTCCTTCTTTTTGTATCACGGATAAACAGTACATGTCACATAGACCTCTTAAATTAATTTAAGTGATCTATGTCGTGTGACCTGGCTATTGTGGCTAAATAATGAGTTTGGCAATATAGTGTGTTTTTGACAAGAAAATAAGGAACAAATTTGTAAAATGGAAAGTTTTGGAATGACCCATAAATGAAAAAGTTTGGGTGGTTGTGCTTGTTAAACATACCATGAAATAAACATTCAGAAAGGCTGCAGTGCTGTGAATTGATCATTTCTGTGTATGTCATGCATCTTGGGGTTAAAAAGTAAAAAAGTAAAGTAGATGATTTATATCACGGTTCTTAGCGATCAAGATTGCTGCAGAACCGCTCAACAATACTCCCCTTGCTCATTGGACCCATGCATGGCTGCCACATAACTAGCGCGAAGCATGAAAGCCCACACAAGGTACCAAATTATACTGCTTGGTGACAGAGGCACAATTGGTG
>Ga0209679_1000719_pt1 | contig 12609 bp, 8 predicted proteins | sample WorMetHEROISLAND_4_FD_187408 | JGI IMG/M metagenome (GOLD analysis project Ga0209679, IMG submission 187408) | Marine gutless worms symbiont microbial communities from Max Planck institute for Marine Microbiology, Germany - Olavius sp. 2 HERON... ...
AGACATGCCAAACTAAAGCCCCTGCCTACATACAGGGTGGTCAAAAATGCACTAATTACCCACAGCTGTAATGTTTTTAAACTGTTTCAATAAAAGAAAGATCATTATGTTGACTTTAATCTCTTGAAATAAATAATGTCTTTAAATCGGTGATCGAATTTTCGGTGACTTGGATTACCAATCGGTGACTTTAACTTTCACAATTTCGATCACCAATCGGTGATCGAATTTTCGGTGACTTGTGTCACCAATCGGTGACTTTAACCTTAGCAGTTTCGATCACCAATCGGTGATCAAATTTTCGGTGATTTGGATCACCAATCGGTGACTTTAACCTTCGCAATTTCGGTCACCGATTGGTGATCGTAATCGGACCCGGTCGGGTCGTACTAAAAGCCGTCAGGAAAACCGTCAGGAACCGGGAAAACTAGACGAATGATAGATTGATTGATTGACGTTAATAAAATATGTTGGTATATTGTACAGGTTAAGAAATAAAGTTCCATCTAAATGTTCCATCTGGAGCCTGACGGTTACCTTTCAGTGTCACTAGATGTTGTACGAACGGATGCTCATTCAATTGAGAAGTCACATTTTCGTCATGTTCTGCATAGTTGGGGGTTTTAGTGTGTTTTTAGTGTGTTTAATAATTCTTCACGCCGTCACTGTCACATTTTCGTCATGTTGAATAGATTTTTTTATATTTTTTGAATCGTAACTTACTGTTTTATTGCTGTGGTACATTTTACTGCTGTGATAAAGGTTACCGATACATTTTTGTGCTGCATAGTTGGGGGTTTTAGTGTTTTTTAGAGCTGTCGAACGATTAATTTTTTTAATCGCGTTAATCACGCGATTAATTATTTTAATCGCGCGTTAACGCGTTAATTAACGCGTCAATTCGACAGATCTATTTATGTTGTAGGTTGCCGTCAGCGAACGACTGCACGTCTTGCTGTTCACGACTCGTCTACAAGATGCGACCACTGTCGAAACTTGGCATCAAAGAATGATGCACAACTGACAAATTAACTGACATTTGTTGTTAATAATTAATTGAATATTATTCGATCGTCAAATAACCGCAGTTCAATTGCATATTGCAAGTCCTGTTTTGTAGAATTTATGTACGTGCGTTATTTTTTTTAACGGCGTTAATTTCTTTAATCGCGATTAATTCTTTAACGCGTTAATTCAACAGCTCGTGTTTTTTAAATAAATATGAATGCTTCAAAGTGTACATGTAATTAATATTATATGAATCTGACAGCACTGTAATATTCGCAGTGAAGTTTATTAGCATGCAATTCAATACCATATTCAGATGGAACTTTATTTCTTAACCTGTACAATATACCAACATATTTTATTAACGTCAGTCAATCAAGCTATCATTCATGTAGTTTCCCGGTTCCTGTCGGTTCCTGACGGCTCCTGGCAGTTCCTGACGGCTTTTAGTATGACCAGTTAATAGGGATGCCGTCGTTTAAACGTTAAACGTTTACACCTAGAAGTTCGTTTAAATGTTTAGCAAATTTAATGAAAAAGCTTCTGCACTATTGTAACGTTGTTGAGACGTTGACTTAATTGATATTTCATGCAAGGCTTGCAAGCCACGCAATGCTCAAAATGCAGATTATTTTATAATAGCTGTCAATTGAAGGTGAGTAGGTAACACGGTTCAAGTTAACTTCTATGCATTCACGTTAATGTTCTGGCTTTGCATTGAGTGCCTTGGAACTTTGACGGACCGGAAGACATTAGAGTGACTTCTGTAATGTAAAGATTGGTGCCTCACGCAGAATATGGTGCAGTATGACGAAGTCTAGGCCTATACAGATGGGGTGTACTACTTATGTCTCGTATCACTCGTGTGTGATGCACATGTGGCTTTTATGCTCATCCGCCATTTTCGTTTAAACGACATTTAAACGGGGTACACCATAGCCACGGAACAGTCTTAAAACTCAACTAAACCAAGCAAAATCGTCACCAAAAGGTAGTTGTACCAATATTAGTCAATAACAATGTGCAGAAATTCATTTTTACTGAATAAGTTGGAAGATTGTAACTAATTTATACCGAAAATGCGTATAGTGTACTGTTTAGCGTGGTGACTTTTGAGACTCATCCAAGACTAAATTTTCCATAATAATGTCCGCAGTCTATGTTCTCTTCTATTTTCAGTTTGCAATTAGCTTCTCATTATGATATTCCCATTTATTCAGTAAAAAATCAGTTACAACGGTGATCAAGTCCTAGGTATATTTCGTTACTTATCACGAGCCAGGGGCGGTTCTAGCCCAAAAATTCTAGGGGGCATTGCCCACCCCCAGCTCCTTCATCACAGAGTCCATTTTTTCCGTTCTCCGAAACCTAAAAAAAATACAAACTTTATATAGGCCTACGTTTAAAATATGTGATTAAGGTTGCCAATTCTGTAATGGGTTAACCCCTGAGACCTGTAGAAACGAGGCCCGAAGGGCCAAGAGCGGGGGTGGGGTTCTTGGGAATGGGAGGGGAGTACTGAGCCCCTCCCCGTCACCTAGGGTGTCTGGGGGAGCACTGTAAGCTTCCTCAGCGGGGCCCGGGTTGAAGCCCCTGAAAATTTGCATTTCGGAACATTTTGGGACCTCAAAAAATACAACAAAAATCACGTCAGAACTGTCAGCTAGCTTTTGAATCTGGGGGGGCAACAAGTGAATCTGGGGGGCATGTGCCCCCTGTCCCAACGTAGATCCGCCCCTGTCTAGAGCCCCTCAGTGGTGTCACTAAGCGAATTATATGAAATTTCAGCTTAATGTAGGTGTTTTTTGCTTCCAATTAAATGATTATTGAAAATTATTGCTGAGAAGATATTCTGCAATGGTTGTAATGACTGGCAGATTATATATTGTTTTGTATTTCGTTCTCATTGCATAATGGTATGTGTATAGGTATATAACTATAAGACGTCTTCTAGCAAAACCAACATCAGTATGCTGTGTAGCTTAATGAGTAAGGCGTTGGACTGAGCTACTGAAAGCGCGAGTTCAATGCCTTCGCTAGACTTAGTTAATAGGTAGCTTCATACAAATGGCTGTTCCGAAGCTAAAGTTTTTCCTTTAAACGTTTAGGACGCTAAAAAATTCGTCATTAAACATTTAAGCAAATTAAACGAAAGTAGCATCCCTAATGCTTAAATGCTGTAAGACAGCCAATCGTGTTTAAATGCAGTTAAAGGTGACAAAAACAAATGGTTAGACAATGAAAGACCACAAATACATTGGCATATTGATACAGAAATGGACGTGTATAAAACAATAAAGCTGTTATCACTATGGAACGCACTAAATATTCTGTTATCAGTGCAGACTGAACTGGTCAAAATTCTGTTATCAGTGTGGTACACACCAGTGAATCGGGATTCTACCTGTTGCTACACATCTTATGAGGCATTGACTATGTGTTTTTTATTATTAGACAGCGTCGCTGAAAGGATTAAGAGATTCTGCCTGTTAGTGACAGATGTTGTCCACATGTTGTCCTTGTGTCTGTCTGGCCATCTGTCACACTTGTTCTGTCATGCATCTTGCTAAGGCCATTGGACAGATTGAGGTGTCATTAGGTAGGACACTCGTGGTGTCAAGTAACATTCTATTAGACAGGCCCAGGTCCACCACAGGAAGGGGAGATTTGGTGGTTGGAACCCTCAGTCAAAAGTTGTATTGCACAATGCACATTGCGGGCAAACTGTTACAGATACCGTATATGAATAGCCCATAGATTCCAGTCTGGCTCGCAGTAGGAGTTTTTCAAGTGAAAAACACCAACTTTTCTTAGGAATTTGGCAGTACTTGGTGTGTTTGCATTGAAAGCTTGTGCACATGCTACTGTATAGGGTAAATGTATAGCGTTTACTGTGTGAATTTGTACTGTCTGTCTGTGCTGTTCTGTAGCAAGGCTGGCATACAAGCATTTACTGTATAGCGTTGTTTGTACTTGTTTGTGTTGTAACTGTGTATTGTGCTGTAATGTATGATTACTGCCCCAAATGAACGCGCGCGCACACACACACACACACACACACACACACACACACACACACACTCTCACTCACACACATCTCATTGACAGATGTCTCTGTATATTGAATTTTTTTGCAAGAGTAACAGTGTTGTTTCGGTTCTGCAACTACCGGTATAAGAATCAGAAGAAGTTGTGGCCATTTGACCAGTAATAACCATGCGTGACAGTCACTACAGGTAACTTAACCTGTACTACAGAACTAGTTGTTTTATCTCTGCAATATCGTATTCATATTATGGTCAGTTAACTAGTGTGATTACGTCATATGAATGGTATGTACGCAAATATAAATATATGGGTGAGAGTGTCATTGATTAAGTATGCATACATAAAGACAAACTGGAGCTTTACGGATGCCATTTTATTTGTGAATATGTGTGCTTCACCGTCTCTGAGCCCAGCTGCATTTATTTTTGTCATATAACAAACTAAAAATTTAAAATAAAGCTTTATCCACATTTTTGCTATACGGTAATATGAATGTAAACAATGTTGACCAAGTTGTGATTGCAGATTTTCATACATATTCTAATTAGGTCGTCTCCGGACCTAATAAAGCCGGCCTCATGTCTGTTCGTCCGTCCGTACGTACATACGTATGTACGTGCCGTCCACAAAAAGTTACTCCGATTCCAGTGAAATTTGGTATGTAGGTAGAGGTTGATGAGTGATGCATGACGGTGGGCCATATGGCCCGATCTAAGCTCACTTGGCGTTGAACGTTAGAAATTCTTCCATTTTTCATAATCTATCTCCTCTGCCATTTTCAGTGGGAGCTGGCAAATGACTGATGATTTTTAATCTAGAGGAAAATATCTAAAATTGATCGGGCCGTAGTTTTGATATCTCTTCTAGTTTTTTTGTCACGTAACTTTGAACTTGGAAGAAAATTGAGATGTGACTGTCGGTAAATTTTTTCGTCCTGTCTCAGTGAAATTTGGTAGTATAGGTAATTGAGTGATGCACGACGGTATGCCATATGGTCCGATTCGAGGTCAAGGTCACGTGACATTGGCTGGCGTAATCTGGGACCTCTTTTAAAACAGTCTGGCTCGCAGTAGGAGTAGACCGTCAGTCCAGCATGGGACTAATTTTAGGTCGTTCCTAAACGGAATGAGCTAATGCCATCGTGCAGCGTCCGTCTGTCTGTCTGTCTGTAAACATTTTGCGCAAATCGCTTCTTCTATCAGACAAATGGCTGGATCGCGACCAAACTTGCACACGATGTTCTCCAGACGGGCCTGCATCCAGGATGTGCTCAAGGTCAAGGTCGAGGTCAAAGGTCACGTGATACGGGCACTTCTGTGATGTCAAACAGTTTGTCAAACTGTTTGCTGTACAGTACGATCTCACGTTCTGTCGCTACATGCACTCACTTTATGAAGCACCATTACACTGTCCTTCCTGTATAAGTATCAGGCAGCTAGATCTGTCTAAATCTTGGAATGAGCTACTCCGTCATTGACGGTCTAGTTTCTGTGTTGCAGTCACCATCAGGCTGCGTTTCTGTACAGTAATACCAAATTACTGAGTAAGTAACTTAATGACTGACTTGAATGCTTTGTCATTCTGAGTGGAACAGGCCACTGATCATTCGTCTTTATCCAGCGCTGTCGTTTTTAAAACTGGCTGTCCACATTCCTATCTCAAGTGGGCTTGTAAATTACTGGTAAGAAACGTTGCCGGTAACCGGTAACTTATCGGGTAACTTATCCACTGGTCAGCAGATTACAGAATATCCCTGGCGTGTCTAAGCTTCTGTGTTGTTAGTTACAGGGACGTTAGGCCTTAGCCTTGGCTTTGAAGCTTTGATTTTGGCCTTGAGCCAGAAGCGTTTCATTGTTGTGTGATGCTATTTTCTTAAACGATTATCCATAAATTTTCTGCAGAAGACGATAAACAACTTTGTGGCACAGAAGTGAAATCTGGTGACAGGCAGACGTCTGGCTAGATTAAGATAACACACTAAGAAGGGAAGCGTAAGGGAGTGACAAAAACATTCTCTTTTACGGACTTTCCAGGTGGCGTGGGAACCCTGAACCATATAAAGTGCCCCTTCAACCCTTTTACATTGTTGTTTTATTGACAGGAAGGGCATCTGGCCTGTAATAATTAACTGTTCCAGCAGTCTGAAACTGGTCTGGCCAAACCTGGAGTAACTCCAAAAAAATTAGCCCCGTGCGGGACTGACGATCGACTCCTGGGAGCCAAGTTCTTCCAAGTTCAAAGTCACGTGACACAAAAAGTAGAACAGACGTCAAAAATCCGGCCAGATCGAATTTAGATATTGTCTTCTCAGCAGGCCTTTGGCAGCTCCCTTGAAAATAGCGGACGAGATAGATGTTGAAAATGGAAGAATTTCTAACCTTCAACGCCACGTGACCTTGACCTTTGATCGAGCCATATGATATACTGTCGTGCTTCGCTGGTCGACCCCGTCCCCTACCCAGTGGCGTATTTACCATTGGGCCACTTGGGCCATGCCCCCCCCCCCCTTTGAACTGCGAAAAAATCTCACATATGGCAAAAATGCAGCCTTAGAGAAGTTGACCCAGTAAGTAAGTAAGTAAGTAAAAACAATTTGTATAGCGCTAGAGTCGCATGCAGACTAGAGTGAATCGGAAGCATTATTTTGCATGTTTCTATATTATATCCATTATCCATAAGAAAACAACACAATAGATAACTTTTATTCACCATCAAATGGTAGACACAGTTAATTTAAAAAAAAACAATAGTATTGCTCTTAAATATCGTGGAGAAGAGGCCCTCATCGTCAGTCATTCACATTTTCTATGACCATTCTGTGAAATATTACGCGCAAATGTACAGGAAAATCTCTATATTGTTGCTACCAGATGTCAAATATTAAGGCTAAAATGCACCAAATTCGATTACGGTAGGGGCTCCGCCCCAGACCCCGCTGGGGGAGCTTACACCGCTCCCCAGACCCCCTAGCTGGATTTATGGACTGTCATATCTTATGCCAGTTCTATTATCTTTCTTTGTGAAGTTGTTAAATCAGGGGCGTCGTGCCATTGAGGCACTTGAGGCACGTGCCTCCCTAGATAGTATTGTTTGATGTTCCATTTCCTGAAAAGCTTCTGAAGATCGTTGCTACTAGAGGCGAGATTTTTAGCCTGAAATTCAAATACCCTTTGGCGGCCGGGCTCCGCCCGGACCCGCTGGGGGAGCTAAAGCGCTCCCCCAGACCCCCTAGCCGCAATAAGGCGGCCTACTTCTAAGGGGAAGGGAGGGGATGGAGAGGAGAGGAGGGGGAAAGGAAGGGATCCTACTTCTAAGGGGAGGGAGGGGAGGGCAGGGGAAGATGGGAGGGGATTGCCCCCCTTTCTGAAATCCCAAATACGCCACTGCCCCTACTCATGTACCAAATTTCATTGAGATACGGACGAAACAATTTCTCGAAGGTCGCGTTTTCTTCCAACTTCAAAGTCACGTGACACAAAAACTGGGACAGATGTCAAAAATCTGGCCCGAACAAATTTAGACATTGCCCTGTAGTTTAAGAACCAGCAGTCACTTGCCAGCCCCCATGGAAAATTGGCGAAGATAGATTTTGAAAATGGAAGAATTTCTAACTTTCAGCGCCATGTGACCTTGACCTTGGATTGGGCCATATGACATACCTGTGTACATCACTCATCGACCTCTGCCTATATACCAAATTTCATTCGAATCGGAGAAACTTCTTGTGGACGGACGGACGTCCGGACAGACAGACATCAAGGCCGGCTTTATTGGGTTAACTCGTGGGCGCGTACGGCGTACGCAGCAAAAAACCAGCGCGTTGGGAAAGCCAGACGCCGATCTATTTATAGCGCGGACAGACAGACGTCCGCCAGCCAAAGTGACAGTACCCAGCTGAAAGCTGGGAACTCTTCACTCGTGGGCGCATACGCGCGGGGCCCAGCTTTAGCTTTCAGCTGGGCCCCGCGCGTACGCAGCAGAAAACCAGCGCGTTGGGAAAACCAGACGCCGATCTGTTAATAGCGCGGACATACTGACACGCGACACGACTCGTGGGCACGTACGCGCGAAGGCCAGCTTACAGCTGGGCCCCGCGCGACGCCGATCTATTTATAGCGCGGACAGACACGCGACAGACACGACTTACCACCAGCCAACCAACCAGCCAGCCAAAGTGACAGTACTCAGCTGAAAGCTGGGAATTCGGAGTCGACCTAAAAAGTAGGACCGTTAGTTAAACAAAAACCAAAGTACTAGTAGTAGAAATGTACGTAAAGACAGGCGGTTTAAGGTGCAGTGCAGTACTAGTGAATTTAGATTTTTAAACATAAATTGCGGTTTATGTGGCGTACGTAGCTGGCAGCGATACATACATCCGTCTCATTTGGCTCCAGCGCAAGTTTGGTAAAGACTGGGTGATTGATCTGTGATGTTTGCCAGCATTTGTATGTGTTCCATACTGATTACTGATTTAGTACTGCTGTGTGCTTTCAGTGCAAGGAGCTTATGCAGTAGAATATCAGATGATACGAAGGAACTGATTTGCGTACAAGCTGAATACAGACTAAACATTTGAAGTGGGTTGATCGTCGCTGGAACGTTCGACGGGTCACATCTGCTGGCTTCACAACAGCTCAGCATAAGTGACTGAACTACAGTGTGCATATGCTGTTATGTCGTGGCACATTTGTTTGAGTTAAAGAGAACATACACGAGTTGGTTCCAGGATATTATTTTTATTATTTTTTATCACTTTCGTGCGCGCGCGCGGTGTGTGACTGTGTGGGGTGTAAATTTGCCAGGTTACAACTACGGTACTGCCAAGGAGGCCTCTTGAAATGTTTTTGGCAGGACATTTATTGGTTGTTGATATAAATTGTGTGTGCAGACTTCTGTAATTTTTGCGTTATCATCTGTTTCAGGTAACATATCGCCATCTGTTATGGCATTGGCCATTAAATGCTTAATTTTACTTTTATAAGTCGTTATGTTTTTCTCATATTGAGACAAATTGTATTAAGTAAAATATATTAAGCTTACACGTTCTTATTATTAACAGGCGGGAATGTAGTGTACATGAAAATAAAAGGTCAGTGTTTACGTCAATACTACGAACAGGCTACAGCAAATATGAACTATGCCACATACCATCTAAGCTTATGTATATCTGAATTGTGTAAATTTTAATTATATATCAACATTATAAATTGTACATTTTTATTCTAATGTATTTAAAATTGAATTTCGGTCCTGTTCTTGTTTTCGGTTTTATACACGATTTTATTTAAGTTGTGGCATTTACATTTAACTTGTTAATGAGTTTGCAGCATAAAATTTCGAAGATGTCAAACAACTGAAACAATAAAGGCAGTTAGCTACAAAATTTTTAGCCAGTGAAGAAACATTTTATATTTTCTTTGTAAAATCTGTAAATTAATGGTTAATTGGGTTAATCAGTTAAACTTATGCAATTCATTGGAGCGCTTAATTATATGTAATAGAGATTAGAGGGTGTTGGCGGAAAATCAATAGACATGGTCTCCGGGTGAGTTTTATTGCTGTAAATGCCTTCAGTAACATAAAGAGTTTATCCAGAAGGATGTAAACACGGGATACGGGATGTTTATACTTCACGTCGATTTGGAGGAAGATCGTGAGAACACTGATGTTGACTTGGCATGTCGGGCGTGCACAAAGATGTACACTGGTAAACTAAACATGTAGCGTATCAGCGAACAACTGTAAGCTACAGGTAGTTAGTGCAGTGCTGTGATACATGAGGCGCGACACAGACTTAATTTCGCACCTTGCTGTACCCTCTAGTCCAGTGGTACTTAAAACACTGGTTTGCTAGGAAACGTTGAATTTGAGTCGTTAGCATAACCGACTGTTAAGTACATGGGTACTGCCCAGTTTGGATTTGAATTAAGAACTAGGTCGATGTACAAGTAAACTGCGTAAATGGCTGGTGTGGGTGAGTAAAGTATGACGGTAGTTATTTACGCGCTGAACGTGTGCGGTAGACTAGTTGCCATTGAGAACTACAGACAGAAGCGTGCGATGTACCGTTCACATCGAACAAGTATACTGTCAAGCGTACAACGACGTACTTACATCGTACGTCCAAGCGAGCGAACACGTGAACAATGCAGACAGCTGCAATGCGCTGCAGCTATTGACTGCACATAGTGCTGCAGCGAGCTAGCGCTGTGCGAGGTTGTGCAATGTGCGATTGGTTGGTGTGCGTTATATTCGCATGGTGGCGCTTGCAGCGGTCGCTCTCGGACGTACGACGACCGACAAACCGATAGTCGTCGGCCTGATAATTCACTTTTCGTATAGAGTAATGCTTGTATGTGTTATGTGAACAGTGTTGTAATTTAAAAATATATGAACGTGCAAAGGGTTCTGTTATTATCTCCGCCAAGTGAACGAAGTGAATGGCGGAGATTATGTGTTCGTTCGATGTGTGTCTCTCTGTGTTTCTGTGTGCGCAGCAGACCGGTTAATCAGACCAGTTAGTGCAAATAGCTCCAAAACGGTTAAAGGTACGGACTTCAAATTTCACACGCATGTTCCCAGAGACAGTCCGGACGTGACCCCTTAAAATTTTTCCAAAAGGGGGCATGGCCAGGGTCACGTGACCCCCTAAATATTTGGGGCGTTAAATGCTAATAGCTCAAAAACGATTAAAGCTACGGACTTCATATTTGACACACGTGTTTCCAGGGACAGTCCGGACATGACCCCTTAAAATGTTTCCAAAAGGGGGCGTGGGCAGGATCACATGACCCACTAAATATTGGGCGTTAAATGCTAATAGCTCCAAAGGTACGGACTTCAAATTTAAGAACCGTGTTTCCGTGGTTCAGGAATCATTAAATTTTTTTTCGAAAAGGGGGCATGGCCAGGGTCATGTGACCCCCTAAATTTTGGGTGTTTAAATGCTAATAGCTCCAAAACGGTTAAGTCTACGGACTTCAAATTTGACAAGCGTGTTTCCAGGGACAGTCGGACATGAACCCTTAAAACTTTTTCGAAAGGGGCCTGGCTAGTGTCACGTAATCCCCTAAATTTTTGGGTGTAAAATGCTAATAGCTCCAAAATGGTGAAAGCTACAGACTTCAAATTGTACGTGCATGTTTTCAGGTACAGTCCTGGCGTGACCCCTTAATTTTTTGGAAAGGGAGCGTCTGTAAAAACTCACTTGGCAGAGATATGCACTCACGAGCACCTTCTAGTTATTGTTATTGTAATTTTTATTTTTTTATTTCGAAGTAATTGTAATCTGATAATGTTATGTTCTTGCTTCAGTTAGTTGGTTGTTTTCCCAGTGGCATTACTGAAAAGTATGTATGATTTTAATGACATTTTGGCAGGGATAGCCTTGGGACGAAAAAATAAACAGTCAGATTTTCGGTTGATCTGGATACAAGAATTCTTTTCACTTTTACATTGCGAAGGAGGTCATGATTAACACACAAAAGTGCCGCGGACTGTCTGCCCCAGTTTTTGGCATAATTAGTTCAGAACGTGGTGGAACAGTATGGTTGGTTAACTTAATTGGTTAATCAGAGCGATAGAGATACAAAGGACGGACAGCGTGACTTTGGTCCTAATCGTGACAACCGGAATCAGGTCACGTAAATGCGAAGTAGGCATCGTTTGCACTCACGAATGCTTTCTAGTTTAATTTTTTGGGGCGTTAGTAGTTGTTATGATGAGTATGTGTATCTGTGCTTGTGTTTCACTGATGTTCAGAAAACAGTGGCGTAGCCAAAACCGTTACGAGAGGTAAAACTAAAGTAGGCGTTGGAGAGGCGGAAGGGTCGAGCGATGCGCAAGATGCTGAAGTGACAGAATTTGACGAGTGGCTGCGCTACGTCTTCCATTTGTTTCGCACTCGTAAAGCAAAAATAAGTGTGCATATATCTATTCTAGATAATATTCAAAATTTTCATTCACATATCCGCGCAGTAGCCACCCTCAACTAGCGTCGATGTGGATGCCTTCGCCCGCCGCAATAACGCTCAAATATTTGACTTTGTAGTGATCTTGACCTTGACCCCACGACCTTCAAAGTCTGTTCATTTGACCACGGTGTTGAGTATTTGTAGATTTGGTCAGAGGTATCATGCTAAAAGGACGCGCGGACAGACGGACGCCCACACGGACGGACATCGCGAAAATGCCTCCGTCGCACCTATTAGTGGCGGGCCGAGGCATAAAATCGTTGCACGATTTAGCCTACCTGAATGGTCTTTTTGAAGTGAGCCTTGAAGTGGAACTTAACCATTCCCTTTCTTCGGTTACGCCACTGCAGGTAATGACATTACTGTATAAAGTCGCTGCGTAGTCTATGACTAACTTCATGTACGATGTATTAACCCTCATACTGCACTTCTGTTTTTAAGCCTCCGCCGCCGGTAGGCGCCGGCGGAGGCTATATGTTTTCGGGTCCGTCCGTGCCGCTGTCCGTCCGTCCGTCCGTGATTCACGTGGTAGTTTTATGTTGCCGCGATATCTCCAGTATCTGTTGACGGATTTTCGCCA
>Ga0209679_1000720_pt1 | contig 12602 bp, 9 predicted proteins | sample WorMetHEROISLAND_4_FD_187408 | JGI IMG/M metagenome (GOLD analysis project Ga0209679, IMG submission 187408) | Marine gutless worms symbiont microbial communities from Max Planck institute for Marine Microbiology, Germany - Olavius sp. 2 HERON... ...
CGCAGTGTTGTGTATGATACTTTTAAATTGTATCATGATATTGATATTGATACCATGTAGAAAAAAGTATCATGATACTGATACTTGATACATGAATAAAATTGTATCATGATACTGATACATATTTTAAATTATTGATACTTGATACTGTGTTGATACTTTTAAGTAAGTAAGTAAGTAAGTAAATGAATTTGTAAAGCGCACAATGTCTGCGATTGACCTGCCGAATCTGAGGCGCTGGGCTGGGGTGGGAAGGGGCACTAAAGAGGCTGAAAAGCTGCTTTGTAGAAGAAGGTTTTGAGTTGGCGGCGAAAACAGAACATGGTAGAACTGTTTCAAATATTATATCCAAGGGAAGGGAATTCCAAATGATAGGAACAGCTACAGAAAAACTGCGAGACCCAAAACCTGTGCGGACACGGGGGACGAGTAATCAATTGGAGCCAGAAGAGCGTAAAGTACGAGATGGAACATAATGCTTCAGTAATAAGTGGAGATAAGTAGGCTGGGTAGTGGACACAGTTTTGTAGGTGATGCAGGCGATCTTGAACTTTTTGTGGACTGAACATGAGGCACAAGTAACAGAAAACACTGAGGGCGCGTTGCACCAACGTGGTTCATGATCTCAGTTCAGCTGAACCTGGTTCACCGGTGACCGGAGATTTAAACCCAGTTCAAGTCAGATTACGTTGCACCAACTTGAACTCAGTTCATCTGATCGTGGTTCAGCTGATCCACGATTTGAACCGTGGTTATATACATGAACGACGCTGATTGGTCACAAGCAGACCAAGCCCAGTGACGTCACACGCAGTGTTTACAATGTACTTTTTTGCCGTAAAGTTCGCATTTTTTTCTGTTTGTTGACAAAAGTTGCGACGAAGTTCGTGCATTTCACATACCGGTACATATCTTACTTACTTATGTATATATTCTATGTTCGAAAATATATAATTCAACGTCCGTTGCCATGGTTATGATTACCTTCACAACGGCACCTTGCTTCACCTGTATGGCCTTACAGGAGCGCTAAGCCCTCCCCTCTTGGGCCGAGGGGAGGGCTTAGCGGAGGCTTAGCGGATTAGTCCATAAAGAAGCCCAGCCTTGTTTGCCTTAATTTATCAAATCTTCTCTTGAAGGCATTTGCATTCACCGTGTTTTGATACGTATTGATCCAGTCTATTCCAGCGTCCTATCACCCTGTGTGAGAAGAAGTATTTCCTACTCTCTCTATCACATCCCAGTTTCTCCAGTTTCAGGTGAAGGAATGTAAATACAATGGATACAGTTCACTTTAATGTATTCAGCAAAAAAGCCCCAAGGCCACTAATACTTATAGAAAAAAACAGATAATGGAATAATGTAGGAAATTCCACGAAGGCCTGTCACTATATGGTTAATGGAAAACTTGCATTCCAGTAAATTCTATAAGTGAATTTCACTATTGTGGTCCACCGTAGCCAAGGGCCAACGTACCTAACCATATCCCTAACCCTAATCCTAGCCCTGTTTCCAACCCTATCCTTAAGCCCAACCCTATCCTGTCCTGAACCCTAACCATATCGTCAACCCTATCCCTCTCCATAACCGAAACTTGGCTGTGGTGGCCGTTGCCTATTGTGACTGAATAAATTGTTTATTAAACTAGAATGCCCCAGCTCTGGATTGAGCAGTCCGCGATGACTGCACAGGAGGCAAAACATAACCGCTGCTCGCGGGCGGTAATAATACGTGCTGTTATTAGTAATGCAGTTGGTGTTTGATATAGAAACTTGATGTTTTTTATGGATGCTTTGCATTCAATTTAATTCACTGATGTGAGCAGACATAAAAGTATACAGCCAAAATCATGACATGCGCCATTGCAAAATGCTTAGCACTCTTTGTGCTTACACTGCATTTATTTATTGCAGAAATTATGTCGGACATTCCTGATGACTCACTCTTTTTGCAGTATTTGGCCAAGTATGCAACACCAGCTAGACCACTGCGGGACAGAGCCAATCCATTCAGTGACCTAGATGATACACAGTTCCATGAACGTTTTCGTCTCACAAAAGTTTCCACTCTCTTATTGTTGACTAAAATTGAACCATCATTGGAATATTCATCTGACAGAAACAATGCACTGCCACCCATGCTGCAGCTAGTTATTGCTCTCCGCTACTATGCAACCGGGTGTTTCCAGCTTGTAGTAGCTGATCTGACAAAAGTACACAAGTCAACGGTGTGCCGTGCAATACACAGAGTGTCTCGTGCCATAGCCAGTCTGCGAGCACAATATGTGTCATTTCCAGACAGCAATGATGAGCGCATGCAGACGATGAGAGAATTTTATGCCATTGCACAGTTTCCAGGTGTACTGGGTACTATTGACTGCACACACATACCAATAAGTTCACCAGGTGGAGACCTTGCAGAGATCTACCGGAACCGCAAGGGTTACTTTTCTCTCAATGTTCAGACTGTCTCAAATGCAAGACTGATGATTACAGACATCGTTGCTCGTTGGTACGGGTCTGCCCATGATGTCACAATATTCAACAACTGTTCACTGCGGGCTAAATTTGAGACAGGTCAGATTCCATCGGGCCATTTACTTGCTGACAATGGTTATGGAATAAAGCCCTACCTTCTCACACCATTACTCAACCCTGTGTCTGAGCCGGAGAAACGCTTCAATCGTTGTCACGTAAGCACCCGCAACACAGTTGAGCGGCAGTATGGTATATGGAAGCGCCGCTTTCCAGCTTTGAAACTAGGAATGCGTGTTGACACTGACAATGCACTAGCCATAATAGTTGCGACGGCCGTGTTGCATAATATGGCTTTGGGTGCTGGTGAAACTGCTCCACCGGACGACAGCCAACTTCAACAGATGCTTGAAGCACAGCGCGCCAGTCGTCCAAGATATCGTATCTATGAGGATGTGACAGACGATGTGATTGTGCCCACCAACAGGCCTGCCGACACTGGACCTCGCAGTGGCCATCAGACCAGAGAAAGAATCATCCGGGAATATTTTGACTGGTATATGTTGTTACTTGTTATATTTTAACATTCAGAACAGTGCCATTGGTACTTATATTTGAATGACTTATTATAACACATTTCAATAAAATGCACCATGAGTCAGTGAAATGCAGGTGTGAATTTGCACAGTAATTCAAGAGAATTTGAATCACCTTTTTCTCCAATAATTAACCGTAATTAGAATTATCAAATCCCAATTAACCGGAACTGGACAGCAGTGCACAGCACAGCAAAATGGTCACCCAGTCTGGACTGGAGCCCAATCCTCATTCTACAGGGAGTACTGGGACTGGTACTTTGGAAGTGGCTGAAGCATAAAAGCTTCGTTGCCAGCACAGTGACATTTATTATGAGGCAGCTAATTGAATTAGCTCCTCAGTCACGGAATTACTACAGTATTAGAAATAAGTTCACCCGTTATAGACTGTCATTGATATTATCCAGTTAAGCAGAATTAACTGATTATCTGTCACTGCTACAGTGCTAATTTAAAAAAATCAGTTAACTTTTTAGTACCTCGATGAAATTTCAAACTTTGCAATTCCAAACTTGTATTCAAAACATCAATGTACAATGCAACAACTACATATTATTGCAATACCTGCATTAATATGCAACAACTTATGCAATAACACTGGACTGCAATAATTACAGCTTCCATGCTGCAGTAGGGAATTAAGTTAACTGGTATTATATTAATATGCATTACGTCAATAACTTACACAAATATACACAGGTAAGAGCTATTAATAGCTAACAAGACATTTACAACAGACTTAGGTCTGGGTCTATATTACATCACAGCACACCATATTAGAGAGGCACAAAGCATTAATTTCAATAACGTATGGGTTAACATAACATTAGATATGCAGTCACCAAATATCTCAAAACATTTCATGAATATATTTAAGAATATATTACTATTATATGAATTATATTATTATATGAATTATTACATGAATATATTCATGAATATATTAAGTCTGTCTCTGTGCAGTATACAACAAGAAAGGCCAGCTGTCGCTGACAAACCCGCGCGACGCTTGCAAAATGTTTGCACGGTTTATGTAAGAGCAGTGGTGTTGTAAGCTGTATAGCTACCATGCCTGTCGATAGCTTGCCTATGGTTTCCTATTACCGTCCTATATAGTAACTGTATCTGTAAAATGCGTCGCTTTGGAGATATTCACCTTTTAAAGCTACCGTCTCCTTGAAACCCGGCTCAGGGTCACTCAAGGTCATCGAAAGTGACACCATTCGATAGCTTGCATATGGTTTCCTATTACCATCCGTTTTCGAGATATGACGACATATTGGTCGAAAATCGCCAAAAAACCTACCCCACTCTCATTTGGCACGTTCCTTTGGGGCGACCCCTTGCGAAATTTTCGACGACTTATACCTTGCCAGAAACTAGAGTCATGGGGCTATCAGATGGTGTACATTTCACGATCCTGCTTTCACTCTGCTAAGCACAATACCAGCGTGTGACAGACAGACGGACGGACAGACACATTGCTGTCACAAAGACCGCACTAGCATAGCGTTGTGCGGGTAAAAACAGTACAACTGTATACTTAACTCATTAGCATCTACGATTTCCTATCAGTGATGGCCACTAACGTTTATTCTTTAATAAACTAAAACTAGTTAGCTACTAAAAAAGTAGTTGAACTAACTATTTTTCAACCACTTCGAAAAATAGTTAACTTTAACTGAAACTAGAAAAAGTTGCACTCGACGGTAGCGTCGAGTGCTCGACGGTAGCGTCGAGTGCTGTGCACCTCCGCCGCGATGGTGTGACCTTGAACTTTGACCTAATTTGCCCATTGTAGCGGTTTTTGTCGAATATCTCCATCAATTCTTAATCGATTTAAACCAAACTTACAGGCATAGTAGTGTGCCAAAAAACACATCTGCATGAATTTTTTTTATATCAGTTTCAGTCAACTGTTAATTGTGGAAAATGGTCATAAAAATCAACTTGTCTCACTCTTCGAAATTCTGACGGCGCTGCAACTGTGACTGCAAAATGAGCATTCTCATCTCATGCTCCTTCTTCTTCATTTCATGCTCTTCCTGCATAAACTTCATACGCAGTTCATGTTCAGCTGCTGCTTGCTTTCTTCTGTCCTCTTCAGCTGCTTGCCGCAGCTTCGCCAACTCTATCTTTGCAGCACTTAGTTCAGTAATTTTTTCCGATGCACTGACAGCTGCAGAACGTGCTGTGACTGCTTTGTTCTGTTGTAGATATGGTCGGCGACGTCCAGCCCAGCTGCGTGCAGTTTTTCCAGTGGATGCAACCGAGCCAACAAGAACTGGAGCAACAGAATACTGTGATGCTGCAGTAGTCGACGCAGACTCAGTGGGCTGTGCAATCGGTTGACATAAGGGGACTGCTACAGCTGAAGTTGACACGGTGGACTGTGTGATTGGCTGACACTGCGAGACTGTTGCAGCTGAACTGTGGTCTGTTGAAGTCGACATGGTGGGACATCCCTCTGATGACTGCTCCTAAAGCAACAATGCACATTTGCACAGATTATGAATGCAAATGCAATTTTAATATAGCAAACAGTGTAATATGATTGTACCAGATTTAAGAGGAAGAAGATTTCCACGCTGACCAAGGTCCATTGCGTGGGAGCTCATCCCTTTTGTGGCGCTTAAGCTAGCACACTAGTTGGCCGGCTCCTTTAACAGTCAGTGCCTTTAACTGACTGGGACACTATGCCAACAGTTCTAGTAATAGGATTTACATTATTTACTGCTACGCAGAACTCGCTGTTTCTTCCCTAGCAGTGGCCGTAACCATCACCTTGTACTCATTACGCCTAGCCATGGAGGGGTGGCCAGGCTGAGTTTGCCTGGGTGGCTTGGTTAAATACCAAGATGGTATACCCGAGAATGGTCAACCATCCCAGCACTAACCCAGCTCAACGTAGAGTAACTTCGTTGATGAGCCAAACAGTGTTACCGCTAAGCCAAACCATCTCCACAAGGAATTTAAGGATAGAATTAAACTTTATGGGTCATCTTACTCTCCATTTATACTGAATTTGTTACTGCTGACAATTATTAACCGGTTAACACACATTCGATTATTTGACACCAAACTTGACCAGTTTCTGGAAAAATTGAAATTTGACCTTCACTTACCACTTTACTTGCGGTAAAAATGTAGTAAAACCTAGCCCATTTTTAGCATGGTGAATGGGCAGGGGTCGGTCGGCTAACGTTGTCCGCATTGTGTTCGTGTTGACGCCGTCCGCTCGGTCATGGTATGACAAAACACATCACCGGCCTCACCGGCAGCAATGAAGGTAACAAACATGGTAACAAACTTCATAAAAATCAATACCCATGCGTCTCCACTATAAGGCTTGACTAACTAATACTCAACATGCAATAACGAATGTAAAGAAATTTACGAACACATATGCATAATAGGGTGACACTCACTGTAGTGGCCAAAAGTGTTTTAACATTTGCCAGCTCCCAACCCTCATTGTGTTCCTTTTATGAAGCATAGTAGTTCTGGAAGAAAAGCTGGGCATGAATCTCAGCAGCTTAGCATGCAGTCATCAAATAATGGAAGTAATGGTGGCAAAGGTGTTTGACACAGTAACAGGACCATCTATTGGATCAAATGTTAAGTTGTTCCAGAGGTTTCATAAATATTGGGCCTCAATTGATCAGTCTACCTATAAAAGTGGACTAGATGTAGAGTTCATCGTGTCAACTCACAATCCAGTTAAGGATGATATCATTCACTTCAGCATAGTTGAACTACCAGTAAATATTATCATAAATCCAAATTTTCTCATGTTTTGTCTTTTCACAATATGAACACATTTAGGGTGTGGGGCAATGAAAATTAGAAACTTCATTTTTGAGTGGCACCCTAACGCATAAGTATGTATCAACAATTCAACATACCAGACACGCAGTCAGTGACACCGACTCACTGCCGAGACTTCCAAGAGTTCCAAGAGTGTCACTGTTTAGCTGTAGTTCACACAAAAACATGAACAACATTAAATACAATAACTGGACAATAGTGACATAATAGCTGCTGCAGCTGCACTAATAAATCATACTGCATAAATCTCTAAAACAGTGAAAATGTAACTTAACTCTACAAAAGATGAAAAGTAAACATCTAAAACAGTGAAAACAGCTAAAAGCAGTAGATAAAACACAATCGTTGATTATGCAGAAGGTAAAACATTTATTAATTATACCAGTACATCACTGGTAGGGTGCCGGCACGGCATAGTGGTTAGCATATTGACAGGTAAACTATCTCGGTATGTAACCAGTCACCTACGTCGACTCAGCCTTCTACTCTCCGTGGGATGGTAAAATGAGTAACAGCTTTCGTGCTGAGTAATAATAATATCGATGGTGGATGTAATCTCCTAGCTGCCTAGCAACCTAGACCTATATAGGCCAACAGACAGGCTTAACTATGGTGTGTCATCAAATTTATTACATTACATTACAACAAAGATGACGCGGACCATAAGTAGCCAACTGATGATGGTAACTAGGCAGACCGAGAGGACGATGATGACGCGGACGACTGACACTAGCTGACTGACCGTCTCCCTTCACCGTCCACCATGCCAATTCCCAGTTGTCCATGTCTTGTCAACATGGACGACAAATATATATTTGTAGAGGCTAGACTGTAGATTCGTGGTCCTCAATACAATACATTGGGACCACGATTGTACTAACCACGCTCTTTGGGACGACTAGCAAAGTAAAATCGTTTAGTTAGTTGTCTTGTATGAATATACAGCTAAATTAAAGGGGAGGGGTCTGGGGAGGGGCTTGCCCCTCCCCACAGAAAATAATATATTACGCCGCCATCTTGTCTTGAGGACCACAATTCTACAGTCGTCCCATTTGTAGAATATATTCTACTTATTCAGTAAAAATGCAGTAAAACCTAGCCCATTTTTAGCATGGTGAATGGGCAGGCATAGGTGGTCGGTTGGCTAACGTCGTCCGCGTTGTGTTCGTGTTGACGCCGTCCGCTCGGTCATGGTATAACAAAACACATCACCGGCCTCACTGGCACCAACGAAGGTAACGGATTATGGCCCACATTTTTACTTTCATTTATGTCTGAATAAGCCATGACTATTGTTCAATGTACTTAGAAAAAAGGTGTAAAAAGTGGACCATAATCCATCGTCTTTATCAGCGACGGTGAGTCCGATGTGTTTTGTCACACCCGTCAGTCGGCCAAGTTGCTGTCGCCGCTCAGCTAATTATCGTAGTCTGCGTTCTTTAGCATGACTCATGTGCAATAAATTAAAACACACCATCACCATCTTATGACTGCAATAGTACATTCAGGACAAATGTATTTTACGGGTCCTATTCAATAACATGGGATATTGTAACGTACGTTTTAACCGTAACCATACTGGGAGCCAGTCAACTCGTCACACCGATTTTTCTGTGACGAGTTGACCGTTGTGTTTTCAGGGTCGTGTGACGAGTTGACCGTTCTGTTTTAGGGGGTGTGTGATGAGTTGACTGTCGTTATAGTTCGCATGAATGAGCGTGTTTATTGACTTACGAACCAAAGTATCATTGCTGATGATCTCTATTCTTACTATTGTAACTTAGATGTTATACCGTGTGCGCATCTATTAAATTCATCCGGACCTAAATATGTACGGTGTTTGTTACTACCACCGAAATTTTTTACTGTTATTGTTGCTATTATTTTTATGAATTTGTTTCTATGGTGTGGCACTGACCAAATGTGTGGTAGTTTCTATGCTTGTAGACTTAACACACCTACATACTGGCTTTCAGCAAACAGTGCATTCACACAAAATAGTTTTCTGATATTTAATTTAGCGTGTAGGCCTAATCATTGACGATAGTTCAGAATTCATTCAAACAGTGCAATGAACAGTACTTCTTACTTTATAAATGATATATTATTCACAAGTTTATTCACAACAGGCAGAAACTAGTTGCTGAAAAATAGCATAATAATACTAATACTAATAGGAATAAGAATATAATACACATAACATTTGCCTAACGAGCTGCATAATTGTTGCCCGTGTGGCGAGTTGACTGTGTGACGAGTTGACCGTGTGACGACTTGACCATGTGACGAGTTGACTGGTATCCACCCTACTAACCCTAACCTAACCCTAACCCCACTAACCCTAACCCTAACCCTATTTATTAGATGCTTCAAATACATGAACCCGTAAAGTACATACTAGCCGTGCATTCTAACTTGTCATACTTACAGTGGTCAGCTGATATTCGGCGTCCGAGTCAAACATGCTCTCCAGCGGAAAGAGTGTACATGACGATATGCTTGCCACCTTCTCATCCCACGAATCAGACTGCGACTTGATCTCAGACGGACCGCCGCCAGTCGCAAACAGCTTCACGCGATTGTCAGCAATATTCCGACGGGCTCGCTTCTTCTGGTTCTCCCACCAGCATTGCAGCTGTTTAGCATTCCTCTTTGAAACCCCAACCACCGCATTAAACTGATCTGCCACCTCAGTCCACGCCTCCTTCTTCGCAACAGCCGACAGCGCATCAGTTTTTTTGACTCTAGTACGTTCTTGTGGCTCTCGATCAGAGCAAATGCGATTTCCTTTTCGAATGACGAAAAGTTCCCCGTCCTCTTACAATCCATGATTGATTAGAACAAACAAGAACAAGAACAATGACGCGATTAATAAATAAAACGAACAATATTTACAACTGAAACTATTTACAATTCACAATTCACACGAAAATCTACTTATATTATAATATTACAAACAATTATTTACACCACGACCGTAGAATATTCATTTCACAGTGAGTGCGCATGCGTGAAGCCGACTTGAACCGAGATCAAACTTTGATCCGAGGTTATACGGCCGTTCAAAGTTAAACCGAGATCAAGTCGCATTTTGATCTGAACTGCGTTGGTGAAACGCAAATTACAGCTGAACCGAGATCAAAGTCCAATTTGAACCCGGTTCAGCTGAACTGAGATCATGAACCACGTTGGTGCAACGCGCCCTAAGTGTACTCGAACCACGCAAAAACACAAAAGTTCAACATGCATCACTATGCACATAAGTTGAATCAGTGATCGTGTGTTCTCATAACGGTAGTGATGCACAAATGTCGAAACACTGTCAGACAGCAGTACTGAGTACACTTACATCACATCGCTGAGCTGCATTTGGTACGGTCATCTCCAGCTCGATGCTGATGCGAGTGCTGATGGTTAACGCTGGGTTGACGTCATCTCGCTTCCGTGTCACAGCAACAACGAACACACGGCAGTCTTCCGTCAACTGTCAAACCATCAAAATGCACGTAACCACAATTATCTACAATTCAACTATGTCAATTTTATTAATGCTTAAACACGGTGGCCACAAAGTAGGAGAAAAAAATTCCGAGTTTTCCAGGTTTTTCCAGAGCCATGAACTTACTTTTCCACAGGTTATTGCAACAAAAAGTAAATGTAATAATGACCTTCATCAAAGCTGAACCTGCAACAGATGATGTACTACCAACAGCCGTTTTACACAAATATTTGAATAACGAACTAAAAGTACTTATAATTTTTCCCTTAAGTTGCACAGAATTCCCTGAGTTTTCCATGTTCAGAGAAATCCCGACTATTCCAGGTTTTCCAGGTTTGTGGCCACCTTGTTAAAGTACATTACTGCAGCATCGTTTATGTATGGTCGATCTTCTTCGAAGATGAAAGAGACCACTTTCTGTTCAGATACTCCTTGATAAACTTCTTTGCTCGAAAGCTTTTTTTGTCGCAAAACTTTTACTAAAACTTCTATCTTCCTTGGTAAACTAAAAACTGTGGTTAATTTATTGTTTACACAGCAATGACATGTTGATGGCACCCACAGAAAGTTGTGTTCTCAAACCAGAACTTCTTTAATGTTCCTTTTTGGTTAATACTTTTATGCCTATTCTATGTATTCCTTTCAAATTCAGTTAAAATATTCTACAATAAGTTATGTTAATGTTTGCATTAGTTTAATGCAGTTAGTGATGATATTCTAGGGATCCACTTTTTATCCAAACAACGACATTTTACAAAAGCTACACAAGAATATATATGAAAAACTTGCAGGTTATTAAAACGTGTTTAAGAATAATCATGTACTGAATGCCCGTGACAATTTCAGTGATACGTTAGTCGCGAACAGTTCAAGTCGAGCCTTAAAACTTGGCTCTTTGTGCAAGCCTACTCATAAGAGGCGCCTCTGAGAACTTTGCTTAAGCAGCGCTTTACAAATACTAGATTTGATTGATTGATTGATTGATATTATTTATTACACAGAGTAAAAACTGCCGATAAACAGTGATATTAACGATATCACAGAAAATGGCTTTAAACTGCATAATTATTAGCAAAATGCAATCTGCTAAACTGATCCGATGGAGAACGGCAGCTTACAATGGCATCCAGCTGTGAGCACATGCAAGACACGACTCTTCGTTCCACGTCATTGTGTGAACTGTGCTTCTTGGGACACAAAGCATCGATCTCATCCAGCAGCATCAAGCTCGGTGCATTACGGCGTGCTTCGGCAAAAAGCCGACGAAGCTGGTCCTCCGATTCTCCGACATACCTTTGCAAATAACAGACTCGGTGCTTGTTTGCCTGTCCAATTTGTCCAGGTAAGTTCAGCTTATGTGAGGTATGCAAAAGTGAACTTGTTGGAATTCTTGGAGCAGGAATTTCACAGGACGGATGCCTTTCAGTTACACAACAGCGTCAAGGCAATGAACGGTGATTTGTTACATTTTGTAAACAACAGACACAAATTCATTCATTACTTTGTTTCAGATGCAAAGGTCCATAGAAAAAGAAACGAACAAACAGACAGAGAGACAGATAGACAGACACACCGACAGACAGACAGACAAACAGAGAGAAGCTAAACAAAAACACAGATTTACACAATCTGGACATCAGCAAAACGAAGAACAGTATCAGCTAGTGCGTTGGAGCATAAATATAAACAGACAACAACAAAAACTGCTAGAAATGCTACAAATATTACTAAATAATCACAGAAAATCTGACAACGGTCGGTTGTGGCCAGAAATGTTCCTGGCAAGAGCTCATGCAAACAAACTGGCAAAATAACAATCCACGGCATAACCGTAACCAGATTCGGCCGGCCCCTTGCTAACACAGTGCGCTCTTACCGGTACTTACTTACTTAACGACTTCCAAGAGACTCAGAGTAAAATTTACGGGCTCAGGATGGCGGAGCCTCCAACAGTAACCAGACGAAGCTGCACTGAATGAGCTAAAGCTCGTACTAGCATAGTCTTCCCAGTGCCTGACGGACCATAGATAAGAACAGCTCGAGGCAACTGGATACCTGTAACACAACACAGTGACTTTCACTAGTGCGTTTTTACTTGTAACCATATGCAGTGTATTTTTTATTCATTTCTATTGTGTATTGTCAGTCTATTTGACAGTCTTGTACTCTCAGCAATGCTCTATGGGGCCGAGACATGGCCAATTA
>Ga0209679_1000721_pt1 | contig 12587 bp, 7 predicted proteins | sample WorMetHEROISLAND_4_FD_187408 | JGI IMG/M metagenome (GOLD analysis project Ga0209679, IMG submission 187408) | Marine gutless worms symbiont microbial communities from Max Planck institute for Marine Microbiology, Germany - Olavius sp. 2 HERON... ...
CGACGACCTGTTTTCATTTTGTATCAATTCGGGTAAACCGCGCGATGCCGCGATGCTAATTTCTTTGTCATAAACATTACGAGAAAACGGCTGGACCGATTTGCATGAATGCACCACAGCTTTTGCATAATCGTCTGCTATAGGGCAGTACGGTCGGCCATCCTAGCAACAGCTGGGCTTCTTGTTAAGTCTATTTATATGCCGCTGAACTTCGTAATAGGCACTTTTAATGCGAGTCAAATTGCGGTCCATGTCCAGGTTGTGCCGCCCACGTTTCACAGCACACAACCACGTTTCACAGCAGTCAAACACGCGGCGTGTACTATAAATAATCATCTCGTCTTTGTACACGACGTTGACATTTGCATCTAACAGTGTCTCGCAGCCAATCAGAAACGAAGACGATCTCTCGCACGTGTCAAATCAGAGACAGAGTCACGGAGTCTGCTGACATACGTCACTATCGACAACAACCAAACCAACATCGCGGTACGTAAACCACTTGCGTTGAAACAACAAGAACGGCAATGCTGGCGGCGGTAAAGACAGCGGGTCCACGGGGAGAAGATACGGGGCAAACAGAAGCGCTGCACAGCTCCTGGGACTCTCCACCATTTTTAAGCCTCCGCCGCCGGTAGGCGCCGGCGGAGGCTATTTTTTCGGGTCGTCCGTCCGTGCCGCCGTCCGTGCGTGCGTGCGTGCGTGCGTCCGTGATTCACGTGGTAGTTTTGTTTCCGCGATATCTCCAGTATCTGCTGACGGATTTTCGCCAAACTTTTGTCACTGGTGCACCTTGGGACACAGATGACCTGATTACGTTTTTGGGTCTAAAGGTCAAAGGTCAAGGTCACATCATCGCGGTGGAGACGCACAGCACTCGACGCTACCGTCGAGTGCAACTTTTTCTAGTTTTAAATTTAGACTAAAATGATGCATTTTAGCGCACCATTTTAACCGAAAACGGGAATCACTTTCGGCAACAATTGGTTCACCGGCAGAAACCGAATAAAAATTTGGGGAAAACTGAAGAATTACACGGGTCCCACGAATCTCCACAGAAATTACTTTTAAATTTTAAATTATAGTTCAAAAGGCACATTTGGCCCAAGACGGGGGGGGGGGGCACTTTTGGCAAATTAATGCTAAACCATCTGTATAACAATTATCAATCTGTAACTGCAAAACTGGAGGGGGGACAATACACTAAATGGCCCATATCAAAAACGGGGGAGTTAACTACTCCCCGCTGACCCCACAATTCCGCCGCCTACGGCTGGAACACTTCAACCGAAGCTACACATCTTGAATACATCACTAACAATATAGAACTAACTACATCTATTTAAACCGGTGCAACGGACCAGACACATCAGAAACGGTTTCCATCATTCACTAATTGCTGAATGCAGTGAAAACCAGCCATCAGTACAGAACTACAGTAATATTACACAGCTAGGCTGGAAGGGTTAATGACATCAATAGGTTAAATAGTCTAGTTGGTTGTAACCTATGTCAAATGAGGCTGCCAGTTAAGCTTAAAGTAGAAAGCACTGAACGGACTACATACTCGCCCTGCAGATGGATATACAGTCACTGTATACTGTATATACAGGCTGGTCCAAAAAAGCGGAACCCCGGTTTTGATTTTGCGATAACTTCCGTAAATGTACACCGATTTTAACCGCTTTTTACTGTTACAACAAGAAATAAAAACCATTAAAATAGAAAACATTATGCACAAACACAATGTGACGTTAATAGTGTCTCAAAGCATTGTGTGAATAAGTAAGCAAGTATGGATTAAGTACTACTGAACAGTTTTCAGTTAACTTTAAAATGTTACACATTCGAAAATATAGCATCAATATTAACAGTAGTGTTTTCCTAGGTAAGAGGGTTACAGAATAAAGGTGAGGTGCCTGGTGTAATTTTACTTTTATGCGTCATACATTTCTTGTTGTAACAGTAAAAAATGGTTAAATCAAGATGCACTTACAGAAGTTATCGAAAAAAATTAAAACGGGGTTCCGTTTTTTTGGAACTCCCTGTATGCTTAATAAAGGAGACTCTTAAAAGACAAGAATCTCGTTTCACCGGAGAGAATCATAACGAGTTAACCAATATCTTATCTGCAAAGTTAGCAAAGCCTACCATCCACTGCCGATGACAAAAAGATACAGTTAATCAGAGCTCAGAGTATTCTGGTCCGAGCAAGTTGTGTAGATGCCAGGGCTGTCAATTAATGCATTAATCGTGACAAAAAAAATTGATGCTATTAGAAATTTTAATGCAGCAACAACAAATTACTTCAAATCACCAGCTTACTTTTCTCTTAAGTGACTATCTCAATGTGTTTGCAGTTGCCAAAACTATCAACAGAGGGCGGTGGACACCAGTAGCACTACCGTCAGCACAAAACCGCTATATCACATTTGCTCACTTTTAGTTCTTTCCGTTTTTGGATGCGGATGACGACTCATGCATCACATTCATTCTTGCCAAACATACGTTATGCATTTTCATACCAAGCAAGAAGATGTACCGCAATTAACACGTAGACAAAAAATAAGTAATCGTGTGATTAATGCGATCAAAAAACTGATCGCTCGACAGCCCCAGCAGACACTGCTTAAGCAGTTTCAGCAGTAAACTAATCACGTTCTGTGCTGTGACAAACCAGTGCATCGCAAATATTCACTTCACAAGCTATTACTTACTACTGCTAAACTACAATTCACAACTTCGACAAACTGACCCATTTTCTGTGGTCGCCATGGGTCGTGCCATGTACCATAGAAATCTCTCTACAGCAGCAGTGCACATTGATTGACCCAAAGCAGGTATGAGTGAGTAGAGTTTAACGTCCCTCTCGACACATAACAGGTCATTTTGGGAACGAGTCTTTCCAGGCAATCACTTGCACTGGTATTAACAACCAATAAAAACCAAACACATAAAACCAAATACAGTGACCCTATCTACTATCTTAACTAAAATATACACAAGAAAACACAAAAAACACAGCGAAGCCCCGAGTATCTAAATCTACATAAGGAAACGAGGGTGACCAGGGGTTGGCTCCCACAGAGGGCAGGGTCACCAATTCCCGAAGCAGGTATGTCATGCACACACGAGTACAAGTGAAGAACGACATCAGTGTCACATACATCTTGCAGCATATGGACTTTGGCTGTAGTTACATGTGAAATAAAAATGCTGTAAATATCTTGCCCCAAAAAATTAGCAAGTTCAACACATGTTGAAGACAAGACTGTGGTTACATGCAAAACAAATATGCCACAAAACTAACCACCGTCTATCTACAACGCGTGTTCAACTTACTAAATTTTTTTTTTGAAGATTTCCGTAACATGTTTATTTGGTATGTAACCAAGGCCTTACTTACTTATTCTACTTATTCGCATTATCTGGTCACAGTGGCTTCAAGACCAAGATTAATGGCCCGTGACTGAACAATGTCGTGCATCACCGTCATACAGTGATCTCTGGCAACTGAACGAAGCTTTTTGCCAATATCTTGCCAGTACATGTTGATAAAGTTTATTTCCTCCTCACCGCATAAACGGTTTTGTTGGAGGGCGACACAGAATTTAATGGCCTCGGGTCCTGCAACTGTTAATCTGGCCCTGCCTGTGCTCTCAGATAGTAGCTGTTTCATTGCAGACTCGCAACATACCGTAATCGTACTGTACTTGTGAATGCAACTTCAACGGAAAACAACAATTATTAGGGATGTACCACATTTCAGACCCTGGTTTCACCAGGTCCAGCATACGACCATTTTTGGCAAATATGCCCCATATGGCCCTGCCATAAGTTTTTTGCTGGATTGGGTAATTTTAGCAAGGCTGCTGCAGTGCACATAGATGATTAAGGCAGCCCACAGGCGGACTCATAGCCCGGGTCATTTGGCCTGGGCTTAGGGTCTGCGGCCGCTTGGCGCCGTTCCATATTCATAATACGAAGTGGGTGAACTCTCAAAGTGGCTTAGCCACGATGACAGCACCATAAAAATTATCATCCTGATTAGAGCTGTCGAGCGATTAATTTTTTTAATCGCGTTAATCGTGCGATTAATTATTTTAATCGCACGTTAACGTGTTAATTAACGCATCAATTCGACAGGTATAGTTCATGTTGTAGGTTGCCGTTAGCGAACGACTGCACGTCTTGCTGTTCACGACTCATCTAAAAGATGCGACCACTGTCGAACTTGCCATCAAACAATGATGCACAACTGACAAATTGACCGACATTTGTTGTTAATAATTAACGGAATATTATTCGATCGTCACATAACCGCAGTTCAATTGCACACTGGAACTCGTGCTTCAAAGAATTTATGTATTAACACATTAACGCGTTAATTAACACGTTAATTCGACAGCTCTAATCCTGGGGGCTAATTACAAAAAAATCTTAAGATTATCTTACGATGTGATAATAACTTACGATAATTGTAACATCTTATAATATGTTTTTGTAATTAGCAACATCTCCACATTATCGCAAGTTTGACTTATGATTATCGTAAGTTATTATCACATCGTAAGATAATCTTAAGATTTTTTTTGTAATTAGCCCCCTGATTATTATTATTGTTATTATTGAAAACTGAAAGTAATGAAACTGTCTCGTCATCATCTGAATGACTTGATGGTTTGACGTCGTCGTAGCAGACTGTACATAATAACAAAGTGTTCACTTACACTTTCTCGTTAGCATACATTCAACTGAATGCCGTGTTACTTGACTTAGACTGTGGAAAACCTGTGATTAAGTAAGTAAAGTAATTTTCTCCGAAATCCGGCCCCGTTCTGGACACATTTGGGGACGTAAGTAGTTTCTGAAAGGCAAATTTTATGCGATGAATAGTATAAATAAGACATAATAGTTTTAAAAAGGAGTAAAATGAAGGCTACGATAAAAAAGAAGGTAGGACCCAGCTCTGGCCAGATGCTGAAAAATGAAATCCGGTACATCTCTAGCAACAATCCACACTACTACAGCAACCACAGCAGACACATCCAGCATGTAACAATATTACCCTGAATACTGGATTAATCTGGTGTCACAAACACTAAAGACACTACTGTTTCGATCAGGTACTATGATAAGTATGGCATTTGCTGATCAAAATTCAATTTTTCCGCTCCAGAACAGTCGGCACTTCTGAAGCTCCAATAGCGGTTCTCCGATAAACTTAAGACATCGTTTAATGTAAAATGCAGAACTTGAAAATGTAAATTGCAAACATTTGTAGTCGGCAGATTTTGGTTGGCCACAAAATCCGAGCAATACTGACAAGAAAACACCGTGATGAATTGAGTGTGGTACTGGCTGGAGGTTTACGATGCTGCTGGGCAGTGCATCTCGACGTATTCGCCCACCTCCTGGCTGTCGCTGGAACACACCAGTTCTCGACGTTGTGTCAGGTGGCGAGCAGGGTCAGTGTAGCTCGAAGGGCACGTCGACGATCCACTCAACGAAGTAGCGTGCCGGCCTGCTGCCGCAAGCCGAGCCTGAACTGCCTCCCGTATGCTAGCAGCATTTCCGCCGCTGGATGAACGGGGACGCAGCAGATCATCGGTGGTGTTCCGCGTCCCTCTCAGCAGATCCCACGGCATCGTCAAAGTGCGCGGACGTATTGTTCCTTCCACCGCTCCACGATCCGACTTATCGCGGTCCGGCTCCGATGTAGGCTTGGTTGCGACGACGCCTTCCGCTGCCAAAGACTTCGACGATCCGGCTTCCGAGGACAGTTTCTGGAAATGTTCCGGGCGGCTCGTGACAGAGATCTTCCTCAGCCGCGCACCACCCGCAGAACCCGGAGAATCCAGATGCCGCTGTTTCGACTCCGTCGACTTTTCCACCGTTTTACCGGGACCCTTCGGCGGCCGAGTAGATCCATATCCGGCGTGGAGATGTAACTGGGCGCTCATCATTGGTGGCTTGCAGCCCACGGAATATGCTCGCTCTTTCGGCAGATGTTCGTCGCTGCCGCCCAGGCTGCCGACACTGCTCTCGTCCGAGTTCTCGTCCCCGCTTTCGCTGTCCTGAACGAAGCTTCGAACTACCTCCAGCCGGCTGGCGAGTGACCGAGTAGCAGGGTCCGATGTAACTGACGATGATCCAGCACGCGGCACCATATCCAGGTATCCTTCAATGGCTGCAAGCACACCAGTCTCAAAACTATATTTAACTACTCTTCACTTTTTTGTGTTCCCTTAACGATATCAAGAACAAGATACTGGCAAATGGGGTAACGGTACTGCTAGAGAAGGTGGATTGGTGGTGTAACGGTTAGGGTGTTGGACTTGCGATCAAGCGGTCATAGGTTCAATTCCCAGTCGGGCCTCTATCAAGCTACCTAGGTCAACTCAGCCTTCCATTTCTCTGGGGTAGGTAAATCGAGTACCGGCCTGGTTGACTGGGGTTAAGGCACAGCACGTTTACTTGTGTCAGGTGGCAGGTAACGTTGTGTGATCCCATACGGGAAGTGATGCCCCGTAGCTCTGACATGGGGTTCCCATAAAAAGCTATACGAACTTTTTAAGGTACCTAAGTTTAGTTAATTAGGAGACATTATACGAAGACTTTGTGAGTCAGCAATAACGTCATGGAAAAAGTTTTGAGAGTATTTACCTATTTTAACTGGGAAGGGATTCTTGTTAATATTGAAGCAGACAAACATTTCATCATTTATAGCAGTGATGGCCGATGACAGTGTAGCATGAAGTAAGGGTGCACAGAAATAAAATGAGTCTGATCTCATGGATGCGTAGGTTTACTAGAACTAGGAGACAGAATGCCAGAGTGAGCGAGTGAGTTACGGGTATGCGGTTGGCAAAAAATGACTTCGGTTTGGTTTTGCAAAAAAACTGCAGTTTTCGGTTTGGTTTCACAGAATTAACTGCGGCATCGGTTTTCGGTTGTTTTTTTGCACTGTGTAGTGTGTATGCACTCTACTGAGTGCTTTCCAGTTTACTGTTTTATCACTGGTTTTGTTTGTTTCAGTTTCACGTGCCATTGCCAACAATCTAGTCTTTCCGAATCGGTCCAACTAACAGTCAGCCAAAGTGACTGAGAACTAGAAGTGCAGAGATATGGCATGAAGAAAAATACTTTGACTGTTGATCCTATCACGTTGGTGAATTGTGAATGTGACAACGTGAAAAACCATCATCAAAACGCCAAACTTGGTTTTTTTGAAAACCGAACTCGAATTGCGGAAACTGAGTTTTCGGCTTTTTCGAATTTTGAGGTCAGTTCGGTTCGGTTCGTTTTTTTAGAAAACCTATTTTCATTGGGTTCTGCATATGGCTAGAGTGAGTACTTGCTCAACGGCACATCAGCACAAAATAGGCCATTCAGTGCCTTACACGTTCAATTGTCGACATTTGGAGAAACAAAATCAACCACAAGAACTCAGACAAACTAACAACACAAAGAACCTAAATAACAACAATGAAACTACCTATGCACGAACACAAAATACTGACAAACAAAATATTCACACAGACACACTTATACGCTAACTAATTATACAAAACAAAAAACTTGGTTCAGGGTAAGGCGTTTTAGTGCAAAGTTTTTACAGGCCAGATGCCCTTCCTGTCGCCCAAACAACAGCGTCAAAGCAATGAAGCCAACAGTACACAGTAGTTGCGGCGCTGAGAACGAAATTTTTTCAGACAACAGGATATCATCATCATCATATTTATTTTCTGAAAATAACACAAAAAAATATAATCAATCACAAATAGATCAATACAATCGGAAGGCTGCCACAGAAGCACAAAACTCACTGACTGGCCGCCTGTGTAATTGCTGAATGTTTGGTGGAATTATATGGAAGGGTAAACAGCGTACAGAGGCATCATAAAGACAACAAAGCTGCAGTGAACGTGCAATACCTGCAACATCACGACTCAATATATAGTACAATGCAATGGAATATGATAGATAACACACAGTTACCTTTAACATGTTTCAAAGAACTCGGTGAAGCCATCGACTGATTCTGAGCGGCTATATCAACAAACAGCAACAACAAGCTGGTTACTGACACTGACACACGGTTGTCACAAAGTAGCAGAAAAAAATTCCGGGAGTTTTCCAGGCTCTAGAGCCATAAACTTACTTTTCCATAGGTTATCACAACAAAAAGCAAATGTACCTTTAATCTCTCCTGGTATATCAAATTCAGTAAACCATACATGATTGCAGTCATCACACAGACAACAAGTATTTTTAAATATTTCAAAATAACACAGCATGTCGGACCCCACTATGACCTTCAACTTTGACCTTCTGACCCAAACTTGAAGCATTCAACCTTGACCCCAAACTGCACCAATGCTGAAAGTTGGTGAAATTATATCCAGCAGTTTTCAAGATATTGTGCTAACAACGTTTGGGTCGCATGCACAGAGTAAATTCCGACTACAAATGCACAGATTTCCGGGACTGTGTGGAGCAATCGACTCACTGAAAACATACTAAAATATACTTATATAAGAAGCCCGTTGTAAACAACGTCACAAAGTGTTGTCTTACCAGTCGCATGCCGGCCGCAGGACATGTCGACGTAGCCGATAAAGCTTGTTGGTCGTTTCATCTCAATGTAACCGCTGTCACAAGGAGCCGATGGATCACTAGACCTTAATGAGCCTATGTACCACAACAACACATTCACGTTTCCCACTCCAATTTGTCAGCCAACGACTAGAAAGTGCAGTTTGTAAGTTTATATTCTATTTGTCTATAAAACGAAATAACACACACACACACTCAGTTTTTGAACAACCAGCCCACTTTTTCCGCAGTTAAGCAGGTCCCATTGCTGGATGCCCTCCCTGTTGCTAAAGCACTGAAGGACGACAATGTTCCCACAAAATGAAATAAGATGAAAAACTAGAAAGTCTAACTTGACATGAGATGTCGAATACTGTATGCCTCCGCCTGTACAGTGATGGTTCCAGCATATGTTATTCCACAGTGACCTTGAACTGTGACCTTTTGACCCGAAAACTTAATGCATTCATCTCTGTCCGATACCGGTAATACGTCATTGGTGTGAATTTGGTGAAAATCCGAGCAATACATTTCAAGACATCGTGTTAACAAGCCCAGGAAGTGCTGTTTCCAGCATACTTTATTCCACGCTGACCTCGACCTTTGACCTTTTGACCCCAAACTGTAACGCGCCCACCTCTGTCCCATAATGCCTCGTTGATGTAAGTTTGGTGAAAATACGTCAAATACTCTGGAAGATATCATGTTAACAATGTTTCAGGACACACGCATGGACGCATGCATGGACGGACGCACGTACGCACACACGGACGAACAGGACAAAACCATTGTGCCTGCGGAAAACTACACTGGGCAGAGGCATAACCAGATGACCAGTCTCAACAGTGGTTGAGTGAAGTGAAACAAATCCAGTGGCTTTTAGTAAGTAAGTAAGTAAGTAGTTTAATAAACACATGTCAAACGCACTGCCGAACAATGGAAGAAATGACAGTCTCACAGAGAAAAATAAAACACTAGATCTGTCGAGCGATTAATTTTTTAATCGCGCTAATCACGCGATTAATTATTTTAATCGCACGTTCACGCGTTAATTAACACATCACTTCGACAGGTATAGTTCATGCTGCAGGCTGCCGTCAGCGAATGACTACGTCTTGCTGTTCACGACTTATCCACAAGATGCGACCACTGTTGAACTTGCCATCAAACAATGATGGACAACTGACAAATTGACCGACATTTGTTCTTAATAATTAATTGAATATTATTCTATCGTCAAATAACCGCAGTTTAATTGCACATTGGAACTCTTGCTTCACAGAATTTATGTATGTGCATTAATTTTTTTAACGGCGTTACTTTTTTTAATCACCGATTAATTCTTTAACGCGTTAACGCGTTAATTAACGCGTTAATTCGACAGCTCTATAAAACACTAAAACATTTAAAACACATTGTGAAACAGTATGACTACACACAACATAAGTAACAGTCACTAATTCATAAGTGTGGTGCATTTGTAAGTAATCCTCTTAGTACCTAGCACAAACGAGTGACAGATGACTACTAACAAGCAAGGTTCCTACGTCACTGTGATCCTCAGAGCAGCTGAGGCGGTGAAACGATGTGGCGCTAACTGAATGCTAACTTAATGCTAGAACGTAATGCTGCCTTTACACCATTTCCATCTGGCTGTTGCTGTCAGGGCATTTTTTTAACAGAATCTTACTGGTGGAGCAAATTAGATTGGGATATGGTTGGTTAGATTAGGGACAAGATTATATTTTCGGCAAAAGTTAGTATGTTACTTGCCAGATATCTGATGGCTAGACAGTGATAGACGAACCCGTGTTGTTTACTGGACTCAAAGTTTGGAACACTGGTGGGACAATTTTTACCCGCGCGACGCTATGCTAGCGCGGGTCTTTGCGACAGCGACGTGTCTGTCTGTCTGTCTGGACGTCCGTCACAAGCCGGTATTGTGCCTAGCAGAGCGAAAGCAGGATCGTGAAGTGTACACCATCTGATAGCCCCATCACTCTAGTTTCTGGCAAGGTATGATTCATCCAAAAATTTGCAAGGGGTCACCCCAAAGGTACGTGCCAAATGAGGGTGGGTTGGGTTTTCGGCGATTTTCGACCAATATGTCGTCATATCTCGAAAACGGTGCATTTTAGACACAAAGTTACTATGGGACGGTAATAGGAAACCATATGCAGGCTATCGAATGGTGTCACTTTCGATGACCTTGAGTGACCCCTGACCCGGGTTTCAAGGTCACGGTAGTTTTAAAAGCCGAGTATCTCCAAAGTGACGCATTTTACAGACACAGTTACTACATAGGACGTAATAGGACACCATAGGCATGCTATCGATAGGCAACCTAGCTACATCTTACAACCCCACTGCTCTTACGTAAACCGTGCAAACTTTTTGCAAGCGTTGCGCAGGTTTGTCAGCGACAGCTGGGCTTTCTTGTTCCACTGGTGAGGCACATGCCCCACCAGCTAAACAGTTCAAAGATGCCCTGGTTGCTGTTCCAATTTATGTCCCCCCCTTCACATCTTCACGTCCTGAGATATCACTTGACGAAAGAAAGCATTGTCTATAATCACCCAGTCAGTCAGTCAGTCAGCCACCCACCCAATCACCCAATTGGCTCAATTTGACTTCTCAGAGCCTCAGCTGCGTTGACGAATACCGACCGCATCCAAACCATCACACCACCTGGCCACACAATACTCGAAGGTAAATCTCCAGTACTTGATATAGTGCGCTGCTCCACAATAAACACATGCTCAGGAGCGCTTTACAATCTTGGAAGTGGCAGCGGCATGAGCTAATGATACCATGGCGCTTTATGCGGCCATCCATTGCCCGCGCTAGCAAACAACTGGACCCGTGGTGCAGCATGCAGACATACCACTGCCCAAATCAGCTACACTAGGCCTCCACTCCCGCAAAGGGTAGGAGGCTGAGTTGACCTGAGCACACCGTAGGTTAGCAAATGGCCCACAGTGAGATTCAAACCCATGACCTGAAAGTTACGAGTCCGATACTCTAACCACTAGACCACTTACACCCACTCAAGAACGTCGAGCTAACAAGAAATGACCTGGCTTCATCATGAAGTAGCCGGTTCCCGATGATTTGCCTTCTTTGATCAACGTCTCCAACGACTGCGACCAAACCGTTCCGCTGACTCTGTAATAAATTTACCACAAAAATGTTCGATCAAAACAACAGAGATAATAAACAGGGATGTCGTAACGATTTACACAAGTTAACGATTAATTACTGAATAGTTAATTTCGACTTAAAACTAAATAACAGCTATCGTCCAAGAACACCTAGATGCTTTCGTTCTAACAACTTTATCAATTATTCAGCTAACGCCTCTCACAAATGCAATGAGACAAAAATTGCTCAGATGACAGGCCACCAGCTGCTTTCTAACTGCTTTCTGTTCAACAAACGGAAATATTTTCCATTTCAAAACATAAACGAATCTATCTACTCTGTAATGCTTTCTTGTGACTTCAATCGTAACTGAATGACTACCACTGCATTTTTAATCGTTAAAATTTCTTAACCATAACTCGTGTGATCAATTGATAACTTGCACGGTCCTAAAAATAAATAAAAAACAACTAGTTCAGAGATGCAACCCAAAGGCGCGTGACTGACTACCAGTTAAGGCAAAGCACTACTATGTAGAGGAACGAAAATGGAACAGAAGACAGCACAGTGGCAGTGGCTTTGAGCTACGATGACAGCACCATAAACACTTGTTGTTGTTGTTGATGTTATTATTATTATTATTATTATTATTATTATTAGCACAAAGAGATGGCTTATGTCATCAGAGACCTGAAAAACGCGAACACGCACGCAAGGAGGCCCAGAGCTTGCTAGCGGTCCGCAAAAAACGAAACGAAAATTACCATAAGTAGGCGTATCTATATAAGACTGAAAAAGAAAAAAATGTGAAAGGAAAGACAGGGAGTGCAAGACAAATTTTGCACTGG
>Ga0209679_1000722_pt1 | contig 12581 bp, 9 predicted proteins | sample WorMetHEROISLAND_4_FD_187408 | JGI IMG/M metagenome (GOLD analysis project Ga0209679, IMG submission 187408) | Marine gutless worms symbiont microbial communities from Max Planck institute for Marine Microbiology, Germany - Olavius sp. 2 HERON... ...
AATGTTACACGTCACATATTAAGTACCCGGATCCGGCCCGGATCCGGCCGGGTAGTAACGGCCGGGTACCCGGATCCGGTACCCGGCGAAATTTGCTACCCGTCCCACCTCTAATAGATACTGATCTAGATGACTTGCTTGAACTGAACGAGTGGCCGTGGTACTTCACTGGTACTTTACTGTACTGACTTATTCAAGCTTATTAGTCATACCAGTTTATAGCGATCACACATTACCAGCATGTATAGCACATTTTGCAAAAATCGGCATATTTCATATTTTCCTGCATATAATGGCATTTTCAAAGTCAAATTGAATGTTTAATAGTTATTTTCATTTTGCTGAAATTTTCCACGATCAGTTATATACTTTTTGTTTTGCATGTTTAAACTACCTAAACTTTGACAGTTTTCCTACGGTGGAATTTTTTTCCCTTTACATTCTAAAATTTAGATAAACAAGAAAGGCCAGCTGTCGCTGACAAACCCGCGCGACGCTTGCGAAACGTTTGCACGGTTTACGTGAGAGCAGTGTGGTTGTAAGATGTATAGCTAGCTTGCCTATCGATAGCTTGCCTATGGTTTCCTATTAGGGTCCTATATAGTACCTGGTAACTGTGTCTGTAAAATGCGTCGCTTTGGTGATACTCGCCTTCTAAAACTGCCGTGTCCTTGAAACCCGGGTCAGGGGGTCCTCAAGGTCATCGAAACTGACACCATTCGATAGCCTGCATATGGTTTCCTATTACCATCCCATAGTAACTTTGTGTCTAAAATGCACCGTTTTCGAGATATGACGACATATTTGACGAAAATCGCCGAAAAAACCTACCCCCTCTCATTTGGCATGTTCGTTTGGGGTGACCCGGACCCCTTGCGAATCTTTCGACGACTCGTACTTGCCAGAAACTAGAATCATGGGGCTATCAGATGGTGTACATTTCACGATCCTCCTTTCGCTCTGCCAGGCACAATACCGGCGTGTGACGGACGGACAGACAGACAGACAGATGGACAGACACGTCGCTGTCGCGAAGACCTGCGCTAGCATAGCGTCGCACGGGTAAAAATCTCCACTGGTTGTAGAAAAACTGCACTGTGTCTGGCGAAAAATTTTATTTTGAGCCACTCTGCATATGTGCAGCATATTCATGTATATGCCGCATATTTGCTACATATGCTTAGCACATGTACATCTTTAGTGCCAACAACTAACATCCGTCAACAGTGGGTAGCAGACTTCTGTGCAGGCCTGAATTATTCAGTGCAGAATGGCCCGTTCACTTTTCAGCCCTGCTTAATCCACTTAAGAAACTTGATTTCTATGCCCAGCCAGCCCACTGATCATTCGGCCTGGCATGTTTCACTGATTTTACACCAGCTAGATTTCCATTACCATTATTCAAAATCAAGAGTTCCGAACCTGACAATTAGACTATGGAAGGAAATAATGATATGAAACTGGTCAAGCTAAAAATTAGCCCTGTGTGGGACTGACGGTCGACTACTCCTGTGAGCCAGATGGAGATCAGACAAAAATTTTCCTCAATTTTCTTCCAAGTTCAAAGTCACGTGACACAAAAAACTAGGACAGACATCAAAAACCCGGCCCGATTAAATTCAGATATTGTCCTCTAGTTAAATAATCAGCAGTCATTTGCCAGCTCCTATTGAAAATGGCAGACTAGATAGATTTTGAAAATGGAAGAATTTCTAACTTTCAACACCACATGACCTTGACGTCGATCTCGGATCAGGCTATATGGCATACTGTCGTACATCAGTCACTGACCCCTACCTAAGTACCAAATTTCACAGAGATCGGACAAAAAGATTTTTCGAAGGTCACATCTCAATTTCAAAGTCACACGACACAAAAACTAGGAGAGGTATCAAAAATCTGCCCTGGACAAATTTGAATATTTTTCTCGAGCTTAAGAATCAGCAGTCATTTGCCACCTCTTACTGAAAATGGCAGAGGAGATAGATTGTGAAAATGGAAGAATTTCTAACTTTCAACGCCACATGACCTTGACTTTGACCTTGGAACAGGCCATATGGCACACCATCGTGCATCAGTCACTGGCCTCCACCAACAACCAAATTTCATTGGAATTGGAGGAACTTTTTGTGGATGGAAGGAAGGATGCACGAACGGACAGACATGAGGCCAGCTTTATTAGGTCGACTCGGAGTCGACCTTAAAAATGTGCCTGAGGGCGAACTTGAGTATTTGAAAATTCTGTATGTATCCTTGGATCACTCTCGGAATGGCCCAGCCCAGCCTGTTTGACTGAGTTGATTTCTAGGCCCAGCACAGCCAGGCCCGTGGTCCCCATCCCGTGCACACGTCTGGTGTGTAGCAACAGGCAACAATCGCTTGTTCTCCAATATCGGCATCTCATTGACATCGTAGTATTGTGCAGATTCAAAAATTATAAAAAATGCACAGCTCTAATAAATATACACTGTTATACAGCAGCTGCATTTAAACATAGCAGTTTTACCACTACCAGTTAAATATTAAAACAGAAGCACTTGTAAGACAGAAATTAAAGTCAAGTTTACCACTTGCTCTCTATACTGCAGCAGAACTTGTAATTGTAGAACAAAATAATCACATGTATATGCCATGTATGATGACAAGCAGAAGATATCACAAAATGTTTTAAGCCATACTAACAGTAAAGCCACAGTTAGTCATAATCTTACCTTGTGGTTTGTCAACCTTTTCCTCATTTTGCTAGGGCATTTCTCCAGAACGGCAAGAAAATCTTGAGTAATTTCTGCACAGTTGCATACACATGCACACAATACATAGATATGTTTATGGAAATGCATAAAATATTTTGCAATCACCACAAAAAATATGGACTTCAATAAACTGCTGCAGCAATGGTTTTATAGCAGACATGCAGCAAAAAAACAATTTTACAACACAATTTGTCCTCAATACTCAAAGTATAAGCACACAAATTACATGTACTTCCAAATGTGGCATTGTGGCAGCATGCTCTCTCTAAGTCAGCAAGCTATCATTGTCACAGGTAGGATGCTCCCTTGAAGCTTGAGGGCAGGCAGCCCAAGCAACCACTACAATGTTTCTGACCCATGGTTGCAGCATGCTGTTCTCAGTCAGGTATGTACACTGTCATCCTTCAATGCTTTGACACTGTTGATCGGACAACAGGGAGGACATCCGACCTATAAAATGTACTGCCGCAACAATTCCCACAATTTCACTTTTATGAACTCATGAAAAATGGAGAGTAAACAAAGAAAAAACGAGTGCATGTATTGTGTGTTGTGCTTGAAACAGTTTGCCAACTGCAGAGCATGTGTTTTAGTAGCAGCTCGAGTTTGATTTAAGCTAGCATCATCATCATCATCTAATGAAAGCACCTTCTAGCATTGTTGCCGTCACATTAGGATCAACATACGAATACCAAGCCTTGCCTTCACTGGACTGTGGAATCTGCAGCACAACATGTTCAATGTCACATGCACACAACAGCTCCATGTGACTCAAGTACAATGCTACTTCATGCATACAATTAATATATAATGCACATAATTAATGATACCAAAAACAAAATAATACTACAAATTTACAAAATGCTCATGCTATATGCCAAGGTTTTAATGAAGTCTATAAGAATGATGATGATTCAATGAAGTTGCAAGGGAGCTAGAAATAACAGTGTTGAAACAGCAATGTCAAACACTAGCAACAAATACCTCGAAACTGGACCACTTGCAAGCTAAGTGAATGCAGACACATGCAACAACGGTCGGTGCATATTGTAGACACATCGAAGTTAAATGCAGGCTGAAAACAGTGTGTACACCACATAACTGTAGTGAACAATAACATAATAATAATAATAATAATAACAACAACAACAACAACAACAAGCATTACAACTGTAGACAAACTAGAGTCCTGCACGGTAAAGGCCAAAATCCATTACACCACTTTCCCCGTAGCTTCCCCGTAACAAATGTTACGGGGAAGTCGCCAACTTGTTATGGACTTGCCACGGACTTACCACAGACTTGTTAGCGACACGGCAAACTATCTTGACATGTCTGTTGTGTCATTGTAATGGAATTTGGGAAACGACACGACATAACAGGCACAACAGAGTTTTCCGCACGCCACAGGCCAGCACGCACCTTTTAACCAATCAGATAGCAGTATCAACGTGAGATCATTTGTTACATCACGCTTGTTTACTTTCATCACGTGTGTTGTACAGTAATGGATACGTCTAAATTACTATAAATAACGGGAAATTTGATAGATGCAATTCAGAGGTAACAAGTCTTTGATGTTTATGAGTGCAGAGAAACAATTCTTTAACTAACTTTGCATCTGAAATTCAAATTATTACCAGTTAACTTAATCTGCCGTAGCACTCAGTAATGTAGTGATATGATCGTATTCAGTAACCTATATTTATAGAACATCCAATTTGCTACGGGGAAGTTGCTAACTTGTTGCGGACTTGCTATGGGGAAGTCGCCAACTTGTTATGGATTTGCTACGGACTTGTTGTTTATGTTGGGGAATTGTTAGCGACACAACGAGGAAGTCTCAGACAAGTTAGCGACTTGCTACGGGGAAGCTATGGGGAAACTGATGTAATGGATTTTGACCTTAACACTATTAACATGTCCCCATTGTGCCAAACTCTACTACACGAACATGTTGCCAACATGTTGGCAACACCAACGGACGAGACGCCAACAAGCTGTAGATGTTGTACAACATGTCCGTACCCAGTTAAATTGTTGTACAACATGTTGTTGACATGCGTCATACTGGCTTAAAATGGTGGAAGAAGAGAATGAGGAAATTTTAATTTTGGCGGGCTCGTGTAATACTAAGTAGTGCACTAGTTAACTATGCTACACAGAAGGAAAAGAGGCATCATGCCATCTGGGTGCGTGGCTACCTCAAAGAATACAACAGACATGGAGCGTATAACTGCTTTAAGACAGCACGACACTGATAAACTACAAAACTACCTTCGCATGGAGTTGCCAGTATCTGAAGAATTGTTCTCCAGAGTGGAGCCAGGTATTACGTCTCGGTCCACAAAATTTAAGTAGGCCTAAGTCATGTGTGCATAAAGTAATTAATGTGCTATCCTGAAGTTGAATATATTCACCGATAACGTGGTCAAAACCATCATTCATATCGGACGCTGTTCTACAACACTGTTGGGCTCTGGCAGACCAACAGCTTGACATGTTGGGATGTGGCAAAATTTTGTCTTTTGGTGGTGAAATTGTTGCCAACATGTATTATCTCACTGATAGTATGGGGTCTATCTTCATTCAAATTTCTGTACTGGGTAGTGGGCTCTGAAAGACGCATAAGTTTTGAAAGAGTGCATAGTGGCCCTTCAAGGTCATCCAACGTCGTTGATTTTGGTCCTATCTTGCCGTTTCAGAGATATTGCAGGTTTTCTGTTGAGAAGAGCGACCCCATCCCTATTCCACCCGAATTGTGTGGGTTTCCCATTGGATTAGATTGACAATGTTTCTCTAAGGAGTGAAGACCCTAAACTAATTATATTCATGTAATTAGTTTCAAACTAACACAACACATATGCCCACGGTACATCAACGTCACAAACGGATGGAGAGACAGATGGACGACTTACGTTAGCAATACCACACTAGCACTACATGCATCACGGCTTAAAAATTAATATGACTACGTTATGTAATAGACTGAATTTGATTAGATAAGAATGCTGTTCAATGCTCGTATCAGTCTCAACAATGCAAATTCACACGCAAATGGCCAATCAGTTACCAGTTATCATTCATCAAAGTGAGCATTTTGCATCATACAACAAATTTAGAAAGATTCATTACAATAGAAATATAGATAGGACCTGTTTGTAGCAAGGAAGTACGAAGTTTGTGCCAGATCTTTGCTAGCTGTAATGAAGACATACATACAGACACACAGATATTCTTGTTTCTGTTAGAACAACTAGAATGCTGCTGCAAAGCATTATACTCGCAGATGTTGTAATTATGGAGATATCAATATATATGAGAAATCAATTAAATTAACTCTGTCAAACCACTGACTTATCTTTGCTCAGTGGATCACTCTTTCTAGCTCAAAAACAAATTTTAAAATCCTGCAATAGCAGGTTATTGACATTTTAAAACTGATTTCCACAATAATTCCAAACTAAATAGAGTGGTCATCAACAGTGTGTAACAATCTGCAAATATGCCAAGTTTCAAGTTTGCACATAATATGCTCTTGCCCTAAGAAGGGGCACACAGAGAAAAATCTGCTACTCTATCACCCAATTAACACAATTTTACACCTGTTAACCTCAGCTGAGTTTAGTAATAGCAAACGTTATTAAAGTTCTCTATTGCATCAGTTGCTGTAAACAGTAACAATATGTCACAGTCATCAGTTTAGCTACAACGTAGTACTGTGATAAAATAAACACACACATACACGTGTAAACCAGAAAAAATTAAATACTGTAACCTCGAACAAGGTTGCATGTTTTGACAATGTGTGTGTGTGGATGGTCAACGGTGATTTCAAACCCTACAACACAAAAAAATTTACTATACTAACAATCTAAATCAATGTCTACCACAATCACACACTCAACACAGACTGCATCAGAACAACTGACTGACATCTGCCTTCTAGATAAGATGCAACTTAAAACATGACAATGAAATTAACACTCAAATGTATTTATCTGAGCCACTGAACTGGGCAATTCCACAATAACTGACATAACATTTAAACTCTTTCAATTTTTGATTGATAACTTGTGATAAATTCACATTAGCGACTCTACTAAATTTTGTGCACATAACAGTGAAAGCAGTCCACTACTGATTAAATAAGAAAAAACAAAACATGAAACAGAATTTATCTGATATGCTGTGTTGAAGAAACTGTTAACTGATGCAACATAAACGGATGAGTTTTTTTGGACAGCTGATGTTAAAGACAATATTTCTGTGAAGTTCACAACTGAAATTCAAATATACTTAGATGTCACATACCAGGGGCCTAATTACAAGAAAATCATACGATTATCTTAGGATGTGACAATAACTTACGATATGTCGTAAGTCAAACTTGCGATAAAGTTAAGATGTTGCTAATTACAAAACATCTTATGATAATCTTACGACAAACTAACGATGAAACTTATGACAAATATACAAATAAACAAAATACACTAAATATCTCTCTGTGTGTAACGACGTCTCTGATTGATCAGTTATAAATAGAAATAAAATCGTCATTAAAAGTTAAAGATGTCATAAGATCGCCTTTTGTAATTTACTTATGATAATCGTAATATAAATCATACGATATCGTAAGTCGAGAACTTACGATAGACTTGTGACCGAACTTAAGATAATCTTACGAGAAATCTTAAGATGTTTTTGTAATTAGGCCCCAGCACATTTCCTACATAATGACAGTATAACAGAACAACTTGTGTTGGCTCAAGCTATTTCATGGCAGCATTAAACAAACTGCAACTGACGTAACAAGTTGTGCAACAGACGTAACCTGTCCGCATCTTTTACCATTTTTTTAAAAAATCAAACATTCTGAACATAAGCTGTTGTGCATCATCAGTCTTTACAGTTAAGCCACTTGAAAAGTCTGCCATCAATGCAGTCAGTCTGTAACATGTTAAATGCATATCATTATACACTACAATATTTGTGTGTGTGTTTTAACTGTGGCTAAAATCACGGTCCATAAGTAATTAAGAACAAGTCAGTCAACTGTTCTGCAACATGAAAAATATATAAATGCACTATCTCCAGAGTAAGTCATTCAAAAGTCTTCACTGCAGGTATGTATACGATATGCAGTTATCAGTTCAACAGCTTATGTGTGGCAGCTATCCAACATTCACTGGTTACTTCAAATTCTCCGCATCCTTCCAGTGTAAGTGGCCCAAGAAAGACAATACTTTCATGAACTCCATCACAATCGTTTTAAGGCATATGAAACAAGGTAATTGGTACACTGCCGGTGTTCGTTATGCTTAATGATGACGTTTTTAAATAAAAATTTTGACGGTATAGCTTTTTTACACTGTAATACATTCAGCATTATTCCATACTTTTCTTATTTATTGTTACTAGCTTATTCAACATCCACTGTTTTATCCAGACCCCCAGGGGATTGTCCCCCTAGGGGTAGTCCCCTGCATTCAGAAGACACCCTCTGATTGAACTGTTAGCGACCTAACATTCACACGTACCTGTATTTGTTACACCAAAAATGAACACCAATTAATATTTTAGGTGACAGATCATGCTATGTCAGTTACCTTAGGAATGTTAACATCAGCTACACTATTACACCCACTTCCATAAGCATAACAACAGTGATGAGTAAGTTTGTAAGTACTCCTTTGCACAAATAAAGATAGAACAAATTATGAGATTAAAATAATGTCTGCTGCAATAATATGCATGTGATAAGTTAATAATAAGTACAACATTTTGTAACTGATATGACACTGTCAATATGCATCAACTTTCACTCTTCATATAGAAAGGTAATTATGTTTATATTCACGTTCTTCTATCAGGTTATATCTAGCAGTGTGATATAAATCAGAAAACATAAACTCCAATTTCTTGCCTCATTTTTGCCTCATTTTTGACATAGAAAATTCACAAACAATTTACAACATCAACAAGGTCTATTTATCTTCAGCAGACAACAGATGACAGAAATGGATGCCCAGTCATGTGACAGCAGCTCCGCAGCAAATAAATACCATTTTCATATATGTCAGATATTGTATAATACTGGACACAACTTTTTTTCTTCTTAATTACATTTCTTATTTTTCACCTGTGGGTAACTTTTTCCGTGGAATTGCCCAATAACATTAGCAAAACCTTGCCTAAAGAACTTGTGGGCACACTGGTTACTGCTAAAGACCACCTCAACTTTCTACACAGTTTACTAGTCATCTGCCGAGTGTCAAAGTTGTCAACACATTTAATCTGAGCCACAATCTCAATGACAGACACAAAATATCTTTTTGCAGTAGCAAAATAACCAGACTTTTTTGTAATATCTGCACTTACGAAGGCAGCTGAGTGTTTTCTGTTCTTATATTTACAAGTACCAGTACTTTTCTTTCTTTGGTGACATAAGATCAGGTATTATAAGAACTTTCAACTCTGGGTCACATTAACTTGTAACAATGATCAGTTGTCATGCAAATGTTTCTGCAAACCTGCCAACTTCTGAACTGTTTCCTAAATTTCAGGAAAAATAGTACAAAGGTGCATATCCATGACGTCAGGTTTGTACATGTACACGTACGAGGGGCGTTCAAAAAGTTCGTAGCCTGATATAGATGGACACTATTAACGTCACTGACACTGTATCACTGGTTAGTACCATCTGTCACTACAATATTGCACGACTTATTATTGGGCTATAATTGGGCTGTAGATTTTCTGCTGCGCTTTTCCACTGCCATGCTAAGCAGACGACGCTAACATGGAAAAACACAGTGCGAGCTGTAAAAAAGTATTTATATTTAAAAGGAATGACGCCACAAGAAACTGAAGAAGACTGTGTTGAAAAGTAACAGAATATGATGTGCATATCTTATGGTTAACTGTATCAGGCTACAAACTTTCTGAACGCCCCTCGTAGGTTTTAGATCAGAAGTCAAGTTCACAGGGCAAGTCTATATATTTCACCCACGCTCGCATACTTCAACAACTAGATATCCATCAATGCCTACCTGACCACATTCATCTGAAAGTGTACAGCATACTGTTATGCCTATTGGACAGATATACTAACCATGCATCATCACTCAATTACTGGTAGTCAATATTCATGAATTAAAAATGTGTCCATGATGATACAGCTGTTGATAAACTGCCAAGATGACAGTAGAACAACAAGCCACTGTTCACAGGCCTCCAATGTCAATTTCAAAGCTGTAAGTAAGTAAGTAAGTAAGTAAGTGATTTATATAGCGCCAAAGTCTAGAAGAGAATCAGAGAATACAACAAATAGCTGTGTTATGCAGTGTCAACACATTTTGCTATCCATAACTTGGTCATGTGGTAAACTGGACCAGGTTCAAATACTGGTCAACTGTCACATTCAAACTTTAAGAGAGATGTGTACAGTACAGCATACCAAGAGTTTGTAGAAGAATGTTTTCATCAATGACCAACTCCTGTGCCATTTCAAGGTAGGTCTGCATGTCACAAAAACCATTTACAACAAATACACACCATTCATTCTAATGAATGGAGTCTAAACTGTCTATTTGCCCTAACTCACAGAAATCTCACAGTATTTAACAGCTGCATTATGAGACACAAGTGAGCTGTTTCAGGGTTACACTATCACACAATATCCAGCACTTACATCACTTTTGACATCTAGAGCTGGTTGGTCACGATGGGTACACATATATCCTGTGCGGATGACATGTTCTAACTTCCTTGGCTGCTCTTCAACTTTAGCAGCCAGAAAAAGGCAGGCACCAGACATACTCTGCAAATCACAAAACACAATACTATGTACACAGTACAGACCACACGTTTGCAACAGACATTAAGTAAATTTAGGACTCATTCAAGTTTTAGTGGAAGCTACTATCCGCTTTTGATTACAGCTCTGTAAATTTTCCATATTTCACAATGACACCTTTATTGCCTTTGATTCTCAACCACAACCTCCTCCTCTACTGCAAATTATGCCTCAAATTAGCTACACAGTAAACTTGTACATGTACCTCATATCTATGATAACGGTTTTGGTGTCAGTTGCAACCTAAATCAGATTCTAATTTTTAGCATGTTTGCTATTAGCCATAACTAGGGTTAGGACGATTGTGGGAAAGTCCGATAGTCCGATAGTCGATAGTATCGGCCAAAACTATCGTCCGATGCGATTGCGATGCGATAGTTTCAGCAGCGCATTATCACAATACGATGCGCACTGGATAAAATCAATAAAACCAGTCGTAATTGTATAGTCATCCTCAGCGTTGATTAAGCAACCGTAGTAGGCCTATTGGTGTCTTTAACAGCTGAATTTATTGTCCAATTTATTCTCATTCGTATTCGCACATTCAACGATACTTGTGTTGAGCGTTATGAATAAACTTTGTTAACTTAATAGTCATAGTCAGTTGCACGCAGATTATGCTTAACTGCTTAACCACAATGATCATTTCGGCTCTGTCCGCTGCCAGTCGACTGCGCTGCTCAGTGAAGACGTTGAAGCACCTGTCGCTGGCCACCGACGTGCATGGCGCTCCAAGATAACGCCGCGCCACGCGGGCTAGCCCGGGGAAGCGGCTTTCATTTTCATGCCACCACGTCCTGACGCACGGCGTGCGGGGGATGGGTAGCTGTTCGAGATATGCTGCAATCTCCTCCTCTATATTTGTAGGCGGCGACATGCAGTGCTTCCAGGCAGCCGAAAGGGTCACCGTATACCATGCGTGGCCGTTTAGCAGCTGGCTCTCGTGTCTCATTATCCACGCAATCTGGTTCAACAGGTGCAGCTGTCCCCCGCCCCACCGCTCCCCAGTGTCGTTAGAGCAGTGTAACACTAAGTATGCGTGGAGCAGATATGCAGCTGTTCGAAAGCTTAGCAGTCCACTGACGCGTCGCATGGCAGCACTATCAGACTATCGCGATACTATCGGTCCATAACAATCGGACGATGCGATTGTTGTCCGATAGTACGACAATCGCCCGATGCAATAGTACGATGGGACTATCGTCCTAACCCTAGGTATAACAGGTATCTGTAATAATATATCTGTAATTATAACTAGACGCTGCACTGAGGCCCAAAACCCACTGTAACTGTCAGTAAGAAGCAGAGTAGTTTCATCTTCAATAGTACAATAATAATACTAACTAGAAATAGCTGCACAGGGTGTAGCCCAGTGCAAAGTATCGGCCATGCGCGTAGTTGTAGACGCCGCGTTGCGGCGTATTGGAAGGAGCAGACATGGCGGTCACAAAATAGCAAATATCTCCCGTTATTGTGAACGGATTTGAAAACGGATTTCACCAATGGATTCAGTGTATTTTTCTGGTCGTAGTGGAGGCGAAAAAAATTGTTTTCCGAAAATTTTTTTTAAAATTTGGATCCACTATGTGGCCCTGTAGCAGGTAAACCGTTGGTGCTAGAGCTTTTGTGTCTAGAGGTGGGCACTTCTGTGGCATCTGCCCTAACTGCTGAAACCATTTTTGAAATTATGAAATGTATTGCTGATGTCGATATGCTGCCGCGTGGGTGCATGGGGTCAAAATGCGAAATTTTCAGGTTTTTACCGCGCGATGCACGTAGTGCTAGCGCGGTATTGCTATCGTAAGTCGTCCGTCCGTCCGTCTGTCTGTCTGTCCGTCTGTCCATCTGTAACGTTGCGGTACGCTGAGCATATAGGTTGGACTAGTTCGAAATTAATTACACGAATAATTAGCTTAGGGTCTTCGCTCCTCGGACGCACAACATCGGCAATCTAGTCCAAAGGTAACACC
>Ga0209679_1000724_pt1 | contig 12556 bp, 7 predicted proteins | sample WorMetHEROISLAND_4_FD_187408 | JGI IMG/M metagenome (GOLD analysis project Ga0209679, IMG submission 187408) | Marine gutless worms symbiont microbial communities from Max Planck institute for Marine Microbiology, Germany - Olavius sp. 2 HERON... ...
GCCAGTATTGTGCGAAAACGGTGCATTTTAGGCACAAAGTTACTATGGGACGGTAATAGGAAACCATATGCAGGCTATCGAATGGTGTCACTTTCGATGACCTTGAGTGACTCCTGACCCGGGTTTCAAGGTCACGGTAGTTTTAAAAGGTGAGTATCTCCAAAGCGACGCATTTTACAGACACAGTTACTATATAGGACACTAATAAGAAACCATAGGTAAACTATCGATAGGCAAGCTAGCTATACAGCTTACAACCACTGCTCTTACGTAAACCGTGCAAACGTTTCGCAAGCGTCGCGCGGGTTTTTCAGCGACAGCTGGCCTTTCTTGTTATTTGCCTGTGCTGTTTGTCATGGCCGTTGCTGAGTTACGCTGTACTCTTAACACTTGTGGTTATTTTCGTGCTTATATTCTAGCAATGTTGTGTCGTATTGTAGGTGACTAAAACAGCAGACAAGTTAACTGTTGAATAATATAAACTGAATATTGATTATTTGTGAGATGTGTGCATAATTTGTTGTGAATGTTTGTGCTAGGCACTCTGGCTTTACCGAAGCTCAACCTGCAGTTTCTGACGGTGCACGATTACTTACTGAGAAACTTTCATCTGTTTCGTTTAGAATCTACGTGTGCGTGTCTTCACTTCATTTTAATTTCTGTGTAGACTGAAATTATGTGCCATGTTGTGTATGAGCCAGGGATCTTGACTCGTTAGGTTGACTCCTCCAAGGAGTTGACCCGACCTAATAAAGCCGGCCTTAATGTCTGTCCCGTCCGTTCGTACATATGTAAGTACGTCCGTCCACAAAAAGTTTCTCTGATTCGAATGAAATTTGGCATGTATGCACGACAGTATGCTGTGTGGTCCGATCCATGGCCAAGGTCAAGGTCACATGGCGTTGAAAGTTAGAAATTTGTCCATTTTAAAAATCTGTCTCCTCCGCCATTTTCAGTGGGAGCTGGTAGGTGACTGCTGATTCTTAAACTAGAGGAAAATATCTAAATTTGTTCGGGCCGGATTTTTGATATCTGTCCTAGTTTTTGTGTCATGTGCCTTTGAACTTGGAAGAAAATTGAGGTGTTACCTTCGAAAAGTTTTTTCGTCTGAGCTCTATGAAATTGGAAGAAAATTGAGGTGTTACCTTCGAAAAGTTTTTTCGTCTGAGCTCTATGAAATTTGGTACGAATGGTGAAGTAAAATCAAGTGGATGACCAACTAATTCAGGTTTATGTGGAAAATGGATGTTAATGTGTGTGTATGTGCTAGTGATGTTGATCTAGACACGTAGCAGTGTCACCAATAAACCTGTTTGCTCGTTGTTTATTGTTGCTGTTTTTGTTGTTACTGTCTGTCGTCTAAATATATTACTTATCTTCAGTGCTTTGATGCTGTTGGTTGGATGCCAGGAAGGGCATCCGGCATGTAAAAATTACTACCACAACAGTTTCCAATAGTTTACTTTTGGGAACCACCATGAGCTGGAGTAACCCCGAGAAAATGGGCTGGTTGTTAAACAAAGACTTACTGTGTTTCTGTTTTCTAAATATTTTCATATTATTGTAGATGAACTTCGGCAAGATGTTGAAGATGCAGTCAGCAGGATGAAACCATGGTAAATTGCGTTAATTCGAGTCTATATATATATTTAATTCTACGGTGTCTTTTTTACTTGTCTCTTTTGTTTGCTTTTGATGTTTATTTTTCGTAATTTGAGAAGCAGTTACTGACTCTGATTTGCTTGACTACAGAAGTAAAATTCAACTGAAATCATTAATTAGCATTCGGTTGAAATAAACAAGACATTTTTTGTGATGTAAATGTCTGACAGGAAAGCAGAAGATGGCAGTTGTTACTTCGGAGGGTGGGCAAGAATGGCGCACCCACTTGTTGCATTCAGCGTCGTTGAAGTACGTTGCTTTTGTTTTATCGTAGTAGTCACTGAACTTTAAGTAAGAAGATATCTTGTACGTAGAGTAGAAGTAAGATAAAAGTACTGACATACAACAAGAAGTCATTACTTGTTTCTTTGATAATGTCTGAATTTTTAAGCAGCCACTTAGACACACTGATGGATGTTTGGGCATGAGTTAAAAAATGCAGAGCTTACTGGTAGGTACCGGTAATTATTAGGCGACATCTCTGAAAGCCATTCTGCCTATTGTGACAGATGTTACCATAGCATGTTCTGTCTGTATGTCGTCTGTCACACTGATGCACTCTGTAAAGGACTGTTAAAACAATGTGTGTATGTCTGTGTATGAAGGTGACAGACTGTGTTACCTGAAGCATTCATATCTTCTGTAATGTTTTGTTTTGAACACAGGTCAGTTGAAAGGTTAAAGGTTAAAGATGTGTACAGCTCTTCATGGGAATCTATGTCAGAGCTACGCTGTGTCACTTGCTATGTGGGATCACACAGTGTTACTGGTACCTGCCACCCGAAACAAGTGAATGTGCCCTGCCTTTACCCCAGCTAGGCAAGCCGGTACTCGATTTACCTAGCCTGGAGGGATGGAAGGCTAGATGGTTGGTTACATACTGAGATGATTTACCTGTCGACAGACAGTCGTAATATCCAGGCCTGACATAGAGCAACTTCGTGAACTGTATGCATTAGCCACTACACTATGCCACCACCTTAGTTAGTGTGAAATGTTATGGAGGTTACATAACAGCCAGCCCAGCGTCAGTCAGATTTCTGAATCTCAGAGTTTTAGAAATATTCTACAATGCCATCATGTGCTGGTGACTGAGTGTGTGTCTGTGCTGAAATGAAAGGTTGCAAAGCCGCGTATCGGTGAAAATCACCCAGCAAGAGTCAGTGCTGATGTCACAGTGAACCTGAACTTGAAGCCAGAAATCAAACGCGAATGGGAAAGTCGGTATTTTGCTTACTGTTTGTATTTATTGTAAGTCATCTCATAGCTCTTTGTTAGCTGTCAGTGATTTTATTTTGTTTCGTTAAGAAGAAAGGAACTGGTAGTCGCAGAGGTCGCCATTTACATGAAAATTTGTTAGTGCTCTGTACTTTACGTAACGTTTGGGCATTGTTGGGCGAAAGCATTCAGCATTAGCATGCCTTCCATCTGGAACTCACTGTCATATAACTGTGGATCTTCTGAGCGTCTCAGCTATTTATGTGTGTTTCTGAAAACCAAACTCTGACATCACTGTCAGTGACATGAACACTTGGTCTTGTCTCTACCACTGTGCACCTCAGATTTGCTCATGGCACTGTAGAAATGTGTCTTGACTTTTTCTCACTTATTGTAAGCCACAGGAGTCGTGCAAATCAACAATTGACAGACAGTGACTGTCATTGGAGGTCGTTGATGTTGTTTGACTGATAAGCACTGAGATATTGCTAACAGCAGTAGAAAGTCCATTGTTGTGGGCTTCCGTCCTCTCTCAGAAGACAGTAAGACTGTAACTTGTGTGGTAGAGCTATTGTCATGACTCGTCTGTAGTGACCAGGGCCGGGCATCATCTGTGAAAAGCTTGTTCTTTTGTGAAAATGGTGGTTTTCAGTGAATTTCTACAAATTCGGTTTTGTTTTAGAAGATTTTCTAGCTTACAGTGGCCCTGCAAACAACATTACAGTGTTTTGGCGTATTTCAGATTGTTTTATGATCTTAGTTTGTTACATTACTCGGATACATGGCATTTTATTGGTTTATGTTGGTGTATCACTGTAGTAGGGGCTGAGAAATTCATGTGAATTTCTGAAAGTGTATCTGTGTATTTGGGCATGTTTTCAAAAAGGTCTGTGAAATGTCATGTTTTTTCCCGTGAATTAGCTTGGTTCCTACTCCTGTCCTTTGTAAGAGTGCAGTAAGTAATGGGTTGATGCCGTTGTTGTTGATGTCTGTCAACTGTCTGAGAAAAGTAGAAAAGCCACGTGGCCCATTGAGCACTGATTTCCTTAGCCCTCAGCGAGACAGTGAGACCACATACACAGGGCTAGTACAGTGCGAGATGTGCTTGTTTACACCCCAGTTTTTGCTGGTACTCATTGCACTTACCCATGTAGGGATGGCCAGGCTGAGTTTACCTGGGTGGCTGGTTACATACCAAGATGGTTTACCCAACAATGGATGGTGACCTATGCAAGTACTAACTAGGCCTGACATAGAGTAACTTCGTTGATAAAGACCAACAACACATTGTAACTAAGCTAGACTGCCCACTGTCTGAGTAGTTCAGTCAAACTCTTGTCTTGCAACCTCTAGACTTGTGTCTGCCACTTTGATTTAACTTTCTCCTGCACATTTATTATTCATGACATTCTCACCTGTATTTTATTTGTGTTTACCTGTCTATGTTTCTAGATCTAAGGAAGCATGATGTTGCATTTCTGGTGACGGTCCGTCCAGTGAATCGTATCGGTACTCGCTACAACCCCAACGAGCCGTTTGTGCCGCAAGTTGGACTCGCCTATGTGCGAGGTTGTGAAATCGAAGGAATGCTTGATGAAGCTGGCAAAGTTATTGAAGAAGGTAACACAACACAGCAACACAGTTTTTCAATAATATATGCGACAAATGCACATAAAAATATAGCAGAATGACACGTTGACATCATTTCTATACTATATGAAATCAAACAGTGACCTAACGATAAAAGACTGTTTATGTAAATTGCTGATTCATGCCAGTAAAACACAGTCATGTCCTCGTGAGCGCAGGCTGTCAGAGCACTGAGCATAGCAAGACAACAATTCATGTAGGCAATGGTTAGATTTCAGCATACTACGAAATAGATCAACCCAGCAAGAATTGATAAGATCGTTGAAGGAAAGTGCCTGGGTAGTATAGCTGTAGTATAGGTCTGTATGTTGTACGAATGAATTTGTGTTTTATGGTTACCATTTGCTTGCATCTCATTTCATTTAATTCTTGTGCTGCTGCTGATAGTGTTGTTTAGTTTTGTGTTGGATGAGTGAGATGCAATGTGTTGTGGCAGGTCCGGAGCCAAAACCTCAGTTCAAGGGTGACACTCGGACATATCGTGTTCAGTTGGACTGCAACCAGTATCAGAAGGACATGATGGATATTGTAAAGGGTCACGAGGTCAGTTGTCTTGCGTCAGTTGATAAATGACAAACTTGACTCTTGACTACTTATTTGTCCAGTCTTTCGTCAATACCTAGTTAACCCTTAGCGCAGCACTGTTCATGTGGCTGATTTAAACTGCAGATTACATGTAGTATGCTAGAGTGCATGTTTACTGTTTAGGTAATTAAGCAACAAACAATAAGTAAGAAGTATACTTACTTAGACTTATGTCCCCCTGTTCCCACTGGAACATTGGGCGATGAGCATTCTCCACTCCATGTGATCAGCAGCAACTGACCTTGCATCTTCCCAGCTGACACCCGTCACCCGTCACTTGTAAATCATCTCGTAGAGTGTCCTGTCATGTCGTCTTTAGTCTGCTTCTTCTTTTCTCTCCTACTGGTGTCCACTGCATTGATCTACGCGGACTGGTCTTGTTGGTGGTAGACGTAGGACGTGACCAATGAATCATCGTCGTCTCCTGTCTACTGTGTCATGCAGATTCTTCAAATTTGCTCTGCGTACTAAGTCGTCGTCGGTCACGTGAGATGTGTGTGAGATAAGAACGATCAGTGTTATTTTAACACATTAGTGAATGATATTAGTGACAGTTGTAGCGTCATGTTCATATTGATGCTCTTTGTTCTTTCTGCTGTTACTTGTATGTGATTCTGCAAGGATCTGTGAAGTTTCTGTGCATTTTCTCTTTGTAATTAGATTCATTTTGTTATGTGAGATATAATTTTCATCATTTCTGACCAAAACATCTGTTTCGGTGAGCAGTTAAAAGTGATTTAATCCAAACCAAAATAACCATGCTAACCAAAATAGTGACAGCTGTTGTTACTGAATCAGATATGGTTGCATTGTGCTTTATATGTTTTTGTATTTTTGTCGCCATCATCGGTGATATCTTTTTGCCAGTGTCATTGGATGGTGATTAGTGGAACTAGGTAAAGGACATATGTGTGGAAGACTCGGTGGAATGATGTGAATGAAAATGTGACGTTTTGGTCTGTCGCATTGCACAGGTTATGAACTAATTGAGAAGGCTAACCAAGCTCATTTAGCTTTTAAAATGGTGTGTGTCCATGCGTGCTTGTTAAGTGTCGTTATTATTGTTTTTTATTGTAAATAAGTAAGTAAATGTAAAAGTCAGAGCATGCATAAATATCTATGCACATAAATGTGATTTGCACATTGTAGGATATCTACGAGACATTCAACGTTATTCTACGCCGGAAGCCGAAGGAGAACAACTTCAAGGCGGTACTTGAGACAATTCGTGACCTCATGAACACTGAATGTGTGATTCCTGACTGGCTTCATAACATCATCCTTGGCTACGGAGATCCTGCAGCAGCACATTACAGCAAGTACTGTGTAGTCAGCATTGACTAATGTTGGCTTCTGTTGGTCATTTGAAGTGATTTCTAACACATACAGTGACATTTCTTGCTCTTGTTTGTGTGACAGGAAGGACATGCAGCGTCTTAAAAGTGTTGCTGTGTCCAACTCTGTCAGTTATTAACAGTTCTGATACTGGATTTTGTCATTTCAACCGCCGACCGTTGCATTCTAATAAATATCACGTGTTAAACGTTATTATATCTTTATTTCCCAGAAGTTCATTTTTGTGGACCCAGCCTGATTTGGAGTAACACACACTTTTGGTTTTTGTTTAGTCGACCTACTTCTCTGGAGTTTTTCCAGGTGAGGTCGGGTAACCAAAAGTGGTCGGGTAACCAAAAGTGACCTTTCTGGATTTTTCAGAGCAGAACTCTTGGGATTGCCGCAGCGGGATTTATACAGGATGTTAACCAAAAGTGGTCGGGTAACCAAAAGTGACCTTTCTGGATTTTTCAGAGCAGAACTCTTGGGATTGCCGCAGCGGGATTTATACAGGATGTTAACCTGGCAACAATGTCAGTGCACTGAAGAACACTGAAGTAACTGCAGAATAATTGACTTGTTAACAAAAATTGAACGTTGCATACTGTGACATTTTGTTGCTGAGACGTGAGCGTATCGTTGTGCAGAGCAGGCCAGCTGCAGAGAGCACACGTAATAAAGAAATATTTAAATCACAGGCAGGACAGCTGACTGTATTTCGTATTTTTGTGGCTAAACCAATGGTACTGACAGTAGCTGTGCACTTGTCCATTTTGACAATAATTATGTTGACTATGTGTGTCGAATTTCATTATTTTCAGATTTCAGAGGCCTAAAATGAAATGCATCAAACCCGGGTTTTAGGCTGTCATACCCCTTGGTTTGCTGGGTTGAACATGTGCAGCTTACCCGGTGCCTTCTGGACAAAGGTTTGGGTTACGTACTGCATAGTGTGTAAGTTTTTGACCAGTTGTGTTCATGTTTTCAAAACGTCTGATTGTGGCAGGCTGGAGAAGCAGCTGACTGGAAGTCTTGACTGGAACGACACGTTCCTGAATATCGATCACCTCAAGTCTAGTTTTCCAGGATACACAGTCCGTGTGAAGACAGACAGTCCAACAGTTGAACCACGCCCACCATTCAGGTGAACTTCTGCTAGTCAGCTAAAGTGATTTTAGCTGAGCTACTTCCTGGCATTAACCCTGGGTGTTGGAGCACAGCTCCTCATGCTGTTGTTTCAACCCTAATGAGGGAACATTATTATTGTGTATATCTGTACATGCTGTGTCGGTTGATGTATTGGCACATGCTGTTGACTTACACAAAACAGCTTCCCGATAGTGGGCTCTGAGTCCATGATGTTTAGGTGCTGATGTAAATTATAAGTAGATCTTGCCACCCCAATTATCCCTTCGGGGCCAGAGCTGAATTGAGAGGCGACACGGTAGTAGAGCTATAGTGTTGGCAAGATTTATATAGCGTTGGCTGTCCTTTACTGTAGGGGACTGTGCCTGCTTTTCGGGTGAAGCTCGGCACTAATGACCTGAACTGTGTTGATGTGCTGTTAAACTCTACTCACTCACTCACTCACTCACTGCTTCCTGGCATTGAGCGAACAGCAGCAAGACACTGAAAAGAAAAAAAGAAAATGACTTTAACTGAACAGTCTTATGATCTGCCATGTACAGAGTGTGTGTTGCATGGTGTTGTAATGCTTGTGGCGTTGAACTCATGGTCAAGAGATTGCGGGTTCCACTTGTGGTCATCGTGTCATCGTGCTGTCACATTGACAACTCTGGCTAAGTTGTGTATACTCAAACGTCTCCAGTCACCAAGCTGTATAATTTGGTGTGAGCCTGAAGGCTTGAAGCTTTGCAGCAAAAAGTGAACTGTCTGTGTGCAAAGTGGTTTTCACTGAATACCTAATGCTGTGATTACAATTGCAATTCGACTGCAATACAACTACGATCCAACTACGACGTATTGCACGTGCCTGCTTCCATTCGACGCGAGCAAAAAATGAACGTCAGTTTTTCGTCATAGTCATATCGCAGTCTAATAGAACGCATATCGTAATTTCGATCACTTTCGTCGTAGTCGAATGCGTCGTGGTATCGTCGTGTTGTAGTCGTATCATAGTTGGATTGTAATTATGATATAGGCTTAAGGTCCAGTTTCTTGTTCGTTTGGTTAACTAATCAGTTAGTTAACTGCCAGTTAACGCTGACTGGAGGGTTAACTTTAGATGCGTTGTTCAACAGCTCAGTTATGTGGTTGAAGAGTTAACTACAGTTGCTTCAGCTGTTGTTGGATTATGGTGATCATGTGGGTATGTAAGTAGTTGAATCACTGGCAGTGATTGTTCTGCCATGTGATACAAATGCAGGCCAGTGTACTACTCATACACGGTTTTCAACTATCCTCATGCTACGTTTGTTTATGAAACGACATGCTTGCCCAGTAGAGTACTGCGGGCTGCTAGGTTTTACCATTTTAAGTAAATGAATTTTGGTAAACATTAGTAGTACAGACTTCTTCTCCTAGAGTGCGTCAGTTGGATTGCTTTGCAGTAAAATCTTTTATCAGTATCACAAGAAAAACAGAATTGGTAATATTGTTATAAAATCAACAAGTTTTCCGCCATTTTTCAAACAGTTAACCAACTGGTCAACAGTTAACTTGCCAAAATCAGTCGGTTACAGTTAGTTGACATTTAACCATTGATTAGTAGTTTCAGCAAGACGGCCAATTACAAGCTTAGTTAACCAGCTAGTTAAGAACGAGAAACCAACTCTAAATGTGTCCGTTAGTTATTTCCAGGTGTCACATGTATAAGTTTGACCTTCAGGCTTCAGGCAGTGTGCATTGCTTGTTCGTAGTGGAAGAACTGCGGAACATCAAATATTGCATTATACCTGATAGTCAGATACATGTACTGCTTTTTGTGATTCAATCAGAGTTTGATGAGTTACTGGCTGGAGCTGACGTAATTGTGTTTTTGTGGAATGGTATTCTTTTGTTAGCTAATATGGTAGTATGTTGAGGTTGGAGTGCTGGGAAGTACATGTATGTGAACTCTGCTGCTGTTATGTGTTAGCAGGTTGACATTTTCAGATGCAGATGATGATAAAGTGATCACTGTAGAACCACACGTCATTCCAAACCGTGGTCCATATGTTTACAATCAGCCAAAAAGGTGCAGTTCTCCGCTTTCTCAGAAAAAAACGAATATTTGCTGTTTATTTTTGTGTCATTAGTTGTTGTGATTCCCAAGTTTGAGTGGCCTGTAAGTCAGTGATAAGCATTTATCATTTGCAGCAACCCCATGATGTCCTGATATATTACCAGTTTGGCGCATTGTTGAACTACACTGCTCTTTTTATAGTAGTGCACTACAATTATAGCTTTATCATTATCATTACTATTACCAGTAGTTGACATGAAATGGTTGTGTACATTTTCCGTTTGTTTGACTGATTGTTCTTGTCTGTAACTGTGACTTTTACTGAAAGGAATCAAGTGGCATTTACACCGACACAAGTTGAAGCCATTCGAGCTGGAATGCACTACGGCTTGACAATGGTATGCGTTTCTGATCTAAATATCCTAGTGAAATTTACAGTTAAAAAGGCGTTATTGTGTTGCATTGTTGACTTTTACTACTAACTCTTGACAAATGCCAAAAATAGAAGTGGTAATAGTGCACACCAACCAAATTGGTCAGATTATATTTGTTCACATTGTACATTTTATTCGTCAGCTGATTTCACTGTTTGAGACAGGAAGGGCATCTGGCCTGTAAAAAATCTGCAGCAGTCCCCAAAGTTTCTCCCTTGTTGACCCGGGCTAACCTGGACTACATCATGAGAACTGGGCAAGTTAAACAATCTGAAATTAGTAGTACTGGTAGACGTTTTTGTGTTTATGTTCGTAGATTCGTATCTTATCACAGTGAGGTGCAATGTTGCGTGCTTCTTTATTACAGATTTCTCATGTGTTTATACTAGGAGCTGTGTGAAATGTGGATAAGTTTTCCAGTTAAATTTTGTTTAGAAATTGAACTTAGCTCACAGATGTAGATTGGGTTAAAGTTGTTTGAGGTACTTTGTGGTCTGCTTTTATTTTCGTTTTGAATCTATCGGATGATGTGGTCGAATGTAGTGGCTGAACCTCCTCTGTAGTTGTACATATTTGTCTTCTCACGGTTCCCACGCATCCTGGAAAGTCCTGGATTTTTTCCTGGATTTTCTAGGCTCTGGAAAGTCTGGAAAATTAGTTTGGTCCTAGAAATCCTGGAAATGAAAGCTTAAGGTCTGGAAAGTACTTGAAAAATGAAGATTTTGGATAGTTGATGAATTTACTGAGGGTTCAAAATAAACAACGTTTAGCGCTAGCATAGCACTTGCTTACTTAAACACAGTGATATACAGTAAGTAGCTGCTGTTAGTCTTATATTTAAACATTGGCGGGCTCCGAGAAGGTCCTGGAAAAACGTTTTGACGGTCCTGGAAAGTCCTGGAAAAGTCCTGGAATTTTTTATCATTAAAATGTGGGAACCTTGCTTCTACATTGGCACAAGCTTTGACGTCAGACTTATTTGCTTGTTTTCACTGTTGATGTCCCTTCAATGCATTGACACTGTTAGTTTGGCGACAGGAAGGGCATCCGGCTTATGACACTTCCCAAAATTTTGCTTCTGGGGCCGATCTAACCTGCAGTAACTCTGGAGTGAGTGATTGAGTGAGTGAGTAGAGTTTAACGCCCCACCCGACACACAATAGGTCATTTCGGAGGCGGTCTTCACAGCCAATCACTTGATTGATACTGAGTAACTCTGGAAGAATACACTGGTTAAACAGAAGCCGAGTGTGAGATACTAACTGCTGATGTTGTTGCAGGTGGTTGGACCTCCAGGCACAGGCAAAACAGATGTTGCCGTTCAGATTATATCCAACATATACCACAACTTTCCTGAGCAAAGAACGTTAATTGTAACTCACTCCAATCAGGTAACGTATACTTGGAATCGTTTGTTTTGTATTACGTTAGACAGTGTTAAGTTTTAGTTTAAATATAGACTTGTTCACATATACCTGAACTGGCAAGAACAGCTTAGTGCTTTCACAGCACTTCGACCCTGTGTTAGCAAAAATCAAAGTAATACTTTGTATAATATGTGCCTGAAAAAGTCAGATTAAATTAAATTACATTAACAGTTTTTATCTGGAACATTGCTACTAGAATATCATTAGACTTGACGTATGATGCATGAGTTTGTTGTAAATAATTTTGTATGACAGAGAATCGTGATCTTGTTTGCGGCTACTTGACTGATGTACATTGCTAATGATCGGACTGGATATTGATAATCTGATGTCAGTAGCCATTATGACTACAATGGTGATGATGGTGATGAGGATGGTGATGAGGTTGGTGGTGGTGATGCAGGCCCTGAATCAGTTGTTTGAGAAGATCATGGCACTTGACGTTGATGAGCGACATTTGCTGCGAATGGGTCACGGTGAGGAGGAGCTGGAAACTGAAAAAGACTACAGCAGGTTTATATGTGACCATTACATTGTGTTTTATCTCATTCACTCACACACTTGCCATATGTCCAGTGATGCTGACTTCAGTCGGTTTTTATTTTACCTTGTTGACAAGTTTCATGAGACGAGTTTCATGGGATGCTTTGGCAGTGTTAGTTGGCTGACAGGAAAGACATCCAACCTGTAAAAACGTGCTGTAGGTTCTGTCTTGGGGTCCCGGCCTAACCTGAATAAACTGTGGAAAAGTAGGTCAGTTAAACGAAAACAATGTAGCATTAGCAGTAGCAGCAGCAGCAGCAAACTGTTATGTGAGACGTCACTTCGTTAATTCTCTGACGTACTTGATGAGTCTGTTTGTTGCTGGGCAGTTAACTCCGTTTGCCATAAGTTGCTTACATATTTGGCAGATAATTTTTCAGTAGATTTTTGTTGATTAGTGAAGGTGTTATTTAAATATATTTGTGACAGTAAATTCGAAGTAAATTAGATTTTTTTCGTGATTACTGCTTTCATTTTTTGACACATTTGGTTGGGCATCAAAAAAGACATCCAGCCTG
>Ga0209679_1000725_pt1 | contig 12547 bp, 11 predicted proteins | sample WorMetHEROISLAND_4_FD_187408 | JGI IMG/M metagenome (GOLD analysis project Ga0209679, IMG submission 187408) | Marine gutless worms symbiont microbial communities from Max Planck institute for Marine Microbiology, Germany - Olavius sp. 2 HERON... ...
GATCGAATCGACCTTTGGCACGATACGCCACCGGACGAAGCGATCAAAAGGATGCCTAACCCGTGATGGCATGCTGCACATGATGTTCAAATTATCAGCATGTGCAGAGAAAACCTGGCGCAAGCAGCGGGGATTTAACTACCTGGCCAAGGTGATAACGGGAGTGAAGTTTAAAGATGGAATCGAGGTGACGACGGGCAATCAGGTAGCAGCTGGATCAATATCCAAACACCAGATTTGACGAGAACTCGACACTCTGCGGAACTACACCCAGCCTGACACCCTTCTCCCCATTGAGAAAGTGATCGAAATCATTTTCCGCTGCGCCCGGGCTCTGGAATATGCCCACGGTAAAGGGGTTATCCACCGCGATATTAAACCCAGCAATATCCTGCTCTCCCCCGATATGGAGGTGAAATTGGGTGATTTCAGTATCGCTTACGTCAACGAGCCGGATATGACGCTGACCCAACCCATGGGGCTGGTGGGCTCTCCTTTATATATGTCACCCGAGCAGGTGCGGGAGGAAAACCTCAATCACCAGACCGATCTCTTCTCCCTCGGCGTCGTGATGTATGAAATGTTGACCGGAAAGCACTCTTTCCGGGCCAAGAGCTTCTCTCCGCTCATCCACAAGATCAGTAACAAGGACCCAACCCCACCACGCGTGTTACGGCCTGATGTTCCGGAAGCACTGGAGGAAATCGCCCTCAAGGCGCTCAGCAAGAACAGAGAAGAGCGGTTTGCAAGCGGGGGGAGATTGCCGCGGCGCTGAGTGATGTATTCTCAACGCTGGATCAACCCGATCAGGATATTTCAAGCCAAGAAAAATTTCAGGCGATCAATGAGTTACGGTTTTTTGCCGACTTTCCTGAATCTGAGGTGTGGGAAGTGATCCATGCCAGCATCTGGCAAGAGTTCGAGCCCGACAAGGAGATCTTGATCGGGGGTGAGATCGATGAGGCTTTTTACATCATCACCAGCGGCGAGGTGGAGGTAAAGAAAGGGAAAACAGTCATTGGCTCCTTGGGGCGCGGTGATTGTTTCGGCGAGATGGGCTATGTGGCCAAAACCAAGCGCATCGCCAGTATCGTCGCCAAATCGGATGTGGCCGTCATGAAAGTGACCTCCACTCATATCGATCAAACCGCACTCTCGTGCCAATTGAACTTCCATAAGGTATTCTTAAAAACATTGATCGGGCGGCTCTCCTAGGCTACCGAACGATTGGCGCAAACCGGCATCTAGCCGAATAACGAACAACCCTCGGGCAGATTCTATGCGGCAGAGTTCTTCTGCAATCGGATTTTTGGCGTTGTGTGCGGTACTGGTAACCGCTATTTGGATCCCAAACACCGATAGCTCCATCTCCGCGCTACCAGATCCTGATGCCTCCTCTTCCCAACCGGGGAATAGATCGGTACTGGGTGATCAACTCTCAGAGGAAAAGACCGAATACCGCCAAATACCGGTCAGGAAAGCGAATGAGCTTGCCCAGCTTTTCGACCATTTGAACTACTTCTGGCCTATCGATCGTCAGGCCACCGTACCCGCGATCGAGATCACTGCCCTCCCCCTCGATCTGGGTAAACTCGAAACCAGAAAGAAGAAGGCTGTCTTCCTTCGCACACTCTTACCCCTCATTCTTTCCGAACAGTCCCGGGTCCGGTTCCAGCGCAAACAGATCAATGATTGGATTCAGAGCCAACGCACCCCGAACCCTACCGTCCAAGAGCTTGCCCGCCTCTACCGGATTGACGGTGATCTGACGGATAAACAGAATCAAGAACAACTGCTGCGACGGGTCGATATCATTCCAGCTGGTCTCGCGCTGGCCCAAGCCGCTAACGAAAGCGGATGGGGCACTTCACGGTTTGCGGTGAACGCCAACAACCTTTTCGGCGTCTGGACTTACAAACGCTATGCCGGACTTGCACCGAGAGCTGCAGACGCCACATCGCGCCATTCGGTTCGCGTCTACCCTTCTCTACGTCGCGCGGTTCGCTCCTACTTTTTCAATATCAATGTAGGCCATGCCTACAGGGATCTACGCAAACTCCGTGAACAGATGCGCCACTCGGGAGAACCATTGGATGCTTTGAAACTCGCCGAGGGGCTCGTGAACTACTCCAGCCGTGGAGAGGAGTATGTCAAAGAGATCCGCCAGATGATCCGCACCAATAAGCTCGATCAACTCGGCGAACTGACCGTTGCCAGCATCGAATCGCTTCTCGCCCAATAGCCCGCACGATGACCTCCAACGCTACCCCTACCATCGGGTTCGTCAGCCTGGGCTGTCCGAAGGCCTTGGTCGATTCCGAGCACATTCTCACACGCATACGCGCCGAAGGTTACGGTATTTCCCCCAGCTACGAAGGTGCAGACCTGGTTGTCGTTAATACCTGCGGCTTTATTGAGAGCGCGGTAACCGAATCGCTGGAAGCCATCGGAGAGGCTATCGTCGAAAACGGTCGGGTGATCGTCACCGGATGTTTGGGAGCGGACGCGGAGCGCATTCGCGCGACCCACCCACAGGTGCTGGCAATCAGTGGCGCTCATGCCTACGAAGCCGTGATGGGCGCGATTCATGAACACCTTCCGCCGCCTCTGCATGTCCATGACAGCCTGATCCCCCCGGAGGGTGTAAAACTCACGCCCCGTCACTACGCCTACCTTAAGATCTCAGAAGGCTGCAATCACCGTTGCCGTTTCTGCATCATTCCACATCTGCGTGGTGATCTGGTGAGTCGCCCCATAGGGGAAGTGCTTCAGGAGGCGGAAGGCCTTGTCGCTCGTGGCGTGCAAGAACTATTGGTTATCGCACAGGATACGAGCGCCTATGGTGTCGACGTCAGGTACCGAACCGGTTTCTGGAATGGACGCCCCCTTAAAACCCAACTCTACGATCTTGCCGCAGCCCTTGGCGAATTGGGCGTGTGGATACGACTGCACTACATCTATCCTTATCCCCATGTTGACGATCTACTCCCGCTCATGGCCGACGGTAAGATCCTTCCCTACCTCGATGTCCCGATGCAGCACGCGAGTGAGCGCATCTTGCGTTCCATGCGTCGTCCCGCCAACGAGGAGAACATGTTGAAGCGGATTCGTCGGTGGCGGGAGATCTGCCCGGAGCGCACCCTGCGCAGCACTTTTATCGTTGGCTATCCCGGGGAGACGGAAGAGGATTTCCAGACACTGCTCAACTTTCTGGAAAAGGCACAACTGAACCGTGTCGGATGCTTTACCTATTCGCCCATTCACGGTGCGCCCGCCAACGATCTGCCAGATGGCGTTCCGGACGCACTGAAAGAAGAGCGGCAGGCACGGCTCATGGAGCTGCAAGCGCAGATCAGCGTTGGTCGATTGGAAAAGAAGATCGGCACCCACATCGACGTGCTCATCGATCAAATCGGGAACGGCTCAGCGGTAGGGAGATCGGTCGCGGACGCTCCGGATGTCGACGGCGTAGTCTATATTGATGCGGCCGATAGTGTAGAAATTGGGGATATTGTCGAAGTCGAAGTAACTGCAAACGACGAACACGACCTATGGGCCCGATTAAAAGAGTGTTAGCGACCGTTCATTGGTGGCGCTCACTGTTCCATCGTAATCCATAGATGGCTGTACCAATGGTAGCGCCCACCGCCGGCCGGAACCGTGCAATTGTAGCGACTGCGCCCCAGTGGGAGTGTTTTGCGCGCTTCTACGGTCAGCTCGGTGAAGTCATCCCTTAACCAATCGATCTTCGCAAGCCCCTGTCCCGTCACGTGGCAGCGGATCTCACTCGCACGCTTGATTTGCCTCTCAAGCGTAAGCGTCAAACGCGGTATTTGCGCACCGAGCAATTTCGGGTTCCAGGGATCAACCTTCACAACCGGCAACTCGACTGTTCTCGCCTTTTGCCGGAACGCGGTAAGCCCCGCATAGGCCTCTGAGAAAGGAAAACGCGGTAGAGCTCTGAAATCCGCATGAACTCCTACGGGACCGGACTGTTGACCAAAACCGATATAGCCCTCTGCAGCGACCAGATTCGCCAGCGATTCATCAAATTCTCCAAAAGGGTAGGCGAAAAACTTTACGGTAACCCCCAACTCGTCTCGCAAACGTTTTTGCGCGGTCTCGATCTCCCACAGCATGCGTACCTGCCACGCCTTTAAGGCCTCACCCGACAGACGCTTGAGTAGATGTCGGTGCGTCACCCCATGGTTCGCAAAAGTCACACCATTCCGCGACATTTCGCGCATTTGATCCCATGTCATGAATCCTTTCAGCTTCTGATCGACTGGCTCGGTACTGACAAATACAGTAAACGGCCATCCACGCGCCTTTAAGCGGGGATAAGCCTCCTGATAAACGGATAGGTAGGCGTCATCCACTGTAATTGCCACCACATTATGGGGAACGGTACGCCCCCCTTGAAGCGCGTCGACAATGCATTTTAGTGGCCAGACCTGGAACTGTTCATCGGCGAGCAGTTGTAGGTGGGATTCGAACTGTTCGATACGAACGTTGGTGCTGGAATGACGGTCTTCGCCAAACCGGTGGTAGAGAAATATCGAAGCGTCAGCGAATACGGATGGCACGACGAACCAGAGTATCAGTAGCAACGTAATCCTTCTTCTGCTGTTCACCGTTCTGCTAGCTCACGTACTATTTCAATTGCTGGCGACGCGCTCTCACTGATTCGGCCAATTCCCCCAGAAGCATTTCAGTGTCCTGCCACCCCATGCAAGGATCGGTAACGCTCTGCCCATAGATGAGATCCGAACCGGGCGTTGCCTTCTGATTGCCCACGACCAAATGACTTTCCAGCATAACGCCAAAGATTCGAGAATCTCCCCGTGCCACCTGCATGGCTACCGAGCGCGTGACATCGATTTGCCGATCCGGCATCTTGCGGCTATTGGCGTGACTGCAATCGATCATGATTCGTGCCGGCAGACCCGCTTTTTCCAAAAGCACTGCGGCATCGTCCACTCCTGCGGGATCATAATTCGGGTGCGGTCCGCCCCGCAGTATCACGTGGCAGTCATCGTTTCCGGCCGTTGCAAAAATGGCCGAACGCCCCTCCTTGGTAACGGAGAGAAAGTGGTGTGAATTCGAGGCGGAGCGAATCGCGTCCACGGCAATTTGCACCTCACCGGCGGTTCCGTTCTTAAATCCCACAGGACAGGAGAGGCCGGAAGCCAATTCGCGGTGCCCTTGGCTCTCGGTAGTTCTCGCACCAATCGCACCCCACGCAATGAGATCTGCGACATACTGGGGACTGATCAGATCCAGATACTCCGTACCGGCAGGCAGCCCCATCTCGGCAAGATCGACCAGCAGGTTGCGCGCGAGCCTCAATCCTTCATTAATTTCAAAGCTTCCATCCAGATAAGGATCGTTAATAAGCCCCTTCCAGCCCACCGTGGTGCGCGGTTTCTCAAAATAGACGCGCATAACGATGCAGAGCTCTTCCTGGAGACGTTCGCGTACTTTATCGAGCCGTTGGGCGTAGTCCCGTGCCGCTGCGACATCGTGGATCGAGCATGGCCCCACGACCACCACCAGCCGATCGTCCTCTTCACGGAGTACCCGGTGGATATCGCGGCGCGCCTGGTAGACCGTTTCAGAGGCGGTTTCCGAAACGGGAAAATCTCCCATCAGCTGCTCGGGGGCCAACAATTGTTTGAGCTCGCGAATCCGTAAATCGTCTGTTTGATATTTCATCGTTATCTTCTGCCCAGCCGCTGCAGCCTATCCGGATAAAACTAGCCGTGTAGTTTAACCGGATTTGTGGCGTCGCAACATACAAAACACGCTGCATCCGTCTCGGACGCAGCGGGATGGTTGACATGGTTCCATCGGGTCACCATAATTCACGCCTTTCACGCGCCCGTGGCTCAGCTGGATAGAGTACCTGGCTACGAACCAGGTGGTCGGAGGTTCGAATCCTTCCGGGCGCGCCAATTAAAAAGGGCCCCTTTTGGAGCCCTTTTTAATTGGTGGCGGAGAGAGAGGGATTCGAACCCTCGATGGAGCTATCAACCCCATACTCCCTTAGCAGGGGAGCGCCTTCAGCCGCTCGGCCATCTCTCCAATTCTCTTACTTGTGGTGCCTCCTGCACCACCCAATGGCCCGTCGGGCCATGCAGGGGAGCGCGTTACTCGGGGTTGCACCCCTCGCCCCTGTCGGGGCCAGCGTCGCTGACGCTCCACTGTTCAAAATCGCCTGCGGCCATTTTGTCAGCCGATTGGCCATCTCTCTAAAAAACTTCGCCAGCCCGAAAGTTGGCGGGTTGGGCTGCAAAGAATAACGACGCAGCCCCAGTTCGTATCTTGGTTCTCAATAGCTATCTAACTCGCTACCGTAGTTTCCGGGATTCTCTCCTTCCCGTTCACGACGGATGCGCTCGTAGATCTCTTCGCGATGTACAGCCACCTCTTTGGGCGCGTTAACACCAATTCGAACCTGATTTCCTTTTACTCCTAGCACGGTTACCGTTACTTCATCCCCTATCATCAGGGTCTCACCTACTCTGCGAGTAAGAATAAGCATTGTTAACTCCTTGTCCGGGCTTCAGCCCAGTGTCCCCGTCGTCAGCACTGTCAACCATGCGCTTGCGCGCTCCAAGCGGTGTTTGTTGCTCTTATTTCCGCAGACTCCATGTCTCAATAAGTATATATCCTTTATTCGTAAATACCGGATGATGAGGAAAAATCCACAATAATCACCACGATATTCCCCTGGAATGGGGTAATTCCTGCGATTTACGCCTCTTGGGTGCTTTTCTCCAAGCCGAACGCATCGTGTAGGGTTCGCACCGCCAATTCCAGATATTTCTCATCCACTACGACCGAGATCTTGATTTCGGAGGTAGAGATCATCTGGATATTGATCCCCTCTTTGGCAAGACCGGCGAACATCTTGCTCGCGATACCCGCATGAGATCGCATACCGACACCTACGAGCGAAACCTTAACGATACCCACATCGCCCTCGACACTCTTGGCATCCATATCTGCCGAGCTCTTTTTAAGGATATCCAGCGCTCTCTCGTAGTCATTGCGATGAACCGTGAAGGTAAAGTCGGTGGTGTTCTCCTGACCCACGTTCTGCACGATCATATCGACTTCGATATTGGCATCCGAGATGGGACCGAGAATGCTGGCTGCAATACCAGGACGATCGGGAACACCGACCATCGTCAATTTGGCTTCATCGCGATTGAAGGCAATACCCGAAATCAGTGGATCTTCCATCTCATCTTCCTCATAGCTAATCAACGTACCCTCCCCTTCCTCGAAGGTGGAGAGCACGCGCAACGGGACATTGTATTTGCCCGCGAATTCAACAGCACGTATCTGCAGTACCTTGGATCCCAAACTCGCCATCTCGAGCATTTCTTCAAAGGTGATGCGATCCAGGCGATGCGCCTTGGGTTCTATGCGGGGATCAGTGGTGTAGACTCCCTCCACATCGGTAAAGATCTGACACTCCTTGGCATCCAGCGCCGCTGCCAAAGCGACCGCCGTGGTGTCGGACCCACCCCGGCCCAGAGTGGTGATATTGCCCTCTTCATCGACCCCCTGAAAACCGGCCACCACGACCACGCGACCCTCGGTCAAATCGCGGCGAATGCGCTCTGCTTCGATCTGTTGAATGCGCGCCTTGTTGTGGGCGCTGTCGGTGCGGATGTGGACTTGATATCCCGTGTAGGAGCGCGCGGGACAACCCCGTTTGTCCAAAGCCATGCTGAGAAGCGCGATAGTGACCTGCTCACCGGTGGAGAGAAGCACGTCCATTTCACGGGGTGTCGGGCGTTGGTCGATGTCCTTGGCCAGTCCGATCAGGCGATCGGTTTCACCACTCATCGCGGAGACCACCACGACCACATCGTTACCATTGTTGCGGTAACCGATGACTTTTTCCGCCACGTGTTCGATTCGCTCGGTGGAGCCGACGGAAGTGCCGCCGTATTTCTGTACGATCAGTGCCATGGGATACTTCGCGCTAAAAGTGGGGCGTTAAACAACAAAACTGCTATTGAATAAAGGCGAAGGGCTATGCCAGTTTTTCGCGTACCCATTCGATCGCTTCCTCCAGCGCACCGTCCAACGCCTGCGGATTGCTTCCACCCCCTTGCGCCATATCCGGCCGTCCGCCACCGCGCCCACCAATCCTCTGCGCTACCTGGTTGAGAAACTCGCCGGCCTGGATACGGTCCGTGGAATCTTTGGTCACACCCGCCACCAGGCTCACCTTCTCTCCATCGACCCCCGCCAGTAGGACTGCAGCGCTACCCAGTTGAGATTTAAGTTGGTCCACAGTACTGCGCAGCCCCTTCGCTTCCGCGCCCTCCATGCGAACCGCCAGCACTTTGATACCTTCGATTTCCACCGCCTGGCTGGCGATGTCACCGCCCTGCGCACTGGCCAGTTTGTCCTTGAGTCGTTCCAGCTCTTTCTCCAAGGTGCGATTGCGATCCACCAGTTGACGCACGCGATCCTCAACATCTTCGCGACCACCCTTAAGAATACCCGCCACCTGCTGAAGTTGTCTGTCCGCTGTCTCGATCCACTGAACAGCGCCCTCCCCGGTCACCGCCTCGATGCGACGCACACCGGCGGCAATGCCCGTTTCGGCAACAATCTTTATTAAGCCGATATCGCCTGCTCGCACCACATGGGTTCCGCCGCACAACTCAATGGAAAAATCGCCAATGCTCAAGACGCGCACCTTATCGCCGTACTTTTCGCCGAAAAGTGCCATAGCACCCGCTCCGACAGCATCGTCGTAACTCATGACGCGGGTTTGAACAGCAGTATTGAGACGTACCTGATCGTTGACCAGCTGCTCGATTTCCAACAGCTGTTCCTGAGAGACGGGTTCGAAGTGGGAGAAGTCGAAACGCAACCGCGCGGGTTCGACCAAGGAACCTTTCTGATTGACATGCGTACCTAACACTTGGCGTAACGCGGCATGCAGAATGTGTGTCGCTGAATGGTTCAACGCCGTGGCGGATCGCGCCACTCCATCCACATGCGCTTCGACGATCTGCCCTTTCTTCAGTTCACCACCCACTACGCGACCGATATGGCCGTGGGCACCCGCTCCCTGCTTTTGGGTATCCGTCACCTCAAAGGTTGAATCACCCACCTGCAGGAGACCGCGATCGCCTACCTGACCTCCCGACTCGACATAAAACGGGGTTCGGTCCAGGATAACCATTCCCTCTTCACCGCTCGCCAGTGACTCGACGGCTTCGTTGCCGTGGAAAATCGCTACGATCTCCCCGGAACCATTCAATTCCTCGTATCCCGTAAATTCCGAAGTGCAATCCATTTCCGGCAGTGCGCCATAATCGACACCGAACTGACTCGCCGCCCGTGCCCGTTCGCGTTGCGCCTCCATATTGGATTCGAAACCCGCTTCATCGATGGTGAGGTTGCGTTCGCGCGCGATATCGTTGGTGAGATCGACAGGGAATCCATAGGTGTCGTGGAGCAGGAAAACCGTATCCCCCGGGATGGTGTCCCCTTCCATGGCGGTAATGCGCTCTTCGAGAATACGCATCCCCTGCTCCAGAGTTTCCGCGAACCGCTCCTCCTCCATTCGCAGCACTCTCTCGACCTGCTCGCGTGCGTCTGGCAATTCCGGGTAAGCCTCTCCCATCTCGCCGCACAGCGGCCCCACCAGCTTGTGGAAAAACGACTCTTTGAGCCCCAACTTGTGTCCATGCCGTATGGCGCGTCGGATAATACGGCGTAACACGTAACCGCGGCCCTCATTGGAAGGCGGCACACCGTCGACGATAAGAAACGAACAGGCGCGAATGTGATCGGCAATGACCCGCAGCGAACTGTTCTCCAAATCGTCGGTTCCTGCGAGTTTCGCCACAGCGCCGATCAGATTCTGAAACAGATCGATTTCGTAGTTACTGTGAACGCCCTGCAGAACAGCCGCTAATCGTTCCAATCCCATACCCGTGTCAACCGAGGGTTTGGGCAACGGAATCATTTCACCGTCAGCGGTTCGATTGAACTGCATAAAGACCAGATTCCAGATCTCGATGTAACGATCGCCATCCTCTTCGGGTGCGCCCGGGGGGCCACCTTCGATTTCGGGACCATGATCGTAGAAAACTTCTGAGCAGGGGCCGCAGGGGCCAGTGTCGCCCATGGCCCAAAAATTATCACTCTCGTAAGGCTTACCGCCCGGTTTGTCACCGATGCAGGTAAATCGGTCGGGATCGACACCGATCTCGTTCAACCATATGTCCGCCGCTTCGTCATCATCTTGATAGACCGTAACCCAAAGCTTATCGGCGGGCAGGCCAGCGACCTCGGTCAGGTACTCCCACGCGTATTTAATGGCGTCCCGTTTGAAGTAGTCGCCAAAGCTGAAGTTGCCCAGCATCTCGAAGAAGGTGTGGTGGCGGGCCGTGTAACCGACGTTTTCCAGATCGTTGTGTTTACCACCCGCACGGACGCAGCGCTGTGAAGTGGTGGCTCGTGAATAGGGGCGTTTGTCCTGACCCAGAAAAACGTCTTTGAACTGGACCATACCCGCGTTGGTAAACAGCAGCGTCGGATCGTTGCCGGGCACCAAGGGGCTGCTGGCCACGATCTCGTGGCCCCGCTCTTTAAAGTAATCCAGAAAACCCTGGCGAACTTCCGCGCTACTCTTCATATCCAACCTTGTCGACTTGGCAGTGCAGCCGATCTACGACCGCACCACTACTTCAAATTAATCTTAACTATTCTGCTTAATCACTCGCCGTATCTGGTCCGGCGTATATCCGTGTTGCTCCATGGATCGACACCGTTTTGCCTCATCCTTCCAATCCTTAGGGGGATCATCGCCGAACCGACGTCGATAGTATCTCTCAGCCTGCATCTGCCAATCGATTTCGGCTGCGGCTAACGACGCCTCGATCAGCGAATCTTCGATACCTCGCTCACGCAGTTCTGCACGCAGCCGCTGCGGGCCGTACCCTCTCTCAGCACGACTCCTTATATAGACCCCGGTAAATCGTGCTTCGCTCAGTAGGCCTTCTGCTTCCAGTCTATCCGAAACAGAGGCTACCACGCTGGCCGGCAGTCCCCTCCCTTCCAGTTTCCACACCAACTCCTTGCGGGAGTGTTCTCGGCGCGTCAGCAGTCGAAGAGCAACCTCTCGAACATGCTCGGGCGAGGAACGATCGCCAGTTTCAGGCCTCGACCTCTTCCTCATCTGCCCTAACCGGTGAGGCGATCAACAGCTTTTCGCGAATCTTCCCTTCGATCTCCTGGGCGATCTCGGGATTTTCCTTGAGGAACTGACGAACATTTTCCTTACCCTGACCGATGCGGTCGCCATTGTAGCTGTACCATGCACCCGCCTTGTCGACAAACTCGTGCTTGACGCCCAGCTCGATGATCTCGCCTTCTCGAGAAATCCCTTCGCCGTAGAGTATTTCGAACTCCGCCTGGCGAAACGGGGGGGCGACTTTGTTCTTCACCACCTTGACGCGGGTGTCATTGCCAACCACCTCATCGCCCTTTTTAATCGCACCCGTGCGGCGAATATCGAGTCGGACCGAGGAGTAGAACTTCAGCGCATTGCCGCCGGTGGTGGTCTCCGGGTTACCGAACATGACGCCGATCTTCATACGGATCTGGTTGATGAAAATCACCAGGGTGTTGGAGCGCTTGATATTGGCGGTCAGTTTCCGCAGCGCCTGGGACATGAGTCGCGCCTGCAGGCCCACGTGCGTGTCACCCATCTCGCCTTCGATTTCGGCTTTGGGCGTCAGGGCCGCCACGGAATCCACCACCACCACATCCACCGCTCCTGAGCGGACCAGCATGTCGGCGATCTCCAGGGCCTGCTCACCGGTGTCGGGTTGGGAGACCAAAAGATCTTCCACATTGACACCCAGTTTCTCTGCATAACTGGGATCGAGGGCGTGTTCGGCGTCGACGAAGGCGGCGGTGCCACCAATTTTCTGAGCCTCGGCAATCACCTGGAGGGTGAGTGTTGTCTTACCCGAAGACTCGGGACCGAATATTTCAACCACCCGCCCCCGGGGTAATCCGCCTACGCCCAGCGCGATATCCAGGCAGAGCGAACCCGTAGAGATACCCTCCACATCACGCACGGCTCCTACATCACCCATGCGCATCACAGAGCCTTTGCCGAATTGGCGTTCGATCTGGGTCAGCGCAGCCGATAGCGCCTTTTTGCGGTTATCATCCATCGTTGTATCCGGCTCCTGTCGAATAGTGAGGTTTGGGTCTCAGTCTTTACCGAGACGAGCTATAACTGAATCGGGTGTTTAAAGAATGTGAAAAATAGCGGTGTATCTGGTTGATGGGTAGTCGCCAAACCAATCACTCAACCAACAGGGATACACCGCTATGGAGAAAGAGAATAACGTTGTTGCGTTTTCAGGTCGACAGGAACTCACTGATGGCCTGACTGAATTACTGAGAACAGGGGCAGTTCAGCTGATTCAGCAAGCAGTAGAAGCGGAGTTGGCCGGATTTATGGAACAGTTTTCAGCTCGCTTACTGGAAG
>Ga0209679_1000726_pt1 | contig 12545 bp, 5 predicted proteins | sample WorMetHEROISLAND_4_FD_187408 | JGI IMG/M metagenome (GOLD analysis project Ga0209679, IMG submission 187408) | Marine gutless worms symbiont microbial communities from Max Planck institute for Marine Microbiology, Germany - Olavius sp. 2 HERON... ...
GCGTGTGACAGACGGACAGACAGACAGACAGACACGTCGCTATCGCAAAGACCCGCGCTAGCATAGCGTCGCGCAGGTAAAAATGGAGCAACTGCGCTGCTCCGGACTTTTAACGGCTAGTTTTCCAAAACGAGTTTTTTTCGGGGCCTGAAAGGGGTAAGTGTATACCACGTAGGCATTAGAGCTATTTCCCGATGAACTGTTTCCAGAAGCCTGTGCTCCAAACCGCGGCTAACGGCTCATCCAAAGACTCCTGAATCTGATGTAGCGATGATTAGAGAGTGTTCAGACTATACCCTGTTAATTGGTCGTATCGTTGCTGCTGATACATTGTTCCTTTCTGTGTGAATAAATGATGATGATGATGATGATGATGATGAGTTGGCGGATCGACTGTTGCAGTGCTGGCGGCGGCGTGCATCCGCAATCTGCGTCAGACGTTTAAGTACGGCGGACGACAGACCCTGCCGTCCAAGGTAGAGGTCACTGCTGCCACGGTGAGTAAACGTCTTTCACGTTCAAAGCTGGAAACTGGTTAACGACAAGCCGGGCTGGCCTGGCAGTATACAAGTAAGTAATTAAATACGGTGACATCGCACGAATACGAGGAACGATTGATACATGACTCCAGTATCAACTTCCTCGTTCAGAAGCAGTTTCTTGCAATTGAGTGAAGGTTGCGCATTGAGTGTTTGGTGTTATGACTGAGGAGTTGTCTTTTGACAGCTTGTAGTTTGAGTCCAGTAAGAAATTTCAGTTTTCAGAAGAATTGAGAGTTAACAGATTAGCAGTCATCCAGAAATAGGTTTGTTGTAAAGCGTACTGTAGGTAAGTTATACCGGAATGAAACTTATATGGGTAAAAAGAGAAGAGTGTGTGTCATCTGCATAAATGTGATGGTTCAAGGAAAGAGTACTGAGATGGGTATAGTGCGACATAAATATACATGATAAAAAGTGAAGGACCAAGAAAAGAATACAACAGTCAAACTGTAATGTATTTTCATTTATTTGTATGGCGACAGCTCGGTTGCATAGACGGACTAAACTAGGCTGAAGCCTAGGCTTCACAACTTTTAAGGGCCCAAGACGGCGCAAGTGCCTGTAAGTAACCGTTAAAGTAGCAACGGGCGTCGTGGAGGGCTCTTTTGGTGAGGGTCCCAACAGTGGTGAGAGGTTTCCGCCCCCTGGGCGGGGTCCGTGAAACGATTGAAGCCTAATACCCGTTTGTTAGTCCACCACTGCTCGGTTGCTTGTTATTCCTAGTTTCTGTTCAGTTTCTCTGCTGTCTGTCTACTGATAGTGTGTTGTTCGTGAGTCTCTGTGTATAGTTGCTTCTACTGATGGCGTTGTAGCAAGGCAAAAGTGCGAGTCAGATGATCATCACTCTGCCTGGCGGTGTTCCAGTTCGTGTAACCGTCTTCACCAGTACGGTACGTTGTCACCGCCACTCCCGTGAAATTGTCTATGTATGTTGTCGACGTCTTGTTTTCTAGTTCATTCACTCTGAAATACGACCTGGGCGGAATAATATTAATCGCATTACATTGCTTCATGTGACCGGCTAGCAAACTTCCGTACGTGTACACTGACGGAGGATTTTAATGTCGACCAGTAACGCGACAGTTACATCAGAGCAGTTTGTACGACCTACGTTAAAATACGATACGAATGCAAATTCATGTGCACTAAAAACTGACAGGTAACCAACTTTGTCTACTGCAGGCAACCAAATAGAAAAGTGACAACAAAGATCTAAAAACGCTAATATATTCATCTTTATTCACCAAAGTATGGTAGACAACGTTAAGAAAAGAACAGAATAAACAATCAACTTAATCAACTTAGGTAAGCGTTATGCATGACAGCAGTGGAATCTGTGATACTGCATATAAAACGGCTGTGCTGGCGTTGAAAGTGTGTGACTGATCACTGGTCAGCACTGCGACTCCGACATACTTAGGCCTACAAAAACTGCTTCACAGTCAACCCCCAGCCCGTTCGTTACAGTTTTCCGCTGCTAGCTGTACCTTCTGTAAGAACCGAACTTGCTTGACGCACCATCGCTCTGGCGGCCTCTACTGATGCCGCGCAACATCCGACAATGTCAAACTGTATACATATCTTCAAGCGTGATATCAGTCTGTCCCACTGGTGCACTCTGCTAAAGCCATTGGACGGAATGAGATACCATTGGCAGGGACAGTGACACTCGTGCAGTCACAAATGAAATTTTATTTGACAGGAACCCCGGTCCCCCGCGGGAATGGGACATTTGGAGGTCGGAACCCCATTTCGCAGCGATGCCGCCTATCACAAATTATGTTGGCCCTTGTTGTTATTGTTACACTACAATGAAACAGCTAATATTAGGAGTGGACCTACAGCGTGCAATCTCTCGGCATTTAAGCTGTCGTGTATGTGAACCTAGGTGGTGAAGGACGCCATAGACCAGATATGTGACGTACTTGACGTGCAAGACCCGAGTGAAAGAGAGGAATATACTTTGTACATCATCACCAATTCAGGTGCGTTTTCGTCAGAATGTATTCACTCGTTAGTATTTCTCGACGGCGTACCGACATTTTTGCAAACTGTTTCATTAACAATTGGGATCACTTTGTCACTGATGTCCTCAGCGCAGCTTCGGTAGCAAGTTCGATTATCGATTTTCATTGACTTCCGTATTTCCTTGAAACAACCGAAGTCGATAATAAGATGGACATCAACTTTCTACCATGTTCTACTGACGTGCAAAGTGCCAACTTCAGATCTGTTGTACTTTCTGAGAGTTTCGTTTGACAAAATGAGTTTTCCTGCTTCTGTATGTTTTTATGTCATTGCTCTGTCTGACTGTGCTATTTTGTGGGCCTTGCTGTCTGAAGTAAAATGAATGATGATGAACGATGACAACAATCACTCACCCACCCACGCACCGACCGACCCACCCACCATATTAGCTCAATTTGACACGCTGAGCATCAGCATCCTTCAGTGCTTTGACGCTGTTGGTTGGGCGACGTGAAAGGTGTCCAGTTTGTCAAAGTTCTGCTGCAACAATTCCAAACAACTTACTTTAACCTGGAGTAACCTAACGTGGAGTAATTACGGAAAATGTGCCGGTTAAACAAAAATCAAATGAGTATGTGTGCATATTTTATTACAAGAAATATATTTTAGATTGTGACCAATCTAATTACTCCTCGCGCATTATTTTCTCCTGTATTCCTCCAAAGCTGCTCTGTAATTCATGAAAGTGGATCGGATAACGGGCGGCCGAATCTTGGATTTGGTCCAACCGGAAGTAGGTCCATTCGATCCGCCGACCTCGAAAACCCTACCTAGAACCAAACGTGAAGTGGATCGGATGACCCGTTGCCGAGATATGGCCGTTCGAATTTTCCCAAAATGCGAGGTCGGTCGGTCGGTCGGTCGTCGGTCCTCAATCCACTACATTGTTCTCATGTACAGCTCTTCGCTACGTTAGGGTAGCGCGCGAGGAGTAAAAATTATACATTCGCTTTTGAAATAATTACGATTTTTTGCTGTTCTTAACTTTATCTGTGGGACAGACAGTTCTTACGTTTGTCTTGAGATGTGTTCAACTAATGTTACTTTTAGGGTCAATAGTAAAAAGAGGTGGTTAAGGTGGCTGCCGTACATACCTATAACGAAACTTTTTGAGGTTTTCTGGAGTGAGATTTTTACAGTTCATTTTTCTGTTGACAGACTCCATGGTGATAGAGCTGCGAACGCACTTAGATAGAAATACATTGGAAATCTTTATTCACCAGGATAATGGTAGCAAACAATAAATAAACAAAAGAAAAAAAATGTGAAGCGGACTTAAATATTTATTTGCTTTATTTTACATTATTTACTAGACGTTTGTTCCGGTGGTTGAAGACTGTGGTTATTTTTTTCAGCGTCAGTGGAACACTTTCCCGAACACCCAACGGCTTACCTGTTTGACTTGGTCAAGGACACGCTGTCTCACACGAAGGATTTCTATCTGCTAGTCCAACGCACTGGCTGGTTTTACCCGCTGCATCTGGACTCCGGCAATCAGACCTACATCAACATGATGTACCAGCAGATACGGCCAAACTTCGTTGACGGACACATGCTCGTCATTCCCAACAAAACTCTCTCAAAGTCCCTCAAGGTCGGCTTTCTTCTTTAAGTCGTATTTCTGAACAGTGTCTTCCCGCAGAATGGTGCAAACCGTGCAACTTTCATATAGTTTATTAACATTTCGGTATGAACTGGCGCGTTAGGAACTTTAATGCTTCTGCTCTATATAAATTGATTACTGAGTTGAATTGTATTAAGCTCAATATTTAGTTATTTGAATTCATGTTTGATATTTAAGCTGCGCTCACAAAATATTTAGTAGCGGTCAAGGCTGTAGCGTAGCGCATTATGTGTGCATGGTACTGTGTAGGCCTACTGGCTGATTTTCGTCCGTCATTTTTCTTTGTCAGTGATACAACAATGATTGTGCGGTTTAGGAAGAAATATCGCAATTGGCCGCTCTACAAATGCGAATTGCTGACCTGCAGACGGCTGAGTTAGTATACTATTATTTTGCTGTTTAAAATACAGAAGTTCGGGTTTTGTCTGTAATTAGCATTTAGTATTACGTTTGAAATTCAGAAGTTAGTATTCAGCAAAATTGTATTGATCAGATTAATCTCCTATAATTTGATCGGAAGGTGAGCGTCCGCATAACATAACATAACATTTTCGTTTATTTCACTCAGACAATGGAGAAAGTGAGTGAGTGACTGTGAGTGAGTGAGTAGGGTTTATTGGCACATCAACACTGTTTAGGTCATTAGCGCCGAGCTTGACCCGAAAAGCAGGCACAGAGTCCCCTACAGTAAAGGAGAGCCGACGCTATATAAATCTTGCCAACGCTATATAAATTTGGGGAGAAAGGGCAAAAAAAAACCTTCCTGCCTCAAAATGGACCGTAGACCGTACATTACTGGGTTTGCCGCCAGCCGTGGCTTGGTGACTGACGCAGTTGAATGATGTTGGTCGCACACAGGAACGACGTTGAAATGTTTATTCCGAGGAACGCTCTGCAGTTTCGTGACATGAAGAAATCCAGCTGGACACAGAAGATTAACGCAAGACTGGAAGCATGTCGACAGTTGTCACCGTTCGAATGTCAAGTTCAGTTTCTCGGTAACTCGCAATGCTATCTGCACAGCACTGTCACCACCATCACCACCAGAGACCCATTGAGCTCAATATGCCAATGTGTCCTTCAGAGTTCAAACGTCGTAGAATAATGCTGTAAATGTGTACAGCATGTATAGGCAGAATAAATCAGCGGTGACACCTAAGCCATAATTCAGCACAGTGTTCGTTAGAAGTGTGCCGTTCAAGTTTAATGGTTATAAAATTTGCAAAAGTTTGCAAAAGTTCTGCCGCAACAATTCCAAACAGCTTACTTTAACTTGGAGTAACCTAACCTGGAGTAATTCGGGACAGTGTGCCGATTAAACAAAAATAAAATCAGCATGTGTGTATATTTTATCAAAATACGTTTATACGTTCGCTTTTGAAATAGTTACGATTTTTTTGCTGTTCTTAAGAATAGGAACACACACATTATATATAGTGCCATAATGTCGCGAGCAAATCAGAGCTGCATAAATCGTTTCAGCACTTGAATAAGTTCCTTCCGATGTCATGATATATACCATTTCTTCCTTTCTTCTGTGTATCGGCTACTATAGTTGTGTTGTAAACACTACATTGTGTCTCCAAAAAAAGGCCCACTTTATCTTCGCTTATATATACAATTTTTTGTTCACGGTACGTGGTAGACGAATACGAAAGAACACAAAAAGAAACACAGAGAAGGACAGCTATGTACACAGATCAGACATTACACAGTGCAAGCGACTGGAAACAAAAACTTCATATTTATGAATAAATTTCTCTCTTTTCTTTAATTGTTCGCTTGGTAGTTTGTTTGAAATTGAACATTATTTGACTATCGTGAAGAATATTATGTCACTTGTATGGAAAAATTTCATTTATATCTTATCCATATTGTAACGAATTTTTTATACATTTTGCTACGACATAATATTAACAGCTATTAAATGTCTGCGTGATTTCCAAAATCTTTTATTTTTCTTTACTTTAGTGTGTGATTATATTTAGGGAATAGAAATTGACACGTTATACGTCATTATTGTGTATTGTAAATAACGTTAAGCAGAGAGAAAGCAATTCTGCGGAAACAGCTTGTTTAGGCTTTACTTCCTTTCAGCTTTTGTCTGGAAATTCCTTTATTAACTTTGTTTCATTCGAGAGGTGGCAGCAAACTGTTAATCGCGTCGTCTTAACAGAACGTCATGATTAGTGGTTACATTTATACTGCGCACTGTTAATGACGTAAGCGCGCCAATTTCCATTTGCTAAATAATAACTTAAGCACCGTGACTTAAGTAAGTACAATGAGAGATTGGAGAAATTATCTATTTCCATTTAATAGCGGAATGTCTGCTTATATAGTAGGCCAAAATATATCAAAAATCGTTATAATTTGGCAAAGACAACGTTGGCCTTTGGTGTAGTTTGAAAGTGAGAATGACTTGATTCTTTTGTTGCAGAAATAATTAGCAAGTGGCCGCTCGGCTGGTCAATTTACTACATCATTAAAGTACGTGTCGTTTATGTTTCGCTTACATTTACCTATGCTTTTGTTACCTGCTACTGCTATATCTACCCGTTACTAATGTACGTTTTGTATTTGTATTATTGTCGACTGTTTTGCTGTATGCGTCTGTTAGTCGAAATATATGCATCGTTTTAAAACCGCTTAGCTGAAATATTGTTTCGTGCAATTAATTTCACACAACATGTTCTGTTTGTTTCCCCTATATCTGTATAGGTCGGTCTGTGCTTTATATTTGAATGAAACTATTTATGTTGTTTTGCAATCTTTTGCAGAGATAAGCAAAGTGTTTACTAATTTCTGTGCTTGGTTGCAAAACTCACAAGCTAACATTCTGCAAAAAGACTGCAATTTACACTGCAAAAAATTCCGCACTTTAAAATATGTGATGTTAGATGATCGCTTGCATTGCAGAAAGTATCTGGACTGCCTAAAGGCGCACTGGGCAGCGGAGAATGCATGCTGGCTGTCAACAGAAACGCGCTTCTCATTTGCACTGAGGAGTTTCACGTAAGAAAATGATTTTTTTAAAATTATTATTCATTATTTTTAACAAAGCCAACAACATATTATCCTATGTGAATGAAACCCAAGATAATACATGTAGACTTATGTCTTTTTACTGATAGCTTAACGGTCACACATGCAGTGTGATATAGTAAAATAAAGTAAAACACATGCTGTTAGTGTTCATTGAAGTACAATTTTTGATTTCAGTAATTCATGTGTATGAAGATGCGGGCATAGAGGCACATATGTGCCTGCGTCCGTCAATCACATTGACTTGACTTGTTCTCATTTGCAGTCGTACATTTTTTGTTCTCCATGTTACTTTGTTTACGTCAGCGCACAAAACGTTTCGTTATTTCTGTAGGAAATAGTGGCATGCATTCCACTACAAGAGCTGGCATCAGTGAAATGCATCGAACAGCGTGGAGATGACATTCTTGAGGTAAAGAGATCCGGTGTCGGTGGCCAGAACACAACCTTACAGCTGCTTACTAGCGAGGTACGTAGACCGTTTGCTGGTTTTAGTTTTTCTTTATCCAAACGGTTCCCAAGCGCTGATTACCTACGATGACGTTCCCATATTCCATCGTCTTCACACTTACTCCAACGTAACCAGTCAATCAACTGGTGCTGCTAGAAAGTGGATTTTATTTCTTCAGAGAACGACTCTCAAACGCCACATTTTGTTCCTCTTTCTCTATAGTATTTAGTACAATGCGACTAGCAGATGATAAGGTATTGGTGGCAAGCAATCAGAAAGAATTTCAACATTTGATGGACACTTTTACCAGGGTCACGAAGAAATATGGCCTATAAGTTAAATATTCTTGTAAAAGAACAACGGGTGCTATACAACAGTTCAAGTATTCAGGAAGTGATAGATATTGTGAGAAAAGATATACGAAGCAGAATTGAAAAAGAAAATATGAAAAGCAGAATATGAAAAAGAACGGCTTCTGATAGCTACATTGAATATCGACTTTAACAGACGAGGAAACAGAGGACAACTTTGAAGGGCTGGAAAATGCTGGACTGGAAAATGCAAGACAAAAACCGGAGGACCAGAAATGAACCACAAATAAGTCAGTTAGCGTAGCACTCGATTACGTCCTGTATTTGACGGAAGAAAGCATAATAAACAATGAACTACAACGGATAATATGCAGAAAAAAAACACCGTAAACATCACTTGACGTCATACGTCGTGCAGCGTTAGAAGAGTCTACAGACAGTTACAGTTCACTAGTGTTCGACAGTTCAGTCGTACAGCTTCATTGTCATCTGGATCGGCGAACGACACAGAGGACAGCCGTTCCCCAGAGCTGTCACGGTTTCCGTGCATGCGGTGCAGAATCTGGCTTGTCCGCATGGCACTAACGCTACACCAGATCGTGGGAACTCTTGTTCATGTGCTCAAACGTGTTGTTTTGAACTGTTCGTTACATTCCTTACAGACGACTCACTCCTTGTCGGACTCACCGCCTTTGATGGTGCGCCTTTGAAAGTCCTGCATTTTCCAGTCCTGCATTTTCAAGCCCTGTAAAGTCGTCCTCCAAATTCCAGTCCTGCATTTTCCTGTTCCAACGTATTGTGCTCAATGAGGTGATTGCGCCTCTGGGACAAAATGCTATATGGTCCAAGTTTGCTGATATAAAAGTTACGTTTGTGTTTGTTGTATACAGGCTGAGCATATCGAAGCTATTGTTTCACTGTACTTGACGATGATGAAGACGAGCGTCGTTTGTCAGCAACAATAGCACGCAACTGACTGACGTACTGATTGAAATGCGCAAGCAATGACTTTTCGTGCACTTTTCCGTTTGACTTATTTAGAAGAACTGAGACTATACAATGGACGATGTTTTTTGTATTTATTTACATTCTGGCCTATAGTAATTAAATGTGTATGACGCTAAAATGTATCGACGATGCAGACTTGTGTGAAAAATATAGGCCTAGCTGGGGACCTACCTCGATGCAAAGTACTTTTGCTAAGGAACAAAAAATCTATAGAATATGGAATCGAATCGCCCCCCTCCCCCCATCTTTCTGAAGGTGGTTGCGTCGCTGCTTGTACTCGATAACTGCTGCTCGCTTGAATGTTTCTATCGACGAAAATCTGATGATTTGATCGTGCACTGGATGTATGACCCCCGTGATATTACAGCCTTCTGTTTAAGCTTCTGCGATGGGATTAGCCTCTCGATCACGGGCGACGACTCGTTATGGCAACACGTGCGATGTCTGCTAGTTAGGACTGTAACGTACACGTGTTAGTTCAGTAATATTGGTTTAAGAAAGATTGTGCAAAACATCTAAATTCGAAATCACTCGGCATCACACCTCACTGGCAACCATGCGCAAACACTGTAGGCCTACATCCATCTCGTATTCATCCAATTACGCGCGTCGCAGCTATGAAGATGCGTTTTAATAACCTCTTGGTCTAATTTTTAGCACACGCCGAGAGTTCCTAATTAAGCTACGGTACTGCATGCTGCATGTAGCTGTAGCAGATTTCCAACGTAGCTTAAAGTTCTGCGTTAATCATCTGAGAGAAAAACTTGACTGAACACAACATTCCATGCAGTGTCATGCAGCGTAGGCGGTATGATAACGGTTATTTTATTATACAGCTGGGAAACTACGACAACGACACAAATTCTTTACTGAACGAACTGTTTCATCAAGTCATTTCTGCAGACAAAGTCGTATGTTTTCGTTTAAAGTCACTCAATGGATTATTCGAGTTCGCTTCAGATTTGTTTATATATTACAACCTCGCCGCAGAATCAAACGGCATCTTTTGAACAACAGCTGTGTAAAGAATAGAGTAATGCATCCCGATTCACGATGCGTGCGATTAGGCTACTGTTTCTAAACACACCAATGATTGTAACTGGCAAACACAACATCTAAAACATTTAACTACTCGTATATCGCAAACCGTCCACAAACGCAACTGTGCAATCGCGTGTAATGTTCAGTCTTATTATGTTCGTGCCAAACTGCAACAACGTGAACAACTATATACAACAGTCACTAGCCACCTAGCCCATATAGGCATATCACACAAACTATTACTGTTCTTCTTTTTATATTCGTGATGCCCATGCTAGACTCATCAGTTGCGTGAATGACCACTGCGATTTGCAGTAGTACGACGTGCAGCCACCTCGACACTTTCACTAGGTTGCACGGGCGTCTTCTTGCAGGGAATCAGATCCAGTAGGACGCGCTTGACGGGATCAAACTTGGTGGCGTAAATGAACGGGTTGGCGCAGATGTAAACAAATGTCATAAACAGTGACACGTAGTAAAAGCCAGCACCAATTGATCTGGGGTCTACAGTGAATGTCAGTATGTAAAACACATTTATCGGCAGGTCGCATATAGCGAAGAATGCGCTGACAAAGATCATCGTCTTGACGACGTTGGTCTGAATATGACTTAACTGGGCCTGACCGGTACTCGATCCAGCGGCACTGTGGCCGGCCATCACGCTTGCCTGACGACGAATGGCGACCAGAATACGCCAGTAGCAAAAGACAAAGATGACCAGGATAATGACATAAAAGTATAGGAAATAAAAGACACGGTTGGCGATCAGAGATGCTCGACTTTTCCAGAACACATAGGTATAGCATACACCATGTATCATAACGCTGGTCGTAAAGGCTGTAGCGGTCATGTGCACAAAACCGCTGATCCATGCAAATGCCATTGCCGAGTACATCATCCAGTCGCGCAGCTTAGTCTTGCTCCAGACGTGATAAACAACCTTCAGATAGCGCTCGATGGTGACAAAGATGAGGTTGACCTTCGAAGAAAGAATTACCACCCAAAGGACACACTCAGAGTCAATCAACATGCAGAACCAATATCCGCCAAAACCACCGATATAGATATCGCAAAGCTTCAGTGAATCGGTTATTACCAGAAGCAGACTGCTGATAAAATCAAGCACATTCTGGTGAAAGATTAGCACGTGTTTCTTGTGCTCTTTTGAGGCAACCAGAGCGTAGAGGATGAGCGCGTTGGCTGCCGTTCCCACAACTCCTATGACTACGACTGCGCACCGGAAATAGACAACTGACGAGGATGACATTGCAGCTGTAGCTGTAGCGGCTGTAGTCTGAGTGACGTCATTGGCCGTCTCTGTTGTCGTGACGACCGACAGGTGTTCCACGTTGTTTCCATCAGTCATCTTTGTTTCTGCAGCACGCTGAAGCTTAAAAACAGAGAAAATGTAAAATCCATAATATTTAGAGAAATAATAATGTATGGATTTCAATGCCATCTAAACGTGTTATTCGTCATCATCATCATCATCATCATCATCATCATCAGTAGGTCCCTATTATTATGTTACTGTACATTACAATCATTATATCATGTTGTAGTGAAGGCAGTGTTAAAAGATGCTGCTAGTCAGCTTACAAGTAAGTTTACGAACATTTATATGAATATTACGTGTAAATAATTGTTGTCAGAAATTTTGACATTATTTGGCAAGATTAAACAATGCTCCCGGACTTCATCGACAAGACTGGTGGCCGCCAAACAGTCTGGAATGTTGAGCCGTGTAGAGGAATTCAATAAATATACTGTTGAACCCAAAGCCTCAGAACTTTGTTAAGATGAAGGTCGTTTGTAAGCTTAGACGATCTGCGCCTAATGAAACAATCCGCAAATCAGCCACAGCTACAGCTGCAATGTCATCTCTCACAACCTTTCACAAACAACTGGCGGCGTGTGTAAAAGCAGATGGCAGACAATTGAACGCTTGATTAATAAAATAAGTACGTGGTTTAAGTTCCCCCGTTAATACTGCATAGTGCATAACAGTTGCTGCAACGTTGAACATCGATGTGAGCAGCGCCACTGAAGTCTTTTAGCAACACTCAACACTCACTATATACAAGTTCATTATTCTGTCTGTCTGTCTGTCTGTCTTAATTATAATAGTTATACATCATAGTTCGAGAATACGTTTTTACGTTTTTTTCAAAATCCAAAAAAACGTGACTTTTTACGTTTTTTCGAAGTGTCATGTCAAAAAAACGTAAAAAACGTAGAAAGCCTTATTCAAGTTTCATGTACACAAATCAGATTACCGGTATCAGACGACTACAAAATTGGGTAGGCCTACTTTCCGAAATGTAAGCCTTTAGGCGTACTATAATATAGCTTACTTACTTACTTACTTACTTACTTACTTACTTACTTACTTACTTACTTACTTACTTACTTACTTACTTACTTACTTTGAAATAGCTAACTGACATGATACACGCAACATTAGGCCTATGTTAAAATTGTTCATTGTTGATTAA
>Ga0209679_1000728_pt1 | contig 12533 bp, 6 predicted proteins | sample WorMetHEROISLAND_4_FD_187408 | JGI IMG/M metagenome (GOLD analysis project Ga0209679, IMG submission 187408) | Marine gutless worms symbiont microbial communities from Max Planck institute for Marine Microbiology, Germany - Olavius sp. 2 HERON... ...
TCACCACTGTACAATGATCTATCGCCTTCTGGTACTGTCCTGTAGTGTAGTACAAAACTGCCAAGTAGACATTTGCCAGGCAGTAGATGGAGTCGCTGTCAGAGTCTTTACATCTCAACGCTCTGTACAGATACGCCTTGGACAGTTCAATCTCTATCAGCTGCACAGTGCTGCGTGAGTTATTCGCTACGACTTTCATCAACTTGGCAGCTTGACTCAGCGACAACACACTGCTCTGTCGTGCCTTGAGACAATGACGTACATCATTAGACTGTAGACATACTGTTGATATTATATCCAACATTTCATCTGTCAGTGGATTTCTGTTGGCTTTGAAGGCAACGTGAAGCAATGTGACTGCAGTGAAATAAACAGACAGACCTTCATCAATCTTCGTCAATTCTCTCATCAAATATAAACACGTTCGTATTCTCGGAGTCATGAAATAATCTAGGCGCGGATCGTGGAAGACGTTCTGAGCAACTGAAAAGAAAATCCGATCATAAATCATCGTCATGCACAACCTCCAGTCAACAACCGCTGAAACCGCGTTCTGTAGTTTTACGTGCGTACTGATGTCATCAAACAATCGTGAAACACTGTCCGGACAACGATCACCACATTTACGTATATAATTATTTACGAACCACTCGGCTATCCACGGTTCTGTTACTGACTGTAATCTATATGCCACGTTTTGAGTTGCAGGCGAGTTGTCAAGTGAGTCAAACAAGTTGCAGTTGTTGACGAAATAATGTGGACAGCGTGCATCAGTCAACCAATCAGCAAGAATATGCAACAGTTTGACACAAATTCCTACGACGTTCAACGCATCAATCCACCAACTCCTTCGTTTCATTTCAGAAGCCCACAACATCAGAGTTTTAATGTTGTAATTACTAAGTATTTTACTTCCAGTGTTGTCTGTAAAAATGTCTGTCAAATACTCGGTCTTCATGAAGAATCGTAACATATGATAGACAATCTGTTGTACTGGCATCCAGCTGTATATCAGTGTAATTTCTGCTCGTGAGAATGACAGTCTGCACTGATGCTTGTTCATCCATTCATCTTGTCTACACAGACGATGTGCCACACCAACCACATCACATCCATTGCTAACGACACGGTCAACAGTTGCTGAGACTGGCCAGCCGTAGTTTCTGTGTCGTGTTGGCCAATCAGCGGCTTGTGACGGCCACGACAGACAACGGATACAGAATACGAAATCCGATGACAGCATTGACTGAGGACTACCAAAGGGTACGGTAAATGGTTTGTATAGTCGTTTCGTGACCAACGCTGGTCCTTGCATCGTGACGTCACCTGTAAAACGTGTAAAATCTTGTTCCCAGTACAGACGTGGACACTGCACGGCGTTGTACTTACCGTCATCAGTGATTTCTGTAAGTAAGTAAGACGACATTAAATACACATATCCCGGAAACTCGCTGTCGATAATTTCAAAAACAACGACAGGACCATGAAACTCAGCTGGCAACTGCGTAGGCGGCAGATGTCCTTGTGGTATTGCCAGCAGAGAGCTCAGGTGAACCATTATGTCAATATCACCGACACACGGTAACATCGGTTCAATGTAGAATTCAGCAACACTTCCTGTTGACATCGGAGTGACGTCCAACTCGTTATCAGGAGCTGCAGCTGCATCCAGTAAAGCCGAGGAATCTATCATTACCGCGATATCGTCTAGATTCCATCGTCGACGTAGTCGACATGTGTTGAGAAAAAAATTCAGTTATAACTCGATCATACTCCATTGTGACTGTTTACATACAGCAATAACGTACGAGCAATGACACTTGGGATTTTACTGACGCCAGCTGCTTTCACTTTCGTTAACATTTTGCTCATCCGTTAAATAAGTAGACCTGATCGGCATGCATGGTAATAAAACCCAGGATCTTATTATCGTATTGATTTTACTGATGTCGTCGAGCGACGTAGTGACTTTGATTCTAACTATAGTAAATTATTCATTGTGACACAGAAATATGATAAACTAGAAATCAAACATCCGTCGACAACGGCAACTCTTTCAGCGTTTTCGCTGGCTATTTCTTCGGAAACTTTAGAGATGAGGACCGCTTTATTACACAGGGTGCGGCTATAAAAAAGACCCCTCTACAAAAACTTCAATTTTTTCAAAACGGCGTAATAGTTTTGTACGAAACTTTCAGCGATTATTAAGGAGAAAATTTGCTACGGATAAACCAGTTTTATGCGATATTAAAAAAGTTTGTGTAAATGATGCGACTTTTGATTTTCAATGCGTTATTTTCAACTGAACGCGCCGCTGTGACTTCAGTAAACAAACCTGTTATCTGCTCAAATTAAAACTGCAAAATTGCCGAGTACTAGCTTAATAATGACGTCATATTACACGTCCTTTATATTATGTAAATAAGTTAAATAACCGTCTTAATTCGCAACCGAAGAACAGCTGAATACAGCAAGAAGCGATTAGAAAATCAATCGCCAGCTTCCGCTAGAGAAGTGTCTGCGTGCATCAATGCAAACGGCGGACACTTTGAACATACACCATAAAACGGCCTAGTGAACTTATAGTGATTGATATTTCTTTTTTAACGACTAATAACTGGTGTTTTTTTCTGCATTTCAAACGGGTAACGGTGTAACATGTTCAAAATTCGCCTGAAAGTTGGTCGTAGGGTGGAAACCCTATGCACACTGTATAGCGATACAAAGTCTGTCGTCAGCTTTTAGTGATCCCAAAATGTATGACCTGAACGACCTTGAACTACTATTTTGGGTTAAGTTCGGTTTTCGCGCCGGTTTAGCTGGCTCTGGCTCCGACCGTGCAACATTCGAAAAATAATTGCGTGAAAACTGCTAAAGATAGAGACATAGGCTACTGTTACCATCGCAAATCTTCCGCAAGGACTGGCAATATAAGGTTTGTATGGAAATTCGCTCGGGTTCACTTGAAATAAGACGTTAAAAGACAGTGGTGTAACGCGTTAACGTTAGTCTTGAATATCTTTTCCTGGATTTCGAAAACAATTTCCGTACAATTACATACAAATAGATCCATACTATAGGAGCCTTTGTGTAGTTCAGGGCTCTAGTTTCTGGCAATATTTACATGGGTTCTCTAGAAAGAAGACATCAAACGACAGTGGCGTCGCGCGCTGCGGTCGCATGCTGAAGTTTATTCGCTGTGCGTAACAAATTAGCCGGATCATCGGACGTAGGTTTTGGAGGTGATAGATGTAACTGTAGGTCATTAAGGCGATAGAAAGTAACTTAGCTACAAAGAAATGCGTTGCTGACGCCCTGTCTGTAAGCGGTAGCGGAGCTTCTTTCTTGTTTCTCGTACGAGCACAGCATGATGCATCCGAATGCTTAAATTGTTTCTTTACTTATCCAGACCTGCCTATACCGACCCGCCAAAGGCGTGTCAAACCCGCTTTTGAACCCCAAACCCACCTGACCCGCCAGTGTCCTAAAAACCCGCCTGAAGTTTGATAAGACGGTTAATGATGCTGAAACGTTGATTAACTTTAAGTATTGATTTATGGACTTCTCCAGTACAGTTAGTTTAATGGCAATCCTGACAACCGTTGCTGTCAGGGACTTAAAATACTTTACATAGTAGCCTAATATTAACGTCCGGTCGCTAGCAAGTAAATAATACAGGCTAAGTTACTGACTTACTCAGTCGCTAAACTAGCGACTTAACGACTTGAGTTGCTAAGTCAGTCGCTAAGCTGCCAAGTCAGTCACTGACTGCTTAGCAATCGACTCCCGGGTCTAATCGAACAGTACATACGCTGTTGACAACAACAGGCTGTTTTTGTAGTACTAGAGAGGAATTTTTGAATAGTTATTTTCTACATCTACATTGTAGCCCACTGGTGCTCTAAACTTGCATGCAATTACAAATTTATGAGTCCACCTCTCTTTAAAAAATAAGATAATGACATACTGAAATGCGTTATTTCAAACTCAAAGCGCACAGAATGCGTTTGGTGGCCGGGCTGCGCCCGGACCCGCTGCGGAGCTTACAGTGCTCCCCCAGACCTCCTAGCTGGACTTAAAGGGAAGGGATTAGGGGAAGGGGAGGAAAGGGCAAGAAAAGGGGAGGGGAGGGAGGGAAGGAAAGGGTAATAAAGGGAGAGAAAAGAAGGGGAAGATTGGAGGAAAGGAAAAGGAAGGAAAAGGTGAGAGGGGGAGAAAGGAAGGGAAGGGATGACCCGCCTACCTATTTTGCGATGTTGGCAGCTCTGCTTATTTCAGTATCATTAATATTTTAAATGCATCACTGCATTGCGCAGTGCAGTGTGTGTAGGCCTATCTTAATTTATGCGCATACAGTTTGCAGTTAGTCGTCCATATGCCGCCCCCTGGTGTGGTCCGCACGCTCCGCACCCCCTTCGCGGCGTCGTCTATGTTGCATGTTGTTAGCGACGTCGTCAAGCGCCGAATCGATCTTACTACATAGCAGCAACGCCTGGTCGATTCTGTACCCCACTGCAGCAGCCTCCAGACATTGAGTAGACACATGTGAGCATGCAGCTTGAACTGACCGCTATTACATTTTTGGTCATGCAACAGATTTATTAATGAGACCATTGGCGCAACCACAGAGGGGATTGGACATGCCTCCTAACTTTCTGTTAATGCTTATTGAACAGTAGCATGCAGATCTGACAGTCGCAAATATGTTGTGCCCAACAGCAACCTGTTGCACATATGTCGGCAGATTTCGTGTTGATTTTTGATTGTTTCGCTATGATTGAGTCCACATCATAGTAATTTTGCTGTTCAGGAAATGTACTATTGTAGCAACATAATATCACTAGGCCTAACAGTTTTTACCGCGCGATGCACGTATAGTGCATGTAAAACGCGGTATTGCTGTCATAAGTCGTCTGTCCGTCTTACGTCCGTCTGTCCGTCCGTAATGTTGAGGTACCGTGGGCATACAGGTTGAACTAGTTTGAAATTAATTATATGAATAATTAGCTCAGGGTCTTCTCTCCTCGGAGCCACAAAATCGGCAATCTAGTCCAAGGGGAACACCGCAACACCCCAAATTCGAGTCGAATAGGGTTGGGTCGCTCTTCTCGGCAAAAAAAACCTGCAATATCTCTGAAACGGAACAAGATAGGACTAAGGTTACTATTGATGACCAATAAGAAGTTGCATACGCGCTTTCGATTGGTGCCAAAATCAACGACCTTGGAAGACCTTGAAGGCCATTATGCACTTTGTTTCAAAACTCATGTGTGTTTCGGAGCCAACCACGATAATTTCAATGAAGACAAACTCACACTATCAGCGGCAAAGATATAGCGCAATGACTGTAGTTTCTGGCAATATAAGGTTTATGCGGAGATTCACGGGAGTTCCTTGGAGACGAGGCGTCAAATGACAGTGGGGTAATCGAAAACGTTGATTTTCAGGGCTGGCGTTGGACATTGTCATAGATAGATTTTTTATGAAATTATTTAAAACTAATAACATGGAAATAATTAAATTATTTTAAACATGGAATTACGCTCTTACAACAGACGTTAGCTCTGCTTTGAGTTACCTAGGCTACTAATTATTGAAAAACGTGCCAAAAAAATCACCAGTAAAATTATGACCTCAGTAATCAGATAGCTAAGATGCGCGTCGATATGTCAATCCATTGCTTGTCATAAACAGTCATTCTCTTTATTGATTTCGCATGTTGTATGGTATGTGTGTTTGCAAGTTGTGTTGTAATCTTTACTACCAGTTTTGGTGAATAAAGATGTATCCCCATTCTCGCGGCAATTAGCCTATTCGCTCGAACAGCGTGCGTACACTCGCGCGAACTGTTCTCAGCGACAGCGAGTAATACCGTGGTTACATGTAAAATAAAAAATTTTTGCAAATGTTTTATTTTACATGTAACCACGGTCTGATATTCGTGTCAGTGTGAATCCAGCCGAACTGTACGTATAAAGCGTCGATCGAGCTACACCAGTCCTGTTCTGCGCTTGCCGATAACGCCGTATCTGATCGCGTACATAGGCCTATAAATGCGAACACGATATTTTCGGCCGAAACGAAAATAACACAAACATATTGATTCAGCATTGGAGCAGTTTGTAGGCGGCGTGTTCTAGGCAGTCATATTTACGAAATGTACTGCGGTTTCTTTTCTGTTTGGGTTCGTCATTCCATTGTTCAGACTCGTCTTTACGTCGCTTTTCTGCGGTCTCGTACTGTGACTTCTTATACGCGTATAGAAGGTATACGTTAACTTCGGTTATGGCTGCATGCGCAAACCTGGACTCGGTTTTGACGACAATTAGCAGTACGTCGAGAAACGGAAAAGAAACGAACTTTACGCAGTTGTTCGACGCCGCAGAGCAATTACGTCAGGTGCTTCTCAACACCGGAAATGACCCAGTTCCGGCGGTGTTGAACAACGATGTCGTTTTCAAGTCGGTCTTCTGTTTCTTGCTGGACGCACATCGAGCCGTCCAGTACCTCGAAGAACTGGGCAGAACTGCCGTCGCCGGTTGGTCAACACTGGTGGAAATGGAGCCACTGAAATTCATAGAGAAGATAAGAATGCAATCGGCGTCAGCGGAAGAAAAGACGGCGGTGGTTGTTCTTTTCCTATGCAGTGCTCTACGGCTGGCGGACACCGTGGTCGAGACCCTGAATGTCGCGAAGGAGACACTTGTACAAACGACGAGGAAAGTCTGGGACGGAGGAGAGTCTGAAGACCGTGTCTCGGATGTCCAACAAGGTTTGAACAAAGCTCTGATCAACTCCGTACATCTCGGAAAGTTGCTGCAAACTGGTAATGCAGAGGTACAAGCGATATGCGCTGAACAGTGTCGTCAAATGTTTGCCGGATTTTCTATACTGGCGCAGCTGGTTCATGACCACGGCGACTACAAGACACTCGGAGAGATGATGTCGCTATCGGAATCCGCGTTTCAGCTCACGCACGAAGTACTGGAAACCGTTTTGGACATGAAGGCGGATGTAACACGGAGGTTTCTTCCCCAGACGATCAAAACTCTGGTTGCCGAGGATCCGGAGCTTTCCTACAGCGTTCCGTTCAGAATGTACTGGTACTACATGTACGTGCAGATCATACAGAAGGTTAGTCGTGACACAGAATGGAGAATCGAACAGCACCTGAGCAACGCTAACCATTACTGCGCCGACAAGGGAAGGGTTTGCCACGACGGAGGTTATGCATTCATGTGCTGGCTTCTTTACGGTCTGAGCCTCTACGACTGCGGACAGTATGCCACCGCCGAAGTTATCCTGAAGTTGGATTACTTGCAGGCCACTTCGACGACGACGCAACCCTCAAGCAAGACTGCATCGGACTGCATGCGCGAGTGTGCAGAAAGAGCCGAGGGCTCAACTCGAAAAGAATTCCTGCTGTACTTTGGCGATATCAATGCCACATATTCTTCGCACGTGCCGACTGTTTGGCACAGCATCTACGATGATCCTGCCGTTCGAAAATACTCCCCGCGGCATATTCCAGATTACGTGGAAATCTGTCGCCGCCTGATGGAAAGCGACGAGCTGTCAGCAGAGTCGCTGGTTCTGGAGTCGATAGGACCTCTGATAGATCTTGCGTACCAGCCGAAGAAGCCAACCAAGGTAGTGCGTTCCGATAACTCGGTGAATATTTACGGCGGCAGCGTTAACGAAAACCTCGACGTTCAGTCGCACATCGCTGCTGCCGCTTCCGAAGAAGAAGTTCCAGACATCGATATGATGATGGCTGTTACGCCGTCACAAATAGGTCTCGAGACCAAGCTGGAGTCGTCGGAGACCAGCGCGCGATATACTTATCTGCTGAATACGCAAACTGGCGAACGCCTTCCGAGCTTCGACCTCCTGATGGACTCGCTGTCAATTGCGCTGAACAAAGTGGCAGAGTTCGTGGCCGACATGGCGTTCGCCGAGGAGTACGAGATCCTTTCCATTGCCATCCACGGACCGGCGATAGCCACGAAGATGCGACGAGGTGGTGATACTATCCTCAGCTATGATCATGTGCCTGCGTTCTGGATTAAGTCGTGGCCAGACGTGGCCAGGGAGTGGACAACCAGACGGCGGCAGTACGGCTGGCCTCCGCCATCCGTCATTAGTGAGATTGTGCAAGACGGCGTCCTCCTTGTTGCGGCTTCTCACTCCAACAGCACCGACCCGAACAACGAGTGGAGAATTTCGTTCACAATCGCTGAGAGAATTCTAGTCGACACGTTGACCAGCATGCAGAGGCTGGCGTACCTCTACGCCAAACTCGTCTGGATGTCGGCTCTTAAATCGTCGTCGTTCGTGGTCTCCTACCACCTCAAGAACGCTCTTCTCTGGTTGTGCGAAGAACGTCCCAGCGAGTTCTGGAGCGGTGACAACCTGGTCGTCTGTATCGCCGAGATATTTCGTTGGCTTCAGCGAGAGATATCTGCTGGCCGCCTTCGTAACTACTTCATAGCCGCAGATAGCATGATTCCAACCTGGGTGAAGTCAGCCGACGCCGACGACGTTGCCAAGTCACTGGATCACATCAGTAACAACGTATTTCAGGTTCGACAATATCACAGAGTAATTTGTGTACTCCATTAGCCAAAGTTATTTTGGTTACATTGTTATTATTAGGCGGCATCGCTGAAAGCGATAATACCGCCTATTGCGACAGACGTTAGCGTAGTGTGGTCTCTCCGTCCGTCTGTCACACTCGTGCACCCTGCTAAAGCCGTTAGACGGAATGAGATGCCATTTGTGGTCCCAAGTAACATTGTATTACACAGGGGCCCCTGTCCCCCACGGGAAGGGGAGATTTGGGAGGTCAGAACCCCCAGTTCGCAAATTACGTTGGCCCTTGTTATCAATATTATTATTACTATTATTCATATTGCTTTATTGTATTCTCCGTGGCTAGCTGACGCGAACCACATTAACGTTCAAACGCGGTTTCAGAACAAGTCTGAGTTTGATTTCCGTAAACGCAACATTTGACTGGGTTTATTTATGGGTTATAAATAAGGTGAAAAGAAAAGAATTAGCTTAGTTACAGGCGCTGAGAGAATGAAAGTACGAAATTATTGATGTTGCCTGGCTCCCGTAAAACATGGGGCTATAGCGGCAGAGGCCATGATCCCCTAAACATTTGCAATGCATTTGCCTCCACCCTAAAAATTGGTCCATACAGTTGGTACCAAAACTGAAGTTTGAGATAGTCACTCTGTCTCAAAAGTGAAGGATTACCTTGTTGTAAACAATGTCAGTGACCTAACCTTACTTTGAATCCTAAGATTGATTTGTTCCCCAGTGACTCTGATATGGCACCCATATATGTCTACATATCCTAAAATAATTATTTTCTTGTTTTTCGAACTACAGGTGTATTCTTGTTGTTGATTTTATTTGTGCTCATTTTCTGTGTTGACATTTTTGCACGCACATGGGGAACATTATGCTCTAGCTTAGACATTTATTCTGGCTACTGATGACAGATTAAATGTAGCCTATAAGCTAATACATGTTCGTGCTTATACTTGTTGATTTTTGCGGTTTTATATCATCGCTTATACAACAATAAATAAATTGCTTGCAGTTTTCTTATAATTTCAGTATAAAGTCACTATAAACAAACGAAATTTTCGCAACTTTGGCGGAAATTCCTTGCACATTTTACATCCTATCTTGTTTGTTTCGAACTGGTTTGATCAGGGGCGTCCATCCCCCAAAGCCATGACGCAACCTTCTCCCTTCCCTTCCTTTCCCCTTTCTTCCATTTCTTCCCCTTCCCCTTCTCTTCCCTTCGATCGCATTCCCTTCCCTTCCCTTAGAAGTAGTACCCCCTCAAATCTAGTTAGGGGGTCTCGGGGAGCGCTGTGAGCTCCCCCAGCGGGGTCTGGGGCGGAGCCCCAGCCAAAGTCGAATTTGTTGCATTTTAGCCTTAAAATATGACATCTGGTGACAACAATTTTAAACTTTGTCCCCCTAACTTCCTTATTTTTGTCCCCCCGAGGATTTCTGTGACGCATTTTGATTTGATTGCATTTTTATCTTAGCAAAACACTGTCGTTATTACGGTATTACTGATAACCAAATGACGTCCCAGAGTGCGTATTATATTCCGCTCAGGAACATTCGTTTGGTCAACAAACTTTACCGGATCGTCATAAATCAACATAATTATAAAGTGTTACTTCATGCAGATTTTTCAGCTCTATGCAAAGATTATAACTCACGGCGCACTAACTGTGTGTGGCGTGTTTATAGGGTGTGTATAAATTTTTGGCCCACTCTGTGCAATATCGTCTCAAAGTACTCGTACTGATGCCGCCACACTTGAACCCGGCACCAGCAGTGGCATGCGCTGACAGTGCACTCGCCTTGGTAAATGCCCACACCCGCTCTCCATCTTGACGCAACGTGACACACACAGCGAATAGAACCGAGTAGTTCTATAGGCCTATTCTTCCATACATCTAACTTAACTCTGGTGGTGCACTTGGGGTAAAAAAAGACTCCAGCTTGATTTTGCGTCATTAAAAAATTCTGTCCAGATTTAAGCGGAGACGTTTTGCTGAATGTGAATCGGGTATAAGATGCAGCAGTCAGTCTTCGATCAGTGCACCTTTAGTTTTTTACGCATGCCGTCAAACGCACACGAATTGTTTCGAAATTGGTGATCATAATTTTACGCTCATGTTGACTCATACAGCCGAATGCCTCCAAAGTAAGTATTATTGTAATTCTAGCGGTAAAAGCAGTTTTCGACCTCGACAAACTCAAAGAAAGTGTCCACAAATAAATACGACATTGACAGACAACGGAAATAGGAATATGGCCACCCAAATCGGAAGTACTTATATCTCCGAAATTATTACAGATACTGTCAGAATTCAACGGCAAACATGGGGTTTTCGACTACGGCGAGCTCGAAGGCGATTCCAATAATGACCGACAACTGGAAATGGCTGCCAAAACCGGAAATACTTATATCTCCGGAATTGTGACAGATGGCGTCGAAATTCCAAAAGAAATTCGGGATTGTCGACAATTGCGAGCTCGATAAAAGTATCGCCAAGTGATTGTGACCGACAACCAGAAATGGCAGTATAGAAGTTTTGTCTGTGGATTCGCCGTCCCGGGATTTTCAGTACGTCGATGATACAGCAAGGGGACATGAAGTTGTAACACAGCCTGCGGTTCAATAAGGCACAGCTGTTGGCATGTGGCCCATTGCAACTGTATACTTGCCGGCTTCACGATCGTCTCAACTGTGTCCTTCAGATGATATTCATCGTGAACTATCTGGAGATGAAAATGCCATCTGAGAGCAATGTCAGTAGGATCGTCTTTGTCACAGTCGTGGCGAGCTGGAGACGCCATGAAAGGCAGACGTCTATATACGTATGTCTGACGATCCTGAGATGCAACGGATCGCAGATGGGCGTAATGTTGCTGTTGCAATATGTCAGTTTACCTCGTGATACACCATACACGTAGTACAGTACATGGTGTTGCTACCTTAACGTTGTCTATTCGTCCGTCCACGTTCCATCTGTTACGTTGCGATATTCTGGCAGGGTTTTGTCAAAAGTAATTACACGGAATCTTCGCACAGTCGCACTTAGGAGCCCCAATATTGGCGATTAGTCCAACGGGAACATCCCCAAATTTTGCATTTTGCGTGTAATAGGGTGAACTTGCAATATCTCCGAAACGGGGCAAAATATGACGAAGGTTGCTATGATCACTAATAGGAAGTTGCACACGCGTACTGAAATCAACGATAACCGTGAACGGCCATTATGCCCTCTATTGCACAATACATGCGTTTTTGGAGCCCATCACGAAATATTGAAATATAGGGCCTACACCCATGTTATCAGCCGCAAAATGTTGTCCATTGACTATAGTTTCTGGCAATATAGGCCTGAGGATTACCCGAATATTCGCAGGCTTTTCTGGAGCGGGGGCGACGGGGTGGTAGAAAACGGCGATTTTCAGTGCTTTCGGTCGCTGTATCTTCGGAACCTTTATAAATAAGGCCAAAATATTATATGCTATTGTATAGTCCCTAATTAGTTATCCACTGACCCCAAAATGGATATAGAATGACATGAATGGCTATTTTACGTTAAGTTCTGTTTTCGCACTGGTATGTCTAGAGCTTGTTAGCGTGGCTTTCGGTGAAAACTGCGCGAAAACAACTAAAGGCATGCGTGTATTGTCAGCGGAACTCCTTGGACTGAAAATTGGAGGTGGGGAACTGCGTTCCCTTGCGTCATATGATACATAACATAACATAACATAACATAAACGACAACTATGGGCAAAGCCAAAGACTTCTAAGCCCACATCATAAATAGTAAATTAATAGTGTAACAAAAAACTTAAATATCTTAACTAGAAAACTAAACTTCTGCTTCCGGTTCCAGTTATTTCTACTTGCCAATTATATTTAAGTTCCTGTGTGTGCCAGAATTTATCGAGTCTATTTTTAAAAGAGTTGACAGAGG
>Ga0209679_1000729_pt1 | contig 12530 bp, 5 predicted proteins | sample WorMetHEROISLAND_4_FD_187408 | JGI IMG/M metagenome (GOLD analysis project Ga0209679, IMG submission 187408) | Marine gutless worms symbiont microbial communities from Max Planck institute for Marine Microbiology, Germany - Olavius sp. 2 HERON... ...
ATGCTAACAGAATCATGTGCTCTACGTTGAACACTGTACCGTCAACACAGTCGTTGCTTAACAAATGTCGACTACCACTAGGTTTACTGCTCCATCCATTCAGGGACCTCTCAGTAAGCTGAAGCTTCGTATACTGATAGCAGGTCATACCAGACACGAAATCCTGAGTGGATGATGTCTGAAATGTAGTGCTAGGACACTGTTTAATTAATACACGCAGTTAGAAGAGTTGTTTTCAAGATTGAGACGTATTGGAGTTTGTTGTACTGTTGCTCATTTATTATGTTTTTGCCTTGGAAGTATAAAGGTTAGGGCTTTGGACTTGCAGTCGAGAGGTTGCTGGCTTGTCCAGGCGGTTGCACTGTCATGAAGTGATTTGGCAGCTGCAAGTTGTTCACACACACATGTGCCTCTGTCACCAAGCAGTATAATTTGGTACTGGTCAAAGCATGGGGTTGCTCTGCAGCTGGGAAGGTAACAGCAGGCCTGGTGGTAAGTAACGGCAGCCTACCAGTGGGTTTATGACTATGTCGCCTGTGTAGTTGACTGCTTAGAGACAGACAACAGTATGACTCCACCACTTGTATCGAGCAGGGGACTACCTTTACATTTTAAAATTTAAGTTGCACAGATAGACATACAGGCTCTTGCCCAAGGTCTTTGATTTTTCAGCTCTCAACCAGACCCTGTTTGAAGCTGCAGACCATAGACATAGTATGCTTGTTTACTTCTGGGTTTCTGCAGGTATCAGCATATAATGCTTGATGACAGTGACAGCCATGTTTAAGAAACTTGCCTAGACTATATAGTGGTATTTGGTTCGGAGCCAAAATTTGTGGCAATGCACACCCAAGCCTGACACCCTGCATTTGTTAAACAGTGTGTGTATTCTCTTGCCAAGAGACGTGCAACTGCCAGTATTTGCTAATAAACGTTTTATATATTTACTATATACTGTATTATGTTGCAGCATTGTTAGTGTGTATGTTAACAGCAGTTGCCAGTGATCCAGTCAAGTGTGATTGTCCGGTGCCGAAGCTGTAGGACTTACATCAACCCATTCGTCACATTCATCGACGTGCGTCGCTGGAAATGCAACTTGTGCTTTCGTGCTAATGAATGTTAGTGACCTGACGTTGTCGTTTTCTGTGTTGTGCTTGACCATTGATTGCAGGCAAAAGGGTTTCATAGTTACTAGGTGATTGTGATTTGATCAGGTGTGTAGCTTTTATTTGTTTTGTTAACTATCATGAGTGAATTATGGTGGTGAATTATAATGAGAGATGAAACGGCTGAATAAGGCACTAACATAGCATCAGCTGGCTGATGTAGCATTTTAGCTGGTGCCAGGAATAGCAATGTTGTCTTTGTGTGAGTTTAATAACAGGGTGGCCCCTGGTCATGGAAAGTCATGGAATTTAGGAAAACCATTTTCCAAGCCTGGAAAATCATGGAAAATAGTGAAGGTCATGTAATTTTTACAACTGCACTGAGCAGTTCTGTCAAAGTTCTGTTGTGATACATGTATTTGTAAATATGTGTAAATAGACAAGTGGTTTTATCTTTTTGACGACGGTACTCCGAGCATCTGGAACTGTCACTGGTAATTCTGGTATGCATTCGTAAGTCATATATCGTCCACTTTGAAATATCTGTTGTGCCGATAGGTCATGGATTTTCATTTTTTGGTTGTGGAAAAGTCATGGAAAATCGATGTTGGAAAAGAGAGGGCACCCTGTAATATGAATAATGTAGGACTACTTCTGAAGAAGCTGTGAAACATTAACAGCATTTCAGCTGGTGTTTATTGCAGTACCAGATGAGTTCAGTTTTGATCCGGTGACCAAGACTTATGGTGAGCCGCAGCGCAGACCAGAGATCAGATCGTCTACCATAGAATTTATTGCTCCGTCAGAGTACATGGTTAGTTTTGCATATCCTGATGTGTGCAGTCTTGTATAAAATACATTTGCATAATAATATCAGCGTTGATGACCATAATAGTATCAATAATAATTGAGTTTTGCAATAGAGGTAGGTTGCTGGTCACTGCAGAGTTGAAGCTGTGGCAGGTGAGTAGAGTGAAAATGAGCAAATAAAGATTCTGATTAAAACAGATAACGATGAGAATCATGCATTTTTTCTTGTTGTTTTTTCAGTTGAGACCTCCGCAGCCTGCAGTCTATTTATTTCTACTCGACGTCTCATTTAATGCCGTTGAAACAGGTTTTGTTTTTGTCTTTTGACTATAGTGTTTAATGTTTTCTGGTTTTAAAACAGTTTTTAACAGCATAGAAGTTATAGTATAGGTTGGCTTTTAAAATAGCATTAAATTTTACGACAGCTCTGTTGTCTTCTTGTGAAAAGTCTGCAAAGCTAGTTGATTTTATTCATTGCTGTATTTGAAGATGCACCGAGAGCTGCTGTTTATCCGACATTGGTATAGTTAATGTAGTTAAAACTATGATCAGGGGCACGGTGAGCGGTACGATGGTACGAGCTCTCGTACTGGTCCACTTCGGCCAAGAAATTGAAAAATAGATTTGAAAGATACGGCCAAAAAAGGAATAAAAAAATTATAAAGGGGGTGATGCCGCCGATGTCTGCTTTCAGGCCGCTTTTGCTCTGCCTGGGCCGGTTTCTTATATCTCACTGGGCCGGTTTTTCTCAGTTAGGGTAAGACGGAGTTACTTGGGTCACGGGTTTGTTTGTCATCCGGGTCTAGCAGCTAAATGGAAATACCAACCACCACCATCTAATGCAGTAGAATAATATTTGGAGGGAGAAAATTAAGCGAATTTAAGTGGGCATCTGCTTCGCTCGGGCCGCCTCACTTACTCCGCTTGTACCGGCTTTAGGGCCATCACCATGCCCCTGATGAACATGTTAGAGGTTTAGATCTTTTGGGTGTAGTGAAAGGTGATAATTAAAAACTTTACCACCTCATGGCGTTATAGAATATGCCAAAGAAAGGTTCTGTTGCTCCTTAAGTTATGAAAGATTTTGGCAAAATTTTTTGGAGGGGTGGGATATGGCCCCAGGACTAACTGATTATATTTTAATGCTTAACGCTTGATGACAGATTTTTTTAAAGTATATGTCTATAGCAGATTCTATTAAGTAGTTTCATTTGCCAGATGGCAGCACTAGTTTCTTTGGAGGTTTGTGGTGTCCGACCCCTTCTAGTTATTATTGTTACCATTGTGACGTGTTTTGTGCAACAGTCACACAGATGACGTTCTGCTCAGCTTTAGTTAACTTAACAAGTTGCTGTGGTGTACATTTGCATGCTGCTGGTGATATGCAGGTTACCTAAGTGTGTTCTGTCGGATTTTACTGGAGGAGTTGGATCGTCTTCCGGGTGACAGTCGTACGCAGATCGGCTTCATTGCGTTTGACTCTCTTCTCTACTTCTATGGTCTTGATCCTTCCTTTCCACAGCCAAAGATGTTCATCATTTCGGACTTGGATGGTAATTCTTTTCCTAATGACCAATTATTGTGTTCGGTTTTGTCAGAAGAACGGATTGTAAGTTTTATATTTTTGTATGCACACCTCAGTTATGTGGTGTGTTCACTTTGTCAAAATGTACTAATAACATTTATGATGGGGAAGAAAGACTCGTAAACTGATAAACTTGAATAATGTGTGAAATGATTGAAATGATTTTTAGTATGTTTGCTATCACACTTTATACTACTACTGCTAGTAGTACCGTACTGCTTATCGATTTTTGTTTAACTGGCCAGTGGCCTGTTCTTCTAGAGTTATTCCGGGTCAGGCCATATACCCCAAAAGTGAACTTTTGGAAACTGACAGAGGAGTTCTTTTTTATAGATTAAATTGGATGCCCTTTTTGTCACCTATCAACAGTGTCAAAGCACTGAAGTGTACAAGTACAAAGTACAGTACAGCTACAAAAATGCAGAAATATATGAAGTAATTTTGCTGTTGAATGTTATTATCTGGGATGCATACAGTCTTAATAAGATTGCAGTTAAGTACAGTGACTAAATTTTTATGTTTAATATGTTGATGCATTTTGTTGCAGCTAATCTGTGCATCTGTTGTACTGTTGTAACAGAGGTATTTGTTCCGTGTCCTGATGGCCTCCTAGTCAATCTTCATGAGGCCAGGGAGATGGTTGTTGATTTTCTCAACAAGTTGCCTGTCTGGTTTGAGAAGAACATGCAGACTGGAAGTGCCCTTGGTCCTGCCTTACAAGCTGCCTACAAACTGCTGGTCAGTGTGCCGTAAATAATATTTGCTTGCAACTGGCTGTGGCGGGCTTTAGGCAGTCTAGTAGTATTGTAAAATAATGTATTGTGCAGTCTTAAGAATCAAATGGAACTGTAGATGTTTGCTGGTTGATGATATATGTCTGTGTGGTTGACAGAGTCCGACTGGTGGGCGGATTACCGTCATTCAGACTCAACTGCCAACTGTCGGTACTGGTGCGCTTAAAAGTCGGGAAGAACCTGACGAACGGCTTGGCAAGGTTTGTATAAGACACCTCGTAAAGTTTGTAAAAGATGCTTTATGATGTGTGATACATTGAATCACTGGAACATGTTATGACATTGACATATGAATGCAGTATACATAGTCCAGTCTTCTTTTTTTTCTGTCGTTGAGTTATGGTTGTATAGAAAGTAGAGATTGTCAACTAAGAACATCATAGTGCAATGTGTGTAGAAATATGCAGTTTATAAGAGGCATTTCTCTGCTAGAACATGATCTGCAGTAAGGTTTTGCAATAGCATTGAAGCAGTTTTGATGGCGTGTACCAGTGACTTATGGAACTTAGTGGTGATTTAATTAGTTTAAATTGTATGCCTGTTTTTATGTCTTTATGTCATTTGTTTCACTATTATATAAGCACACTATGCTTTATGACCAAATCTGTGCATTATGGCCCACACAGTTTCCATGCATTGGCACCTTGGATCTGGAACATGCTGCCACCTCATCTCAAGGACATTAACATTCATTCATTCATTCATATTCGTGTGAGACAAGTTGACAACCGCAACTATACAATGATAAAATCTATAAACACAGTCATGAGCTCTAAGTCAGACCAAAAGAATCGGCTGTTTGTGCTCATAATAATTCATAGATAAGAAAAACCTATTGTTGACAAAGTTATAGTGGTGTTTGATGTTAGTTATTAGCCTTGTACGATTGGAGGCAGTTTGACATGTGTCTGTGACATGGAACAGTGACATGTCTGTTGTGAACAGAAAATCCATCACTTGTCACCAGTAACTGACTTCTACAAAAAGTTGTCACTCGACTGCTCAGCTCAGCAGATTGCTGTCGACATGTTCATGCTTAATGCACAATATGCTGACATTGCCACTGTCGGTTAGTCATACACATCACTGTGAAATTGTCTCTGTCTGTCTGTCCTTCACTTTATTAGTTTCACTGTTACATAAGTCAGCCACATGGGTTCTTCCCGCTATGCTTTTTGACACTAGCCTGTGTGTTATGGTCTGTCCTGTTTCCTTGGCACCTTAGATCTCAAACATCTCATCTTGAGGACATTAATGTAAATCGTGAAAGTTCAAGTCACGCCTAAATTCTTGGCTAATTATGCAAGCCTATGCAGAGGAGGCACCTCTGAAAACTTAGTTTAAGTGGCACCATGCAAGTGCTAGATTTGAATGATTGATTAATTGATTTTGTAGTCACTGTTCATTGCAGCATGTTAGATATCCAGTAATGCCGTTACTAGTAGAAGTACATGTTGTAGCCGTCAGTGCTTTGGTACTGTTGGTTGAGTCACTATAATGGCATCAGCTCTGTAAAAATACTGCACCAACAGTTCCCAAAAGTGAAATTTTGGTGATCCAGCCTAACTTGGAGTAGCACTTGGAAAATTTACAACTTAAACAAAAATTGAAAGCAGAGGTAATAGGTAAAGGGTGCCATGGCCCTCCGGGAGTATAGGCAGGTGCTCATCTCCCTCACTTAGGCCATAACGATCTACATGTGCTGATGATAATGGCAGACATGGACGGTTTGGAATCACCTTGTCTTCTTGGGATATTGCATCCATACTCCGTAGGTGGATAAACCACAAAGTCTGTGACGCATGGCCAGTGTGACGCCAGATCCACGGTTACCTTCCCAGCTGCAGAGTGTCACTGCCTCTTGGACAGTACCAAATTATACTGCTTGGTGACAGAGGCACATGGCTGTGAACAACTTGCCTAGAGTTATTACTTGACAGCGGCCCGACCGGGAATCGAACCCATGACTGCTTGACCACAAGTCCGATGCCCTAACTGTTGTGCCACCAAGCCACCTGTTTAATACTAGACGTCATGTTCTAGTTGTTAAACTGTGCTTTGGCAGCTGGTATATCAAAGTACTCAGGTGGATCAGTCTACTACTTCCCCAGCTTCCACAGCATCACGAACCCAGCTGAGGTGGAGCACTTTGAGTCAACTCTGCACCGATATCTCACCCGCAAGATTGGTTTTGAGGCTGTGATGCGTATACGATGTACCAAAGGTGAGCAATTTGTAATATCTTAGAATACTTCATACTGTTGTTAACTGCAGACTTTACAAATTCGGTAATAAATTCATTACATCAGGTGCTCTTAAGCAAAGAAACTATTTGTCTTCTGTAAACGAGAGTATTGTACATTGTACATTTGATATGTATAGCATGATGTCTCTGCCATGACTGTACGATCAAGTTAATTGCAGTGAATCACATCTTGTGCAGAATTGTGGAAAAACACACATCTATAGTCAGAATTTACTGTGTTCAAATAATCCCAGTCTTTGTGATGATCAGATTGCACAAAATATCACCGTCATGTTCATATATTTGAAATATGACGTAATGTGCCCCCAGACCTCCTAGATTACCTGGGCAAACACGTTCGTGCTTTCTTCTCGGCTGTTTTATTCACCAAATTGAGTTACTGACCATTAGCAGTCTGACTAATTGACGTGAGTGTCCTTTTCTTAATGACTGGATTTTTGACGTATAAGTTAATTAAATCCATTTAATTAATCTGATATATGTTGACAGGTCTTAGTATTCACACGTTCCATGGCAACTTCTTTGTGCGGTCGACCGACCTTCTGTCACTTCCAAATATCAGCCCAGATGCAGGCTTTGGCGTTCAGGTCTCCATTGAGGACACTCTGGATATGAATTATGTCAGTTTCCAGGCAGCACTTCTCTACACCAGCAGTAAAGGTAAACGCTTAATGTCTGCTGCCTAGATCCATATCTGTTATTGTAAATGTATGTGAAAGACACTTTCCGAGCTGACAACAGGGACATTTGGCTGTAATGAAGGTCATAATTAGGGGTGTGCGGAACCCGATGAAAATGTTGGATATCGGTTTTCTAAAAACCGAACTGAACCGACCTCAGAATTTTTAAAACCAAAAACTCGGTTTCCGAGGTTCGGTTTTCAAAAAAAAACAGACTGGCGGTTTGGGGACGGTTTTTCGTGTTGTCTCATTCACAGTTCATCTTCCAACAAGATATGGTCAACAGTCAGAGTGTTTTTCTTCATGCCGTGTCTCTGCACTTCTAGTTCGAGTCACTTCGGCTGACAGACGATCGTTGTTGGCAATGGCACGTGAATTGAAACAAACAAAACAGTGATAAAACAGTAAACTGCAAAGCACTCAGTAGAGTGCATACACATTAAACAACGCACAGTGCAAAAAAACAGACCGAAAAACTAAAACCGCGGTTAATTTTGTAAAACCAAAACCGAAGTCATTTTGCCAACCGCACACCGTTAGTCATGATACCTACACCACTGTAGGTTAGTGGTGCTGGAGGCATTGTTTTTGTGTCATATGTCTATCCAATCCATCCTTGATGTTGTTTCCACATAATCTATGATACGCATTGATGCATTTTCACCAAACTTTTGTCAGTAGTGCATCTGGTTAGGTTTGGGGGTCAAAAGGTTGAAAGTCAAGGTCCTAACATATGCTAAAACTAACCACGTGGCTCAGCAGGTGGAGACATACAGAGCTCGACGCTGTTGTGTCGGGTTCTAACCACCAAATTTTTATCCATTTGTCCAAGCATTCTGAGAATAATTCAGTGTATTCTTAGGTTTTGTCCAGCAAATGTGGCACTTTGATATAAGCTGCCAGGAGTGCTGTTATGACTGCTTATACGAGCTTCATCATACACATAATGCTGACAATAAGTCATTGTAGTAAGGTATATGATGTTTTTTTACAGCTGAGAGACGCATTCGAGTGCACACACTGTGCCTACCAGTAACCTCGACATTATCAGATGTGTTCTTCAACGCTAACCAGTATGCTATCATTGGACTTCTGTCCAAGATGGGTATGATTTAGAGTTGTTACATTTTTACCAATGAGCTATGTGAATGCTTGCACATTCACACTAGGTAATTGTCAGTGCTACCAGTTGTGTAGTGTTATTACTGCTGCACTACTGCGTGTTTGCGCAATAATGCTGATGATGAAACCACCAGCTGTGCAAGAACTGAACCGTGATAGTGCTTATCATAAATATATTTATGTAAGTTGTATTTTGTTATAATGGCCATTGATAGTAATTAGAGCTGTCGAATTAACGCGTTAATTAACGCGTTAAAGAATTAATTGCGATTAAAAAAATTAACGCCGTTAAAAAAATTAATGCACATACATAAATTTTATGAAGCAGGCGTTTCAACATGCAATTGAACAGCAGTTCTTTGATGATCGAATAATATTCTAATTAATTATTAACATCAAATGTTGGTTAATTTGTCAGTTGTGTATATTGTTTGACGGCAAGTTCGACTTTGATTGCATCTTGTAGACGAGTCGTGAACAGCAAGATGTGCAGTCGTTCGCTGACGGCAACCTACGACATAAACTAGACCTGTCGAATTGACGCGTTAATTAACGCGTTAACGCGCGATTAAAATAATTAATCACACGATTAACGCGATTAAAAAAAGTAATCGTTCGACAGCTCTAATAGTAATGTTATCTGTTTTATAACGTGGGATATGCATTATGCAAGCAACCCAGTTTTGTATGAACTAGCTGAATTCTGAATTTTCAGCTGTCCTGATGCTGTTGTAAGTAGCATTGTTGTTAATGCTGTCATTACCATTTAAATTGTTAATTGCTGCTGTGTGTTACAGCCGTTGACAAATCATTGTCGTCGTCATTGAGTGATGCACGTGAGGCATTGATCAATGCTGTTGTTGACATGCTGACTGCATACCGTACAGTACAAAGCATCGCCCAGTCAAGCAGTCAGTTGCCATGTCCATACCAGTTGCGACATGTTGCCCTCTATGTGCTTGCAATGCTCAAATCGGTCAGCCTTTACTTTGTTGTAGAACTGTTTGCAAGAACAGCTGGAGTAAACTGGTTAAATATTTAATTTGCATGTTTGTGTCTTACCGTAGGCATTTAGCCATTATTTTCTCCTTCAGCCTACCATGTTTTTCATCATGCAATTCACTAGCCGCTTATGTAATGTAATGTAAAATGGACAATTTTAAAGCATCATAAGTGGCACGGGCTACTACTAGGCACTTTGCACAGGTTCGTACAAATATTAAAACACTGTTTTCCAGGACTTGCAAAGACCAAATTTCAGGGTTTTCCAGGACTCAAAAAATGCATTTTCAAGGACTTTCCAGGATACACTCCGTTCACTTGCACTTCATTGGCTTTACTTCTGGTTGCATGAGGTCAAAAAGTGCACATACTACATCAGTTTTCGATGTAGCTGCATTACAGTAAACAAGCCCAAATACAATACTTGCGGTGACAAAATGCACACGTATTACAATGAATTTCTTCTGTAGGGAGCGACACTTGAACCAGAAAGTAAAATTTTCAGGACCACTACTTTAGAATTCCAGGACTTTTCCAGGGTTTTCCAGGACCTATGACTTTTTCTAGGACTTTCCAGGCCTGGAAATCTCAACACTAATTTCAGGACTTTCCAGGGTCTGTACGAACCCCATTTACACACAGTCATAAAATACCGTAGGGTGTTGTTGTGCTAAAAATGGTAAGACTGAATAGATGAGTCTTGAGATTATTGACTGTTGTGTGGTGACTCAGTGTGACTGCATTCAGGGTATGGTGCATTGTAAATTGGAATAAAGTTATGTGCATGTACAGAATGCATTTCGTGTCGGCACGAATACAAAACTGGATGACCGCATCTTTGCGATGGAACAATGCAAGACGTTACCAGTGCAGTATCTCATCCAGAGCATTTATCCAGATCTCTATCCAGTTCATGCACTTAGTGATAAGGTGAGGAAGATACGCAGTAATTACACACGTTCTGACTGTAAGTGTTTATACAAGTTAAAAGCATGTTAAGCTAAGTCGTTTTTATTTGTAGCACATGCATTTGTAATTACCGTATGTCTTTTCTGCAAATCGTGTTACACCATTACTGTTGGCTGTTATTTAAGCCAGTCTTTTTCATGCTGAATATAGTTCAGTCCAGATCCATGTGTCCACGTAAACCCATGGGATTGCTGGATACATATTTTTACCATTCTTGATATGAAACTGAACTACCAAAGGATATTTCAAGTTGGATTGCACAAGGTATGGAAAACAATTGTTACTGATTGGGTATTTGTTTCAAAGTAATTTAAGAAAATATCAACTAGTGTAACAATTCGCACTTACTTTTTGTGCAGTTTTCTGGCCATTAAAGTGTTTACTGTTTGCTGGATAAATGAAAATCGGGTTTGAGATTTAATTACACTGAAAATTAATTACTTTGTTGTTTTGTATGCACACAAAATTATTTAAATTAAGATGATTTAGAAGGCTACTGCCTATGTGCACAGGATGCAATATCCCTAGAAGACAAGGTGATTCCAAACCCTCCATGTCTGCCATTATCATCAGCGCACGTCGATCGTCATGGTGCATATCTGATGGATACTGGGAGTCATATGTACCTGTGGATTGGTGCTGCTATCTCTGACCAGTTCTGTGTCCAAGTTCTTGACTGTGCGTCTTATCAGAACATGCCAGAGACCATGGTACTCTTTGCTCTCATTTCTGCTTCACTATTTTGCATTTTCTGTGGACAGTGTTTTAGGGAAGCTATTGTGGGGTGCAAGTTGGACAGGTTTTTAGTTGTTTTGTGCTGGTTTTTAGTTGTTTTGTGCTGGTTTTCTGGCTGGTACTAATATACAGGGTGAGCCAAAAATGGACCATTTTTGAGAGTTGATAACTTTTAGAAGCACTGCTGAGCTAGAGATGTGCTTTGTGTGTCATTTTGTAGCAAAAGTAGTTTAGAAAAGGTTGGTCACATACCATAGATTAATTTTTAACGCTGTGGTTAAATATTCTTTGCAAATGCAGCAGCGTCATTTGTTCACGCCACACTGTCGCTTACCTGCACTCCCATATGCCCGAATTCACTGAACCGGAAAACTGGCTGCCAAACAGTCCAGATCTAAATCCTCAGTGTAGCCGGGGTGGGGGGGGCGTTGCAAACAGATGGTGTATCGTCACAAAATTTCAGACGTTGACGAGCTGAAACGCATGCTAATCGACTGTTGGGCTCAGCTAAGCCAGGACATGTTAAATCGAGCGATCGATCATCTGCCAAAAAGACTGATGATGGTTATCAAGGTCAAGGGTGCCCATGTTGAATTTTGTCTGGACTAAACGTGTGTAAACGATCCTTGTTATTTCATTGTGTGTTGGGTGAAAATTCATTAAAATATGCGTTATTGTCAAATTCAGCATAATTTCAGGGATGGTGAATACTTATGCGAATTAGACAAAGAATATTTAAACACACTGCTATGCAAGTTTTAAACTTTTTTCTAGACAAAATTAGTAAACTTTTGACATATCACACGCCTTTCTACCACTAACCATCGCAAAGTTATCAACATTCAACAAGAGGCTCAGCTACCGCTTAGAAACAGGGCGTCAGCATTTCTTTGAAGCGAAGTTACTTTATATCACCGTAATGACCTACAACTGCGTCTAATCACCTTAGCCTACGTCCGATGATAAGCTAATGTTACGCACACCGCGCATAGGCCTACACTTAAGCATACGACTGCAGCTGCACATGCGCATGATGCGCGACCCCACTGTCGTTTGAAGTCTCCTTTCTAAGGAACCCCTGCGAATACCCGCATAATCTTTATATTGCCAGAAACTAGAGTCCCTGAACTACATGATGGTTGCTGTGGTATTGGTCTATCTGTATATACTGTTACGCAGTAGCTTTCGAAAGCCAAGAAAAGGTGTTCAAAACGAGCGTTAACGCGCGACCCCACTGTCCTTTAACGTCTCCTTTCTAGAGAACCCGACCGAATATCCGCACAAACCTTACATCGCCAGAAACTAGAGTCCATGCCGGAGATTTGCGCTGCAGACAGTACGTGTCTATCTTTATTAGTTTTCACGCAATTACTTTCCGAAGTCGCGCGGTGTCAGCCAGCCAAACCGGCGTGAAAACAGAATTTAGCGCGAAATAGCCAGTCAAGGTCACTCAAGGTC
>Ga0209679_1000730_pt1 | contig 12528 bp, 7 predicted proteins | sample WorMetHEROISLAND_4_FD_187408 | JGI IMG/M metagenome (GOLD analysis project Ga0209679, IMG submission 187408) | Marine gutless worms symbiont microbial communities from Max Planck institute for Marine Microbiology, Germany - Olavius sp. 2 HERON... ...
CATTTCCTGAAAAGCTCCTGAATATCATTGCTACCAGAGGCGAGATTTTTAGCCTGAAATTCACCAAATACCGTTTGGCGGCCGGGCTCCGCCCGGACCCGCTGGGGGAGCTAAAGCGCTCCCTCAGACCCCCTAGCTGCAATAAGGGGGCCTACTTCTAAGGGGAGGCGAAGGGAAGGGAGGGGAGAGGAGGGGAAAGGAGGGGGTCCTACTTCCATGGGAGGAAAGAGAAAGGGAGGGGAGGGAAGGGAAGGGAAAGGGAGGAGAGGGGAGGGAAAGGGGCAGATGGGAGGGCCCCCCTTTCTGAAATCCTAAATACGCCACTGATCGCCGCGAATATTCGCGTAAACCTTATATCGCCAGAAACAAAGTGTGCATGCTGAACATTTCTGCTGCTGACAGTATGAGCAACTGTTATTAGTTTTCACGCAATTGTTTTCAAATACGCGCAAAAATATCTAGACGTACTTACACAAAAACAGAATTGAATAAAATGATCATTCAAGGTCATTCAAGGTGACGTATTTTGGGTTTACTGGAAAGGCGACAAGGGGTTACATAATGCTATATAAGAATGTTGGCCTAATTTCCCAAGGTTCTGAAGACGTAAAATAACAACAAACAAGTACAAAAGGTACAGTACTATGGATGCGCGCAACAGTTGTAACAGCTGGCCATTGCATGCACGCTGAGCTGACCAGCGGGCATGCTTTGACTAGCTGTTACAGCTGTTGCGTGCACTTCCGGGTCTATGCTACTTAACAAGCTAATTACTAATTAATTAGAAAATAAGCGAAAAATCTGAGATGGTAGATCTGTGGGCAATGTCAGCACGAATGTGTACGCAAAGTTTCGTTGCGTTCCGCTGCGTATTAAGAAAGCCTTAGGGATTTTTGGACGCCAGAGGACGATAATAGCAACGACAAGAACAAGAACAACCAGAGTGGCTTTTTGGGACCCGCCTTCCGGGTCAAAAAATTTCTGTATCTGGATCATGATCCACCAAAATCTAATCGATTGGTACTTAGCTGCCACGCCTGACCTCTCCAAAAATTCACCAAAATCTGTTCATAACTTCTGGAGATACTTTGTTCACAAGAAATGATTACACAGACAGACAGACAGAGAGACACACACACACACAGATACACACACGCACCCGAAGTAGCCTACTTAATTAATTATTATCGTTAAGTTAAAAACTAATCTAATGCTTGCTGCCTGCTTCCATTAGTTTAAGCAACTCATTTTACACAAAAAATTGTTTTTTTCCCCAGTGCACTTGTTTCAATTAACTGAGTTAGTCAAAAGTGTACACCCCAAACAGTTCGCTCTCTGTCCGCATATTTCATATCTTCATGCAGCTCAAATTCTGTGACACTTACGTCGGCCATAATAGATCAACACAATAATTTTAAGGTGTTTAGAATACGCGAGATATCTGTCAACAGGCAGAGAAACTGTGAGCAACAGACTGCACGATGAGTAAGTCACATGAAGCAGACTTGTAGTACTCGAGCCCGGACTTGGACTCGAGTCCGGACTTCCAAGTCCTTTTTTGCTGGACTTGGACTCGGACTTTGGCTCTAAGGACTCGGACTTGAACTTGGACTTGAAAGCTATGGACTTGGACTTGCACTTGGAGGTTCTGCTAGCAAGTCATTTTTTCAAGTCCTTTTTTGTGCCTACAACACTGTAACAGAATAACAGACTACCTCGCTGTAGGCTTGTAACTCGCTAAAATTAAAACTTGCCAAGAATATTTAAGGATTAGTTCTGGAATAGGATACTGGAATACTATAAAAATGCTTGCAGGTACGTTTTTCCATACTGGACTTGGACCTGGCTTTTTGGAAGAGGACTCGGACTCGGACTTGGACTTGCCCACTTAAGGTGGACTTGGACTTGGACTTGAGGATAGTGGACTTGGACCTGCATTTGGACTTGGATGTTGCTGGACTTGTTACAAGTCTGACACAAAGGCATAAAGTCTGAGATAAAGCAACAATTAACAGTATAGCGTTTTCACTGCATAGGTGCATGTACTTAATATTGTTTACCGTAGATAGTGCAGGCTTAACGTAGGCGAGGTTAGACTCCATGGTACAATCACTATCACGTAACCACGTCTATATGCAAAGGCTTTATTGACACGTCCTTTCGAAAACAAACGTTCAAACGCATTTCACATTTTTTTCTGAAAAGAAACTAATCATTTTTACTGCAACAGTAACCTTCGGTATTATGACATTAAACACCACAGTACAACTATGAATGAATACATTCACTAAGTGCATTATTCGAGAGGAAAGTGTGGCATCTACAATTGTTCACGCCATTCGCTGAAGCCAAGGAAAGCATGCTATGATGTATCCCATCAAGTGTTCGAATTTCACAAATACACAAAAACGTTAATCGTACAATGTGCTATTGGACTAAACAGTCTAAAACTTGTAGTTTAAAATCAACAACTTTTCTGGCACAAAGACTAGTATGATAGCGCAGAGAATCAGAACATATACGAGTGTACTTTTAGTTTTGTTTTACAGTATCTTAAAAGCCCGGGGTTTCACACCCTTGTTATCCTCGCGCAATAATGTTCTATGAGTAAAACCAGCCAACAATAACGGCCACAAACACAACTGCGGCTACCGCTGCTACCTTTCACAAGCCACAATAGTTAGTTAATCGTCACCACATTTCCAACACACAAGCCGCACCCTTCCGTATTCGGCAGAAATGCTCAACTCTTTGAATACTATTCGAACAAAACACAACAGAAACAATCCATAAAAAGCAACTAAGTGATTAACAACAACAGGGAGGTTAACATACACACACACACTTCATACACAACTACAAAGGGTTAACAGCACAATGGGTCAGCATTAAACTGCTGACGGACATAATCGGCTTTGCAATATAATATACTGCTGGACCGCCTTCAATGCACTGTTTGCAGATTTTTCATGCCCATAAATTTTCTCCTTTAGTTCTTTTATTCGAACCAAATTGTACACTTTCACGGGATTAAGCTGGTTGTTTGACCTTCAGTCTTACATTTATATACTTTATTTGATTTTCGTTCTTTTATTTATCAATTTTCTCTTCGGTTATACGCGGCAGACTTAGCCGGTTAGCCATTAAATTTGTGACTGCACGTTAAACTGTACAATGATTATGATGCCAATGGACTGATTGCTATAGATTTTTAACCTTCCACTGCAGGACCCAGAAAGGCTTACAAAGGACCGGACAAATGTACAGCTATATCATTTACATGACTGAGAGCCCTATAGCAATAAAATAAAAGGGTTAATACACACCATGTGACTAGTTGAATATACACGGTTAAGACCTATGAATCACATGTTATGATAAGCCGACATAACTCATTTTCAGTTAAAAAGCAAACGGGTCAAAAATACTGTATACATCACATGCAGTATTAGAACATCTAGAGCGAGAGTTGGTGTTTAGCAGTATTTTCAACTCACACGTTGTACCATCCCTAAAGAGTGAAGATGATGATGGCGTATGGAAAATTAACAATGAAATATTAAAACTCTTCAATCTTGTCTTTGCGGAGATAATAACTCCTCCTATGACAGCGCCTTTCCAGCCAATCATGGGCTCCGCCAGGCGGACGCATTAGACGCATGTGCGTCCAGTAATTTTTCTAAGAAAAAAATTTGTTTATAAAATATGGTCTTGTGACCTGGATCTCCGAACTTCTGACCTCGAATGGTCGTAGCAAACGCCATTCCTTACGGACAATAATTCCACCAAGTAGGCTATGATCACAATCCATCTGATACAGTTGATTTACTTACTGCTTGGCCATTGCTAATTTGACGCAAAAAATTATCCTTCGACGTGTAGGCCTACTGTATATTAGGTATTAAGTATTAGGTATCACAGCAATTTTCGATATAATTTTCACTACAATTTGAGCGTCCAATTTTTGGGGGCCTGGCAGCGCCCTTGCAGCCAATCGCTTGGTAACAGTACTGACAAACAAAAACCTGCAACATAAACATAAAAACCCAAACAAATAAACCCAACAAAACCCAATTAACCACCGTAGAGTCGCCAATTATGACACACAGCCAGGAGATGGATCGGGTCTATTCTGTAACTGACCGCGGTTCCCAGAGCCTGTAGGGGCTGCTGGATAAATAACTTTGAACATTCTTCTAAATAAGCTGCATTTCCCGACAACAAGTTTATTCACGAACATACTGAATAATCACGCCTACGATAGACCGTCCACGCTAATTTGTAACCACAACAATTTAACAACGCACCACTATCAAACACAGAATATCACAGAATTCAATATCTTCTGCTGGGTTTCTTATCTTAGTCTTCTTTCATACGTGCACACAGACTACATACGTATATGTAAATATGATACACTTGTATAATACACTTTTTCAATATCAAATAACAACGTCACAGACGTGAAAAGTAAAAGCACATCTAGCAACAGCAACAGCACCTTGAGTCTGTACATAACTTACTAACTACTACTCCATAAACTGTGTTTCAAAAAACTGTTCCCTGTTACTTTTCAAATAACTGTGACCCAGGCCCAGAACTGACAAATTTTGGCAAAAGGAATAGCAATTTAATCTTCACTTAATTCTGGTTGTGTTTTATTTTACATGTACCCATCTCTAAAACATTTTTGCAAATGTTTTATTTTATATGTAACCACGGTCTAAAAGTAGTGGCCATAAAACTAACTAGTGGTCACTGGCATGGAGACCACACATGACGCCCGGCGGACCACAGTGCGACGATTAGCGGGGCTCCCTGCATGTCTGTCTGTCTGTCTGTTCAGGGGCGATCCAGGTACCCGCGTACTACCAGCCTATACATAAACGTTCTTAACCTACTCTTTCGAAACGTGACAAAAGTAGGGGACCAGTAGGAATTACAATAACTACAGCATACGCCAGTGCATCACAACTACAGCAATGCATATGAGTGCAGCAGGCTGCACTATGAAGCAGGCTGCACTATGGTGAAATCATTTTATCTGTTTAAAAATTAAGCTTTTATGATTTATCATTTTGCACCTCCTGTTAATGTCTCTTGGACTGAAATGACTGAACTGTTCAAGGCCGATGATATGCTGCATTAGATTCTTCAGCATCAGAAAACAGTACTGCCACTTACGATGCACTAGCATCTGCTCTGGCTGCCATGCAGAAACCTCTTAGGGTTCTACATTTATCACACACCTTCGGAAAAATGCAGAAACGCAGAAAGCCATGAAATTCGACATCCTTTACTGAGTTTTGTTTACTAACTGCTAATTTGCTCGCATCATATAAACGTGTTTAGATTTACCCAGCTGAAAATCAATCCACGATTTTCTGCATAAAACATTACCGATACTGGCCCAGACTATTCAGATTAATTTGAAAATGTAACAGGGTCCAGGTTTTTTTGAATCACCATATGTAACATTCGCAAAGCATGCACTTGTACTTGGGATGTACGCAGGGAACTAATATACACTGACACTGGTTCCTTGGTTGGTTGTAAGTTCAATGGAACTTCCGACACAAACACTAGGTGCAAAAGGTATTTACAGTGGTTACAAACTGTAACAAAAAGTAAGAAAAGACGAACAAGAAAATCAATAACAACATGCAATGTTTTGAGAAAGCATTATCATGTATGTCACCCTGATGCCAGTCTTTGCGTAGGTAATCACCTTGTCTCATTGAAGGTTATCTTGAAGGTGACCTTTGAAGCTAATCAACAGGAAAAAAATCATCTGGAACTGGCAATGACAAAACCAAAACAGCAACCAGGAGATAACGAAAAACTTGAACAAAGTTCACCTAACCACGATCCCGTTTTTACCAAGCAGAGCAAGACTCCATGCCAATCTGTTAGTGTGAGTGAGTAAGCTTAGGCAAGCAAGCTTACCACTCGACACGTAACAGATCACTTCTGAGATGAGTCTTTCCAGGCAAAATCAGATGCACTGGTACTAAGGCTGTGGTTACGTGTAAAATAAAAATATATGCACAAATCTTGTAAAAAAATTTAGCACATTGAACACATGTTGAAGACAGACCACATTTTACACGTAAAATAAATCATTTCTGAAACATTTTAAGTTGACATGTAACCACGGCTTTTCTTCGACATGTGTTCAACATGCCTAAATGTTTTGCAAGATTACTGAAACATTTTTATTTTACACCTAACCACAACCTAACATTCAAACAACCACAACAACAAAGAAAAAAATGCACATAAACACGTGAGACTAACCTAAAAACAGATAAACTAGCCCTGGAAAACACACAAAAATCTAAGTCAAAACTGAAACATTAGAATAAGCCTAAACCACGTCCATCTATAATAACTGTTCACTATCTGCCTGCATTACGACTGCAAACAATTGTGGTACACTGCACAGAACAGTTCTAAATAACCGTCCCACTTGTCAGAGTACGGAAAAGCCAAGGCACAAACTCAACAACGCCCTATCCAATGGTATCATCGCCAACCACATACAACTTCCCGTCCAGGTTCACAGCAATGGCGCCTGGTGCCAAATGATTTTGGTCCTCGTGACAATCATGATTATAAACATCGATGACATTACAGTACTACAACTGTGCAAGTGCAGCACATGACAGCCACTTTCATTACCCTCTAAACAAGCAAAACAACAACAAAACAGAACAAATGCTCAAGTTGATATCTGCAGCATAGTATTGTACACAAAGAAAGCCATGCTATCGCAAGGAAACCACGCAACGCAGCAGCTGTTCGTTGCGGTTTAAAATTTGCCGACATTCACTACAAGTTTAAGAGTAGTGAAGCTCCGAAAGTCAGGCTTCAGCGCTATAGACATACCGGCTCAAAACAGAATTTATTGTAAAACAGCCACTCAAGGTCACGTATTAATGGGTCAGTGGCAACAAGACAAGGGACTAAATAATACTATATAATAAATTAATAATGTTGGCTTCATTTCCAAAGGTTCCAAAGATTCAGAGTCCAAAAGCACTGAAAATTGACGTTTTCGATTACAACATTGTCGTTTAACACCCCTCTCCAGGGAAACCCCGCGAATATCCACATAAAACTTATACTGCGAGAAACTAGAGTCACTCGGCTACATCTTCACCGCCAATTGTATGGGCCTATCTTCATTAGAATTTTCCTTGTAGGCTCTGAAAGGCGTATGTTTTGTGCAATGGAGAGCATAATGGTCGTTCAAGGTCATCCCAGGTCATTGATTTTGGTACCAATCAAAAGCAAGTATGCAACTTCCTATTCGTCATCGATAGCAACTTTGGTCTATCTTGCCCCAATTCAGAGGTATTGCAGGTTTTCTGCTGGGAACAGCAACCTCACCCTATTCCACCCTAATTTTGGGGTTGTTCCCACTGGACCAGATTGCCAATGTTGGAGTTCCGAGGAACGCAGACCCTAAGCTAACTATACGTGTAATCACTTTTGAACTAACCCAACGTATATGGCCATGGTACCTCAACGTCACAGACGGACGGACAGACAGACAGACGGACGACTTACGGTAGCAATACCGTGCGATGCGTACCGTGCGATGCGCCCACATAGTGCATCACACAGTGAAAACAACAGTCAGAATATAACAGCCCATGGAATAACCGAAACAAAACAACGGACCATGAGAAATTTACGTTCAAGATTTGAACGGGAAGTGCAGCACAATTACAGTTGGTGATGAATTCGCACAAAGATGACTTACGAACTTCAGTTGGCTAACGACAAAGATATATGCATATACATGCTTTCAAGCATATGCATGTATTAGCTAATACCGCAAACCAACATCTAATTAACATATCACTGCTCACTGTAATGATGAATATGCATTAAGTTAGAGCAATAAAAATCAGTCAGAAATATCGACTGCCCCGACACAACGTAAAACGACTCACTCAGGCGAACTTGTGAAACTTGTAATTTTAAAAACTCAAACTGAAACACAAAAATGCAAACGCAAAACTCACGATGGAACAGCATGCTTCTAGAAAATTAACAAAATCTGACGAAATCCTTAACAAGTGCGAACTGACGCAAGAACTAACGATCAACAAAAAGCGGCTACACACACACAACTATCACATAACCCGGAATACCACATTCACAACTATCACATGATCCTGAATATCCGAAAACAAAACCAAATGCAGGACTCTACAATATACTGCTTTAGGATACATACTAACAACAACACTGGGACACAGGATATACATATATTCCACTGAACGCATGATGGTTATAATCTACGGCGGAACATAATAATTCTTTTCGTTGTTAACCGTACGAAAACTAAGAAGTATACATTAATTCCACATTCAACACTTCAGAAATTTGTTGTTCATTTTTCACATACAATACAACCGAAAGAAGAGTAGTGTTGTTTGCACAGTAAAGACATTACAGGCACATAAAAATGATTTTGCACGCAAAATCGCTCACATGAGTCTTTTTTTCACTGGCATGCCTGCAAAGAAAAAGATCATTACTAATAATGATAAGCCAATGCCATTAACTGAAGTTTAATAATTACAAATTTTTCAACTGTTAAAAAAATTTAACGCTTAATTTTCTATAATTGGTTAATTTGCACAGCCTGTGGCAATCGTAAACTGATGCGAGATGCAACGAACAATACAATTCAGACTACGAGACAAAACGACGGCACATCAACAAAAGACTAGTTATACACAGTATGTCACATGTATTTGCCAAGTGCTATATGTTCAAATGCAGGTTCTAAGCCTTACACACTTCACGTGCTAATAGCTAAGATATGTCTTGAACTAAGCGTACCCTCCATCAACTTGCACAAGCTCTCTCATACATGTATTTGAGGGTAAAAATACTCACAACATGTAATACTACCAAACTTGGACCCGATTTATAGAAATTCTTAAAAGTCAATCTTACGACCATAAAGCACTTATGAGAAACTTAAGAATTAATTGTACCTACGAAAACCGTAATTCATGAAGAACAATACATTCCGTGTTCCTGAGTTTGTCATAACTTTTCAGTATTAAGAAGATCGCAAACATTCAAAAATAAACTTTAACAATCTTACAACTCCCTAACTACTGGACTTATGAAAACTTTCAATGTACTTAGAAGACACTACAAGGGGCTTACAAAAAAATGAGAGATTATTTATAATTCGTGTCCCTCATTCAAGTTTGAAACACGAAACTTGCAACAAGGACAAATATGAACAACACATGCCAATATTGCCTTATCATATATTACGCTGTATCACTGCAATACAGGTCAGGTACCGGCAATAATCTAAATGATGTGGCAGCATAATTACAATACCACGGGCAATCATTGGGCAAATACCTATTAACGCCTTAAGACAAACAAAATACGCCACAAACAAACGTGTAGAAATGTAACAAAAATCTGCAAGATCATTAGTTCGACACGGTATTATTAAGCAATGCTAAAAAAAACGGACGAAATTCTTCAACATGAAGCCACTGCCCTTAACCCTGTACAGTAAGAGGTCCATATCATCATTACTGCAACTGCGCTATGCACATAATACATACAGCGTACACTGGATCATCCTGTCACAATGGTAAGGTATGTACAGGAATAAGTCTGAACACCCTGGTGCTGAGTGGTATATGCTAACACGAAATCTTTTAGATTGTGACCAATCGAATTACTCCTCGCGCACTATCTTCTCCTACACTTTTACCCTAGAACCAAATACCAATTGGATCGGATGAACCGTTTCAGAGATATGGCCATTCAAAATTATACAAGACGGCTAACAGCCGCGATCTTGGATTTGGTCCAACTGGAAATAGTGCCATACGATCCACCTACCTCGAAAACCCTACCCTAGAACTAAACATGAAGTGGATCGGATGACCCGTTGCTGAGATATGGCCGTTCTGTTGGTTGGTCGGTCGGTCGTTGGTTCTCAATATTGATGTCATGTACTCCTCTTCGCTAAGTTAGGAACGTAGTGCGCAAGGAGTAAAAACGGCAGACAATGGAGTGCTAAGCTTTGGCATGAAATCTGATAGAAGTATGGGCGATGAACTGTCATGCGACTTTATGGTGATGGTCGACTGTGTGATATTACAAAAACAGCGGCAACATTAAGAACAAAATCGGCACTGTAAGGGGTGCAAATAAGTTACCGATGATAACGTAACTTAACACTGCAATGCAAAGCATCTAGATAAATATCAGCAGGACAATTTAATGGGTAACGGATAGAGAATGACCGACTCAGGGTTTAGGACAGATATCTGATGTACCGACGCAGCGACGGTGACATGGAAATGGCAGTTAACACTGTGATCCCATATGGCAAGTGACGCTCCGTAGCTCTGAGATGGGTTTTCCATTAACAGCTATAGTAGGCTTTAACCTTTTAACCTTTAACACCAGGGATGCATGTCAGGTCACTGTCAGCCAAGTGGCGTAAGCAAAGGAGTCAAATGACAGAAATGGTATGCATATATGAATGATGCTTCAGCATCGGCAATGCCAGCAAGCCGATGTACCGACCTTCGGCCTAGATGCCAACGTTGCCGATGTCCACATCGGTTGCTCTCTAGCTCCTGATACTATAAAGTGATGTGGCAGCATAGCAATAAAAATCAACACAACAATAAATCCACATGATTCAACACTGCAAACCATTTCCAACATTGTGCTCTTGAGCACAGATGATGACAAATGACTTCGTACTTCGTCCGTGGGGAGAGGAAGTCAAACGAATTTTGTGGGTGAGTCACCCTCGTGATAACAAGAACTAACGGCAACGGTCAAAATGATATCCGCAAAACAAGAGCGACTGAACGACTGAACCGTATCAGATGACTCTATTCCGAGAGCAGGTGATGGTCAGACGACTTTATGCTCAGACTCTGGATGGTGCTCAACCTCGTGGTCAATGTGAACGAATGCTCGTTCAACCTCACTCAGCCGCTCGAGTCGCGTCTGCAACGATTCTCCGATGTCGTGCGCCTCCAACAGGGTCATGTCGGCGGGCAGCACGATGTGGACCTCGACCAGGAAGTTGCTGCCGAAGTGGAACGCACGCACGGTGTCGACGTGCGTCACCTTTGGATGGTGATTGACGGCAATCCATGTTAGCTTTTTGAGGAAGTCTGGTCGAGCAGTGTACCCGGTCAACATTTTTATTTGTTCTGTTGAACAAACGTGCAACACTAATCAATACAGCACCTGTCAATAACATGATGACTTGGCATTCAGCCCAGCTTTGAAACATGACACTAATATATTAACTGAAAGGCCATTTTTTGCCACAAATGTTTTATGCAATAATGGCTACATGTGAATAGTAACTAACGAGGTGGTTAAAATGGACACGTAAAATCAAGGCTATTTGGCTGCAATAAAACGTGATTAACAAACAATGTCACTGAACTAAAAGAGAGTTTCCACAATAACAAGAAAGCCTAGCTGACGCAAAGGTAAGCGCGCAACAGCAGTGCGTGTATGAAGGCCTCTAGCGAAGAAATCTACAGCAAATCAACAATATGCAATTTCCTATTGATGGTTAATAGTAACCGTGGCCGCATTACTTACGGTTTGCGAGATATTTTCGGGTGTAGAGGTTGAAAATCGTCATTTTCGCCCACTGTATTGTGATTGTAGACCCCTAGCGGAGGAACGCCCAGCAATATCAATGCAATCTATACATCGCTGAAAAGTACATTTAGTGGGCTACAATTCTGTCCCTGATAGTACCGGTCTATCTTCATTCGTTTAGCCGTTGTTGCCTCCCAAATCTGCTAAATCACGCGAAAATCCGAGAAAATTCGAACTTATAGCAGTTCAAGGTCATCCAAGGTCATCAACCTCGGTGCCAATCGAAAGCGCATATGCAACTTCCTATTAGTGGTTAATAGTAACTTTGGACGTATCTCGTACCGTTTCCAAGATATGGATGCATAAAGCAGGACGAGCGTTAACGCGTGACCGACCCCACTGTCCTTTAACATCTACTTTCTAGAGAACCCGACCGAATATCCGCACAAACCTTATATACCCAGAAACTACAGTCCATGCCGAAGATTTGCACTGCCGACAGTAAGTGTCTATCTTTATTAGTTTTCACGCAATTATTTTCCGAAGTCGCTCCGTCTCAGCCAGCCAAACCGGCGCGAAAACAGAATTTAACGCCAAATAGCCCATCAAGGTCATTCAAGGTCATATATTTTGGGGTCAGTGGAAACGCGACAGGGGACTAAATACTACTGTATAATAATGTTGGCCTCATTTCCTAAGGTGCCGAAAACGTAGCGTCCAAAACCCATGCAAATCGACGTTTTCGATTACCCCACTGTCGTTTGACGCCCCCTGTCCAGAGAACCCCTGCGAATATCCGCACAAACTTTATGTCGCCAGAAACTAGAGTCAATGGCCTACATTTGTGCCACGATAGTATGGGTCTATCTTCATTCATTTTCTTGTGGT
>Ga0209679_1000731_pt1 | contig 12524 bp, 6 predicted proteins | sample WorMetHEROISLAND_4_FD_187408 | JGI IMG/M metagenome (GOLD analysis project Ga0209679, IMG submission 187408) | Marine gutless worms symbiont microbial communities from Max Planck institute for Marine Microbiology, Germany - Olavius sp. 2 HERON... ...
AGTGTCCTGAAATTAAGTTGTCGCTTATGGTTTTATTCGTAAAACCCGGGCACGTCAACACTTTCAAATACACCAACTTAATTTATTCCGGACAGCAGTGCGCTTGCGCGGGGATGACAGGAAAGCGGGGATGACTTTAGAAACGGGGATGACAAGAAACGCGGTTACGACAGGAGCTAGTCGGCGTCGATGAAGCTGCGCAGTTGTTCGGAGCGGCTGGGGTGGCGCAGTTTGCGCAGGGCCTTGGCTTCGATTTGGCGGATGCGTTCGCGGGTTACGTCGAATTGCTTGCCGACTTCCTCGAGGGTGTGGTCGGTGTTCATGTCGATGCCGAAACGCATGCGCAGCACCTTGGCTTCGCGCGGCGTCAGGCTCGACAGGATTTCGCGCGTCGATTCCGACAGGCCGGCGTTGGTCGCGGTGTCGGCCGGCAGCAGCACGTTGGTGTCCTCGATGAAATCGCCCAGATTCGAATCCTCGTCGTCGCCGATCGGGGTTGCCATCGAGATCGGTTCCTTGGAGATTTTCAACACCTTGCGCACCTTGTCTTCGGGCAGGTCCATGCGTTCGGCCAGCTCTTCCGGCTGCGGGTCGCGACCGAGCTCTTGCAGCATCTGGCGTGAGATGCGGTTGAGCTTATTGATGGTTTCGATCATGTGTACCGGAATGCGGATGGTACGCGCCTGATCCGCGATCGAACGCGTGATCGCCTGGCGAATCCACCAGGTGGCGTAGGTCGAAAACTTGTAGCCGCGGCGGTATTCGAACTTGTCGACCGCCTTCATCAGGCCGATGTTGCCTTCCTGGATCAGGTCGAGGAATTGCAGGCCGCGGTTGGTGTATTTCTTCGCGATCGAGATCACGAGGCGCAGGTTGGCCTCGATCATTTCCTTTTTCGCACGCCGTGCCTTGGCTTCGCCGATCGACATCTTGCGGTTGATTTCCTTGATGTCGTGGATCGACAAATGCGAATCCTGCTCGATTTTTTTCAGACGCTTCTGGTAGCGCTGGATTTCTTCCTTGCAGCCTTCCAGCGCCTCGACGTATTTCTCGCCCGACTTCAGGTGGTTGTTGACCCAGTTGAGGTTGGTCTCGTTGGCCTTGAAGGTGTCGATAAAAGTCTTGCGCGGCATATGCGCCTGCTTCACGCAGAGGTCGAGAATGGTACGCTCATTGCTGCGAATGCGGTTGATAATGTCTTTTAGATTCACGCTCAGGCGGTCGATGAACAGCGGCAGCAGCTTGATTTCCATCAACTCCTTGACCGCGCGGTTCATGTTGCGCTCATAACCTTTTTCGTCTTTTTTCGGGATGCAGTTCATCGCGCGGTTGAAGGCGCGTTCGATCGTGTTGAAACGTTTGGCGGCTTCCTCGGGATCGGGACCGCTGTCGTCGACGTCGGCGTCGTCGTCGTCATCACTGGCTTGCGCGGCGGCCGGCAGCGGAATCGAATTCGGGTCTTCTTCGGGATCGACGAAACCGACCATCAGGTCGCTGAGCTTGGCTTCTTCCTCGGCCACCTCGCTATAACGCTCGATGATGAGGCGCATGGTGTCGGGATAGCGCGCGAGCGAACTCATCGCCTGGTTGAGGCCGTTCTCGATGCGGCGGGCAATCTTGATCTCGCCTTCGCGGGTCAGCAGCTCGACGGTGCCCATTTCGCGCATGTACATGCGCACCGGGTCGGTGGTGCGGCCGAACTCGCTATCGAGCGAGGCCAGCGCGGCGGCGGCTTCCTCGGCGGCGTCTTCATCCGGCTCGGTTTCGGTATCGCTCAAGATATCGGTGGCCTCGGTGGGCGCCGATTCATGGACCTTGATCCCCATGTCGTTGATCATGCGGATAATGTCTTCGATCTGTTCCGGCTCGACGATTCCTTCAGGCAGGTGGTCGTTGACCTCGGTATAGGTCAGAAAGCCCTGTTCCTTGCCTTTGGTAATAAGTTCTTTTAGCCGGGATTGCTGGTCTTGATCCATGATGCCTCGTAGTGGTGAGTGTTGCAGAGTAACAGTACAGTATATAAGACTATTTCGGGTTTTTCCAAGATAAGTATTTGCTTATGTTTGGTTGGTGAACAATTTTCTGTGCTCCCGTTTTTCCGCCTCCGAGAGGCCTTCACCCGCCTGTAGCTTGCTTATCAGCTGCTGACGGCGGTGCACAATATACTGTTTTTGCAGGTTTTGTAAACTGTCGGCAAACATGCGTTCCAGGCTCTCGTCGTTCTCCACCGGGGGTTCCATCATGGCGAGTTTGTAGAGATGGCTTTCGTGCTCGTCGCCGCGAAAGCGGTCGAGCAGGTTCTGGGTGCTGATTTCGGGCTCGTCGTGGATGCGGTCGAGAATCTTGAGCAGCAGGTCGATACCGGGAATATCGCTGTCGGCAAGCTCATGGTGCGCGCCGCTGCCTTTGGCCAGCGCCGGTTTTTTGAGCAACAGGTTGATTGCGAGGCGCGTCGGGGTCCAGTGCTGTTCGGGCATTGCTTTCCGAAAGCTTGGATCACTGCCCCCTGCACCGAGGCTTTTAAGCGTCCTTGGATCAATTTGGACTTTAACCCGCTTCTCAGCTTCCGCAATCATCGAATCTTTCATAGTTTGCAAAGGGAGCTGTTCTAAGTAAGGTTTAAGCTTTTCTATGAATTGATCACGCTCTTCTCGACTAGCAATATTGGTACTAGCAAGTAACTCGTCAAACAAGTAATCGGTGACAGTTGTTGCTTTGACAGCGTTTTCTGAAAACGCACCAGAGCCAATTTCCTTAATATAGGTATCAGGATCATGCTCCTCGGGCATAAACATGAATCTTGCTGTTCTGCCTTCGGAAAGGGATTTTAGGCAACTTTCTAGCGCTTTCCATGCCGCTGATTTACCAGCCCTGTCACCGTCAAAACAAAATACTAAATTTTTACACACTCGAAAAAGAGACTCGATTTGGTAACTATTGATTGCAGTTCCAAGAGTGGCAATAGCAGTTTTAATCCCGCTTTCGTAAAGTGCAATTACGTCCATGTAACCCTCGGTGATATAAATCCGCTCGATATTGGCGACCGCCTGTTTTAATTCATACAGGCCGTAGATTTCATCGCTCTTGTGAAATAGCGGCGATTCGGGCGAATTCAGGTATTTCGGGTTGTCGCCGGGATCGATCACGCGTCCGCCGAAGGCGATACAGCGCCCGCGCCGGTCGCGGATAGGAAACATCAGGCGGTGGCGGAAGCGGTCGTACTGCTTGCCGTCGTCTTTTTTAATCGACATACCGCTGTCGACCAGCAATTTTTCATCGCCGCGGAGATTGCTCCAACCCGGCGGGGCGTAGCCGATGCCGAAGGCCTTCGCGGTCCGGCCGCCGATACCGCGATTTTTGAGGTATTCGATGGCCTCCCCGGACCCTTTCAGCTGCGCCTGGTAGAAGTCCGAGCACTGTTGCATGAGCTGGAACATCGGCTCGAGCGTTTGCTGCGCCGGTTTCGCGGGTGCGCTGCCCTGTTCATAGGGCACCTCCATGCCGAGCGAGGAGGCCAATGACTCGATCGCCTCGACGAACTCCATGTGGTCGTAGTCCATCAAAAAACCGACCGCGTTGCCGGATTTCTGGCAGCCGAAGCAGTGGTAGAACTGTTTGCTCGGGCTGACCGAGAAGGAAGGGGTTTTCTCGCCGTGGAACGGGCAGCAGGCCCAGAATTCGCGGCCTTTCTTTTTCAGCGGCAGGCGGCTATCGATGACTTCGACGATATCGACCCGATTCAACAGGTCGTCGATGAAATTACGCGGGATGCGGCCAGCCATGAATTCGTGTGCGGTGTCCGATGGTCAGGGGGTGAATATTCTCGCACGATTCCGCGGGCGGCACTATCGCGGCGCGGCCGCATTGTGAACTAGATAGCGCCCGGCAGCAGCGGGTTTGTTAATCCGAATACGGGCTCATGCGATGTTTAAAGCAACTCGATTTCGATAAAATAGAACTCGAAATCGTTCGCGTTTACGACATTATGCTCGATGCCGACGGGCCTGAAATACGATTGTCCGGCTTGCAGTTCGGCAATACTGTTGCCCTCCGATGTCTCCAGCAGCAACTTGCCGTCCATCCCCGGAACCACGATATAATCGTATCCGTGTCGATGCCAGCCGGTTTCCGCGCCGGGCTCGAAACGCCACTCGGTCACGACAACGCGCTCGTTTTCGATTTGCCTGCTGGCTCTGGCCTTAGGTCTGTCTGCTGTCATCAATATTCTCTAACAAAGCATAGCCCTGTTGTTCCGGTCTTCGCCTGTGGCCTCGGCTACAGGCCATCGCGTCAGCGCGGCAGTTCGGTCTGGCCCATCAGGAAGCGGTCCACCGAGCGGGCCGCCTGGCGGCCTTCGCGAATGGCCCACACCACTAGCGATTGTCCACGGCGAGCGTCGCCGCAGGCGAATACCTTGTCGGTCGTGGTTTGATAGTCGGCCTCGCTGGCCCCGATATTGCCGCGTTGATCGAGTTCCACCCCGAGTTGCTCCAGCAAGCCGTCGTGGACCGGGTGCACGAATCCCATCGCCAACAGGATCAGGTCCGCTTCGATGGTGAATTCGCTGCCTTCGATCTCGGACATATGCGCTTGCCCGGTTTTGTCCTGTTTCCATTCCAACCGCGCCAGTTCGAGGCCGGTAACAACCCCGTTCTTGCTCTTGACCGAGCGCGTCGCCACCGACCAGTCTCGCTCGCAGCCTTCGTGGTGCGACGTCGAGGTGCGCAGCTTGAGTGGCCAGTCGGGCCAGGTCAGCAGCTTGTCCTCGCGTTCCGGCGGGCGCGGCATGATTTCGAGCTGGGTGACGCTGGCGGCGCCCTGGCGGTTGGAGGTGCCGACGCAGTCGGCGCCGGTGTCGCCGCCGCCGATGACGATGACTTTTTTACCGGTCGCGAGGATCTCGTCCTGGACGAAGGCTTCGCCGCTGATGCGCCGATTTTGCTGGACCAGAAAGTCCATCGCAAAATGCACGCCCGCGGCGTCGCGCCCGGGAATCTCGAGGTCGCGCGGCTGTTCCGAGCCACAGGCCAGCACGATCGCGTCGGAGTCGCGCAACAGGCCGTCCACGGGTACGTTACCGCCGATATGACTATTGGGGCGGAAACGAACGCCTTCCGCCTGCATCTGCGCGATGCGGCGGTCGATTTTGTCGGTCTCCATCTTGAAGTCGGGAATCCCGTAGCGCAGCAATCCGCCCATGCGGCGATTCTTTTCGAACACGGCGACCCGATGGCCGGTGCGCGCCAATTGCTGGGCACAGGCCAGGCCCGCCGGGCCGGAACCGATGACGGCGACGAGTTTGCCGCTCCTGCGCACCGGAACCTGCGGTTCGATCCAGCCTTCCTGCCAGCCGCGATCGACGATCGCGCATTCGATGGTCTTGATCGTCACCGGCTCGTCGTCGAGGTTCAGCGTGCAGGACTCTTCACAGGGCGCCGGGCACAGCCGCCCGGTGAATTCCGGAAAATTGTTGGTCGAGTGCAGCACTTCGAGCGCCTCGCGCCAGTTGTTTTTGTAGACCAGGTCGTTCCATTCGGGAATGATGTTGTTGACCGGGCAGCCGTTGTGGCAAAACGGGATGCCGCAATCCATGCAGCGCGCCGCCTGGTCGCGCGTGGCCTCGTCGCCCAGTGGGATAACGAATTCGTGGTAGTGTTTGACGCGCTCGTCGACCGCGTCGTAGCTGCGGTCGCGACGGCGGATCTCGATGAATCCTGTAGCCTTACCCATGGTTAAACCTCATCGTTGTTTCCGCACTGTGCTCAGGCGCCGATAGCGACGCTGACGCCCGCTTCCGCACGTTCCTGGTCCTGCATTTTCTGCAAGGCCTTGCGGTATTCGACCGGCATGACCTTGACGAAGCGGCTGCGATAGTCGTCCCAGTTATCGAGAATTTCGGCCGCCCTGGCGCTGCCGGTATGACGCCGGTGCGTTTCGATCAACGTCTTCAGCCGAGTCTCGTCGTAGCGCGACAGGTCATGCATGACGTCGACCAGCCCATGTCCCTCGAGGTCGCCGCCCTGATGATCCATCTGCTCCAGCGCTTCGTCTTCGTCGGTGACCGGTTCGAGCTCGACCATCGCGAGGTTGCAGCGCTTTTCGAACATGCCGTCATCGTCGAGCACATAGGCGACGCCGCCGCTCATGCCGGCGGCAAAATTACGGCCGGTATGCCCGAGCACCACGACGCAACCCCCGGTCATGTATTCGCAGCCGTGATCGCCGACGCCTTCGACCACCGCGGTGGCGCCGGAATTGCGCACGCAGAAGCGTTCTCCGGCAACGCCGGAGAAGAACACTTCGCCGGATATTGCGCCGTAGAGCACCGTATTGCCGACGATGATGTTGTCGTCCGCCGCGAGCCGCGATTCAGCCGGCGGGTAGACGACGATGCGCCCGCCGGAAAGCCCTTTGCCGGTATAGTCGTTGGCTTCGCCCGCGAGTTCCAGGGTGACGCCGGCGGCGAGGAAGGCGCCGAAGCTCTGCCCGCCGTTACCCTTGGCCTTGACGTGGATACTGTTGTCCGGCAGTCCGGCGTGGCCGTAACGGCGCGCGACTTCACCGGACAGCATCGAGCCGACGGTGCGGTTGACGTTGGTGACGACGATATCGTCGAGCAGGACCGGCTTGCCGTCGCCGAGCGCCGCGGTCGCAGCTGCGATGAGCCGGTGATCGAGCGCTTGGTCGAGGCCGTGATCCTGTTCCTCGCAATTATAAATCGCCACGCTGTCGGCAGCTTGCGGCACGCTGAAGATGCCGCTGAAATCGAGGCCTTTCGTCTTCCAGTGTTCGACTGCCTGGCTGACATCGAGCCGGTCGGCATGGCCGATCATTTCGCGATAGCTGCGGTAGCCGAGTTTGGCCATCCACTCGCGCACTTCCTCGGCCACGAACATGAAGAAATTGACCAGGTCTTCGGGCTTCGCGGTAAAACGCTTGCGCAACTCCGGATCTTGGGTCGCGACGCCGACCGGGCAAGTGTTGAGATGGCATTTGCGCATCATGATACAGCCCTCGGCGATCAGCGCGATGGTGCCGAAACCGATTTCATCGGCGCCCAGCAGCGCCGCCACGACGATGTCGCGGCCGGTGCGCATACCGCCGTCGGCCTGCACCGCGATGCGCCCGCGTAAGTCGTTCAGCACCAGCGTCTGATGGGTTTCGGCCAGCCCGATTTCCCATTCCGAGCCCGCGTGCATGGTCGACGTCAACGGGCTGGCGCCGGTGCCGCCCTCGGAACCGGAAATGAGCACGTGATCGGCATGCGCCTTGGAAACCCCGGCCGCGACGGTGCCGACCCCGATCTCGGAAACCAGTTTGACGCTGATGCGGGCCTCGGGGTTGACGTTTTTCAAATCGTGAATCAGTTGCGCCAGATCTTCGATCGAATAAATATCGTGGTGCGGCGGCGGCGATATCAGCCCGACGCCGGGAGTCGAATGCCGCACGCGGCCGATCCACTCGTTGACTTTGTGCCCCGGCAGCTGGCCGCCTTCGCCGGGCTTGGCGCCCTGGGCCATCTTGATTTGGATGTCGTCGGCGTTGACCAGGTATTCGGCGGTGACGCCGAAGCGCCCCGAGGCGATTTGCTTGACCCGCGAGCGCATCGAATCGCCGTTCGCTAAGGTGGCGAAGCGCTCCGCTTCCTCGCCGCCTTCGCCGGTGTTGGAGCGGCCGCCGAGGCGGTTCATCGCGATTGCGAGCGTGGTATGCGCTTCCCAGGAGATCGAACCGAAGGACATCGCCCCGGTGGCGAAGCGTTTGACGATTTCGCTGGCCGGCTCGACTTCATCGAGTGGCACGGGATCGCGGTCGAACTTGAACTCGAACAGGCCGCGCAGGTTTTTCACCCGGTCGCCGGGCCGGTTCATTAATTCGCTGTACTCTTTGAACTGCCGGTAATCGCCGGAACGCACCGCGTGCTGCAGCAGGGAAATGGTTTGCGGAGTCCAGGCATGCTTTTCGCCGCGATGGCGGTAGGCGAGTTCGCCGCCGATATCGAGCGAATTGCGCATCATCGGTTCGTCGCCGTAGGCCGCCCGATGACGGCGCGCCGTTTCCTCGGCGACCTCGGCCAGTCCGATCCCTTCGACCGCCGTCGCCGTGCCGGTGAAATACTTGTCGACGAAGGCGCTGCCAAGGCCGACCGCGTCGAATATTTGCGCACCGCAGTAGGACTGGTAGGTGGAAATACCCATCTTCGACATGACTTTCAGAATGCCCTTGTTAATTGCCTTGATGTAGCGGCTATGCGCTTCGTCGGCATCCGGTTCGTTTTCGAGGTCGGGCAACATGTGGGTAATACTGTCGAGCGCCAGGTAGGGATTGATCGCCTCGGCGCCGTAACCGGCGAGCAGGCAGAAATCGTGCACCCGGCGCGCTTCGCCGGTCTCGATCACGATGCCGACGTCGGTGCGCAGGCCGTGGCGAATCAGGTAGTGGTGCACCGCGCCGGTCGCCAGCAGCGACGGGATCGCGATCGAGCCGGTATCGACGGCCCGGTCCGACAAAATGAGAATGTTGAAACCTCTTTCCTCGACCAGCTCTCCGGCTCGCTTGCACAACCGCTCGATGGCCGTTTCCATGCCGGCCGCGCCTTCTTTCGCCGGATAGACGATATCGATGGTGTAAGTCTTGAAGGTGCTTTGTTCGAAGTCTTCGATGCGGCGAATTTTTTCGAGATCCACGCTGGAGAGGATTGGTTGATGCACTTCCAGTCGCTTGTGATTGCCGCCGGACTTGAGATCCAGCAAGTTCGGCCGCGGGCCGATCAGCGAGACCAGCGACATGACCAGTTCCTCACGGATCGGGTCGATCGGCGGATTGGTCACCTGCGCGAAATTCTGCTTGAAATAGTCGAACAGGTTCTTGGCCCGGTGCGACAGCACGGCCGGCGGAATATCGCGCCCCATCGCGCTGACCGGGTCCTGGCCGGTAACGGCCATCGGTTTGAGGAAAAAATCGATGTCTTCGCGGGTGTAACCGAAGGCTTGCTGGCAATCGAGTAGCGTCGCCGCGTCGGGTACCATTGCGGCGACTTCCGCGGGAACCTCTTCGAGCTTGATCTGGGTGTCGTCCAGCCACTGCTGGTAGGGTTTGGCGGTCGCCAGCTGCTCCTTCAATTCCTCGTCGTCGATGATGCGGCCCTGTTCGAGGTCGATGAGAAACATTTTGCCGGGCTGCAGGCGCCATTTTTTGACAATTTTTTCTTCTGGAATATCCAGCACGCCCATTTCCGAGGCCATCACCACGGTATCGTCGTCGGTGATCAGATAGCGCGCCGGGCGCAAGCCGTTGCGATCCAGCGTGGCGCCGATATGGCGGCCGTCGGAAAAGGCGACCGCGGCGGGCCCGTCCCAGGGTTCCATCAGCGCGGCGTGGTACTCGTAAAAGGCGCGCCGATTGTCGTCCATCAGCGGATTATCGAGCCAGGCCTCCGGGATCATCAACATGATCGCCTGCGCCAAGCTATAGCCGCCGGCGACCAGCAATTCGAGACAATTGTCGAAGGTCGCGGAGTCCGAGTTACCGTCGCCGATTAGCGGCCACAGCTTTTCGAGATCTTCGCCGAGCAGATCGGACTGCATGTTGGCGCGGCGGGCCAGCATCCAGTTGATATTGCCGCGCACCGTGTTGATTTCGCCGTTATGGCATAGATAACGGAAGGGTTGCGCCAATTCCCAGCTGGGGAAGGTGTTGGTCGAAAAGCGCTGATGCACCAGGGCGAGCGCCGACTCGACGCGTTCATCCTGCAAGTCGATAAAATACTTCGACAGATTACCGGCCAGCACCATGCCCTTGTACAACAGGGTGCTGGTCGACATCGAAGCCACGTAGAACTCGCCGGGGTCTTCGGGTTTCAAGCCGCGAATCCTGAAATGGGCGCTCTTGCGAATCACGAACAGCTTGCGTTCGAAGGCGGCGGTATCGGGGCAGTTGTCGCCGCGGCCGATGAAGAACTGGCGAATCACCGGTTCCTTCGGCTTGACGCTGAATCCGAGGCAGGAATTGTCGCGCGGCACGTCGCGCCAGCCTAGGACCCGTTGTCCCTCTTCATTGGCAATCAGTTCGAGCGCGAATTCGCATTCCTTCTGGGTCGATTCGTTTTGCGGCACGAATACCATGGCGACCGCGTATTCTCCCGGAGCGGGTAGTTCGAAACCGAGGGCTTCCGCTTCCGAACGCATCAAGCGGTCGGGGATTTGTATCAGGATGCCCGCACCGTCTCCCGCCAGCGGATCGGCGCCAACCGCGCCGCGATGCGTCAGGTTTTCGAGAATAGTGAGCCCGTCGCGAACAATCTTGTGACTCTTGCGGTTTTTGATATCGGCGACGAAGCCGATGCCGCAGGAATCGTGCTCGTTTCGCGGATCGTACAGACCCTTACCGAATTTGCTGTTTTCTCCGTTCAACATGCCCCACCTTAATGGTATTTCTTTGCGCAGTCTCTCGTTCCGGGCAACCGTGCCATGGCGTCATGGTCGATGGAATCTGCGTCGAGAATGTTTCCGAGGCGCCTTTTTGGGTAAAAACCGCCATTTCCGGCAACCCACCAGAATAATCAGAAATGATGAATTAATCCAGTTTGAAACGCTGTTTTGACCACAGCCGAAACGGCCGGGCGCAAGCGGCCAGCAATTATACCAGTCGCTGCCGATTTGATGAAATCCGCGCGACTCGCACTATTTTGGTGCAATACTCGGTTTGCACAACTGCGTCGGTTATTTGAGGTGTTACCTCTGTGCTTAAGGTTTTGTCCCCGCATAAAGTGTCATCCCAGCGCAAACCTGCGCGGCCCGGCGGGGATCTTGCATTGGCGGCGCATTAAAAAGAACCCGCCCCATAGCGTCATCCCCGCGCAAGCCTACGCGGCCCGGCGGGGATCTCGAGATAGCTGGAAAGAGGTTATGCACAAGATTCCCGCTTACGAGGCTGTGTAAAAACCCGGTAGTTTGAGATAATCCCCACCATGTAAATCGAGATGGTATAGCGATGGCTTATATACGTGGAGAAAGTCGGGACCAGATCAGCCTGTTGCCGGAGTCACTGGAAGACTATGTGGCTGCCAATGCCGTGGTGCGGTTTATCGATCGGTTTGTTGAATCACTGGATTTGGGAGAATTAGATTTTACCCGGACCCAACTCGCCCCGACCGGCCGGCCGCCTTATGCGCCGGATTGTTTACTTCGATTGTTTATTTATGGCTACTTACACCAGCACCGTAGCAGCCGGCAACTGGCTCGTCAGACACGCTGTAATATCGAGTTGATGTGGTTACTGGAGAAGCTGACGCCTGAATTCAAAACGATTGCCGACTTTCGCAAGGACAATGGCGCCGCGATTGGGCGGGTGGTGAGCCAGTTCCGACAGCTCTGCCGTGAACTGGGCCTGTATGGGGAGCAAAGGGTTGCGATCGACGGGAGCTTCTTCAAGGCGAGTAACGGCCCGGATCAAGTACTGAGTCAAAAGCAACTGGATAAGGAACAGGCGCGCATCGAGAAGCAGGTAGAGAAGTACCTGGAGGAAATGGATCAAAATGATGCGCTGGAACAGGATGAAGTAGAGCTGACGGCGGAAGAACTGGAAGCCAAGATCCGGCAGATGGAGGATCGCCTGCGCAAGAACCGGGAGCAGCAGGAAAGCCTGGCAGAATCGGGAGAGCAATACCGTTGTTTAACCGATGCAGATGCGCGCATGCTGAGTAAGGGCGGGCTCGGTGATTGGCTACAACGTGCAGATCGCGGTGGACGACAAGCATCACCTGATTGCGGGCCATGATGTGACGGTGGACGGTAATGACGCCAAGCAGCTCAGTCGAATGGCGCAGCAGGCGAAAGCGAACCTGGCGGCCGAGGCGCTAGAGGTGGTCGCGGATTCCGGGTATCACAGTCGAGCGGAACTACAACACTGCGCGCAGAAGCAGATTACCCCTTATGTCGCCAGTCGGGATACCTCTTCGAGCAAATCGCAGGGACGCTATGGCAAGCAGGATTTCATTTACGATGAGCAGCGGAATGTTTACCGCTGTCCGGCGGGCGAGGAAATGAGTTTTGTGGGGAAGGTCAAATCCAAGACGGGATTAATAATGCACCGTTATCGGGCTCGACAATGTAGAGATTGCCGTTTGAGGTCGCACTGCATCAAGCCAGAGACTGACCTTTAAACAGCAGGATCGCTGGGAGCACGAGTCCCTTGTCGAGGCGAATGCGGCGCGGGTTGATGCGCATCCCGAAATCATGTCACGTCGCAAGGCCCTGGCGGAACATCCGTTTGGGTCATTCAAACACTGGATGGGAGCCCAACACTTTCTGACCCGACGAAAATCGAATGTTCGAACGGAAATGGATCTCACGATACTGAGTTACAACATAAAACGAGCCATCAACGTGTTAGGTGTTGAATACCTGATCGAGGCACTGAATAGAAGAACAGTGCTGACGTGAAGGGAAAATATATCCCCTGATATTAAAGCGGTAAAAATACCCAACGACCGGATGGTAAATGAATGTATTTACACAGCCTCG
>Ga0209679_1000732_pt1 | contig 12514 bp, 9 predicted proteins | sample WorMetHEROISLAND_4_FD_187408 | JGI IMG/M metagenome (GOLD analysis project Ga0209679, IMG submission 187408) | Marine gutless worms symbiont microbial communities from Max Planck institute for Marine Microbiology, Germany - Olavius sp. 2 HERON... ...
CAATACTTTGCAGGCAACCACTGCTCGTATGACTGCTCCTGATGGGCTTCCAGCCTTCCATTCCGTCCATTCATTACGTCACCTGACCTGAGAAATCTGCTGAAATCGTGAAGGAAATGGTGATGGACCAAGGTCATCGTGTGCGTTCGACTGTCGGCGGTGAAATAGCCAAAAGAAGAAACCAGGGGCAGCGATTCACTCTCACGTTTGATGAGTGGACGTCCACGCGAAATTGACGCTATATGAACATTAACGTTCACGGAGAAAGTGGTACATTCTGGAGTCTGTTGTACGGCTTTTCGTAGCGCCACTGCGCTGTAGTACGGCAGTAAACGTCATTCCCGGGCGCCCGGGAATCCCGGGAATGAGAACGGCCGTTCCCGAATTCCCGGGAATGAAAAAAGGGGTCCGGGAATGAATTCTCTAGTAGACGTGTCATTGACTGTCTGTTTCGGTTGTCCATGCATATAACTCTGGAGTGGAAAGACATTGAAGTTCAAATGTGATATGCAAGTCTCTCATAGCATGTATAACTAGTGATACCATGTTAACTAACTCAGCTCTGTCAAAACTCAGTCATAACTGATGAATGTAGCCTATGCTGTTGGACAGAAATACAGTTTTTAAATGTGGTAGAAAATGTACTGCCACGTAATACCGTGTATCATGAATTGGTGCAGTTGAAAGGTTAAAGGTCAGGGCCATGAGATTCTTGTGCCGTATACATAGCAGTGCATAAAGCAGCAAGTAGTTTTCAAGACAGACTTCCGACTTAGAAATTTTGTTCTTTTACAGTACTACAGTGTGATAATATTTACAGTGATATAATAAGCAACATGAAGTTGTGAATGGTCAAAATCCATGGTCAGGAAATCCCAGTAGATGAAAGTTATAGGGAGGACCTTATGTAATGTTGGTAACTGGGCCCACACATTTTTTGATTGGGTTTTCTGAGAGTTTTTTCTAGTCGTGCAGTTGTGAAGTATCCTTGATAGACAGGCAGTGTACTTAGTTAAGCAGTAAGCACGCAGTTACTTACTGGACTGAAGCTATAAAACAAAGACACCCATTACCCATTTGATAACTCTCACCATTAGATACAGATAAAGTGTTAACGTCAGATATCTAGAAAACCCATGATTGCGTGTGTTAAAAAGGTTAGAGGTGCATATACCGGTAGCTCTTCGTTGACAGACCTCAGAGCCACAGGGCGTCACTTGCCATACAGTGTTACACACTGTTACCTGCCACCAGACTCAAGTGAATGCAACCTGCCTTAACCACAGACATAGACCGGTACTTGATTTACCTACCCCAGAGGGATAGAAGGCTCGAGTTGACCTATGTGGTTGGTTACATGCAGAGTTGGTTTAGGTTTACCTGCCCGCATCCCAGCACTAACCGGGCCCGGCATGGGGAAAATTTGTTGATCGCGACCAACGCGTTAACCGCTACACCACGCCACTACGTGTGGTAAAATGCTACACCTTTCTTGAGTTGCTTATCTCAGGAATGCTGCCTCTGGTTGTCAGTTCAACGAAGTGACCATTGAAGATACCAGCTCACCAATGAAGTGTCCAATTACTACTCGACTGGTTCTTGAGACTGATGAAGAAACAAAAGATCCCGTCATTGAGGTTGACAAGAAGCTGATTCGCAAACTGAAACCCCATCAAGTTGATGGTATTTATCGTCAGATATGTTCTCCACTGTAATTTTATGTTCATGTGCAAATGTTTTGCAAGATCAGATAGCGTGTATGCTTCTGGGAAAATTAAATGCGCGATAAGGTTACTTATGTATTGTGTAATTGCGTAAATGTTATATTAACCGAGGCGGATATATTGGGTAAATTTACTGTACTGAGTACTAAGTAATGGTATGACCTTTGTTTAAAAATGTAGTAGACATGTGTTTATTGGTGTTGTTTACTGTGAAAAATAACGATGGTGTTTGTGGATTGCAGCTGTCAAGTTTATGTGGAATTGTTGCGTGGAATCACTGCAGCAGTTAAAGAAAGAGGAAGGATCTGGGTGCATTTTAGCACATTGTATGGGTCTTGGAAAGACTCTTTCGGTTGGTGAATTAAACTATTGGAAGTGACTAGAATTGATCTCAGTATTATATATTTTTAGAGAAAAATTTTTCTGTCTGCAGTTTCGTGACAGCAGCAACAAGAAATAGAAATGTCGAGATGTGATGTTTTAGTGACATGATATAATAAGCAACATGAAGTTATGAACTCGCAGTCTAGCTTTGCAACTCATGCGAACTATGAACTGGAATTAAACCATGTGATTTGAACAATGTGAACTGAAATTAGAAATAAGAACTGAAATTAGAAATTATTTTCTTAACCCCATTGTGTGTCCGAGAAATTAATCTCGAAGAATGAGCACCCTGGCATAAATTAATTGGCAGATTTAGGTGTTGAATCCTGACTTGTGCCGGTAACCGTTTGGCATATTGCACACTCTGCACACGCTGTATGCCCTTTACAGCTTAAATCACCAAGATACAGAGATCAGCAGACTTACATTTATGTTTATGTCAGGTGATTGCACTTGTTCATACGTTGCTGGACAATTCAAAGAAGACTGGGACAAAAACTTGCCTTGTTCTTTGTCCTCTCAATACAGTACTGAACTGGCAGGCGGAATTTGAACTCTGGCTCAAGGATACATCTCCACTTGATGTATGTGCATTTGGCAACATTATGGTGTATGATTAACAGTGAGATAGGTGGTGTAGCACCAAGTTAATTATGTAAACTTATGAACACTGCTTAGATATTGATAGGTACTTATTTTCTGCTGGATAACCAATTCAAATGTCAGCCATCTACAAATAGGTGATTAAGTTTGTAGAAGTTTGTTGATGATAAGTAAATAACACATTTACTGCGGCTTGCTTATCAAGAGTGGTCAGTGGAATATATACCAACAGTATTAGTGGGTATGTGAGTGATTAAGTAATTAAGGTTACTTATATATACGACAATTAAAACCTAATGTCACATTGCACTGTGCGTTGCTGTGGTCCGTCAGAACAAGAAATTATTGTAGCTGATGTCAGTTTGCTGCAAGTGCAGGTTGTTTCACACATGCGGTCCCCAGTTGGGCGGAAGAAACATCTGTCACTGTAGCTGTTGTGTGCATATGGAACAACACAAGAGTGCTGTAAACAACCATAGAAATAGATAGTTTAAATGTATACATTGGTCTGAAAGTCGGCAGTAAACAACTCTGAGCGGGCCATCTGGGTGCCGCCGTTTGAGTGCCAGATATTTTGGTGCCATGGCACTGCCTGTTAGTGCCATTGCTACAGAATGGAATGACATGAGTAATTACATATTTCTGGTGCATATATGATTGTTCTTCTTGTTGTTTTCGGAATCAGTGGGTTTTACGATGTAGATGATTGGCCTTACTGTCAACCTTCACTTAGGAGGAGAATGGGTGGTTTTCTGTCCATGTTTTCCTTCCCTTAGGTCAGTAATGGACTGGTTATAGTGCCAGTCAGCCGCTTTCGCCCATTCTGTGCTTAGCGTTGCTCATGGCGTACCACGAGGAGGTGCGCAGCTGGACTTGGGAGTATGAACCTGCATAGCAGGGTGGCGTTTCTCAGCATTTTATAGGATGTCTGTTCACCAGGCGAACACCCACCAAGACCTTGCTCCCCATTGTTCCCCGTTCCTCGACTAAACTACATGGACTACATCGAGAGGCTGACTGGAATGAGGACCGACGAACTGGTGGAGGTGTCACAAAACCCTGAATTATTACTGGCGTGACTAACTGAAATTGAATTTGGTGCCGGTTTTCTGCTAGGTTTTTCAACGAGTTTTACCCCAAAAACCTGCTTTTTGATATTACCCGGGTGTCTGAACTCCGAATTATTTACCAGTTCCGCCATAATGGCACTGAGCGACAGCAGCGTGGCGCTGAAATATCCGGTGCCCAAATGGTGGCGAATTGTCCCGGCGCCGAGTAGTCCTGGAATGAAACAGTTGCACCCAAATGATCATGCCCAAACGGTGGCACCCAGGTGTCACGTACTGAACACGACTGGTACTCTGTGCCATGTTTACTACTTATATTGCTGCTTATATTGCCACAAAATGATGACCAGAAAGAAATTCATGAAATTTAGGTGGTTCTCCGTGCATGCTTATGTGTGATTTTAGCTAGGCTTGTGTCTGTTGTATAGGTCTATGAGCTGAGCTCTGTGAAGGATAATTGGGGACGCAGTGAATTGCTGAATGACTGGCAGAATGGAGGTGGAATTATGATCATGGGATACGAAATGTTCCGCAATCTTTCACAGTCGGCACGTGTAAAGAATAAGAAACAGAAGAAGATTTTCACAGAAACTCTGCTTGAGCCAGGCAAGTCTTCATAAAGATATTGTTGGTTCTTCATCGCGCACTTTTACTCTTACTGGTGGTCTCATAATAGCAGTTTTGAAAGCTTTGTTGATAGTCGCTAGTTCTCGCAGCTTAGGTTACAGTCCTCGCTGTGTGCATCAGTGAATGGTGACTGTCCTGCTGCAGACAAGTTGAGGGATCAGTTTCAGAAGTTTTTCTGTCTGCCTAGTTGCCTGGAACATACTTCAGACAGAACTATTAAAACTGCTATGCTGCACCTGTACTTATAGCCATGAGCCAAAGTCATTTTTATTTCTTACGGAGTGTATGAGCACTGTTGATGTAATGGACTGTCGGTCTTCTAATAGGCGGTGCAGTATGAGTAATGTTTGTTACTGTTATTGTATGACATGAAACTTACTGGAATTTACAGGTACTTTTTTGTACTTTGATAGTGCAGAATGTGGAGTGAGCATGTGTAATGCTGTGTGTTTATGTAGGTCCTGATCTGGTAGTATGCGATGAAGGTCATGTACTCAAGAACGATATGACAGGTTTGGCGAAAGCAACAAATCAGGTGAAGACTCGACGACGCATTGTACTTACTGGAACTCCACTTCAGAACAACCTGATTGAGTGTAAGTTAAATCTTTAGAAGCTTTTACATCGGTATTATACTGAGGCAAGTGATACAGCCGTGTTTTGGTCTCAGCTGGCTGAACTAAGTGTGCACTGGTCACTTTACAGTTTCATCTGCTTGTACCTGTCTTTATCTTGGTATCGTGAAAGTTTGTTTTTCAGTGGGCAAGATTGATTGGATTTCTTCAGACTGACAGGAATTTGCTGCAATGTGTGTGATGTTAGACCACTGCATGGTGAACTTCGTGAAACCAAACTTACTTGGAACGCGGAAGGAATTCTGCAACCGGTTTATCAACCCCATCATGAATGGCCAGTGTTCTGACTCTTCGCCTTTTGATGTCAAGCTGATGAAGAAGAGAGCTCATATTTTACATGAAACGCTGGCTGGATGTGTCCAAGTAAGTTTGGACCACCTGGTTGTTAGAAAGTCTTTAGATAGACCTTTGGTAGTGGTCATTCACATGACCTCTTATAAAATGACATGCACACTGTAGTGTACAACTCTTACTACCAATACTACTGCTACTGCTACTACTACAGTTAGAAACCTTTGACTCCTTGTGGCTCAGTAAGAGCTGCACCTTTACCATTTTTACTGCACGATGCACGTAGTGCAAAGTGCGGTACTGCTGTCATAATTCGTCCGTCCTTCTGAGGTTGTTGAGGTACCGTGGTCGTATAATTTGGGTTACTTCGAAAGTAATTGTACGGATAATTGCCCTGGGGTCTTCACTTCTCAGAGCCCCAACGTCTGCAATCTAATCCAAGGGAAACACCCCCAAAATTCGGGTGGAATGGCAGAAAAAATGTATTGCATCTTGTTACATTTGTACATTGTATACTAGTTGCACATGTTTGGAGTTGGAATACTCTTTCACATTACTGAATTGTTCTGTTTAGAGAAAAGATTACTCAGCGCTGACAAAGTTCTTGCCACCAAAACACGAGTATGTCATCAGCATTAGATTGTCAAAAGTACAGATTGAACTGTATGAGAAGTACCTTAGTCAACTCTCTTCCAGTGTTGGAGATCTGACGGGAATGACATTGAGGGGATCTCGCATTTTCACAGATTATCAGAATTTGATGAAAATCTGGACACATCCGTGGGTGTTGAAAATGGATGAGATTCGACAGGAAACAAAGGTATTTACTGCTGTTTATTAGGTCATTAATAGCCAATAATGTGAAGTTACTGTGGCTTTGTAAATTATCTGTTTAGCCTGACAGAAATTGGTGGCATTCTGGGTACTTTTTAGTTAAGCTGTACAGTGTGTTAGTGGAGTTGTAGTACAGTGTGCTAATATGCTGATATATCCTAATTGCCTTCTTCCAAAATCTGCATACTATTTGATGCAGAGTTTCACTTGAGGGAATGAGCACTTTCTGCTATGATCGACAAACAGTATTTGTGTTTGTCATCATACTATGCGGGCCGCTAGCATGCAGACTGCTATTCACGTGCTGTAACACATTTTGCTGTCCCACAAACAGTCAGAGCCTGAACATTGAAGGACTTTTATCTGGTATGTTGATGGCTATTAAGTGTCTGTCATGATGCACATTGAGGCACCTTAAAGCTTGTAATTACTGCTTGTAATCTGTGAGTTACATTTTTATTCTCAGTCGTTCATATTCTGTGTACTTCTTATTATTTAAAGAGTTCATAAGTGGCAGCCATGTGGTAAAACCTCAGAAGAGCTGATGTGACAAATTTTGGAAAAATGAGAAGCAGACAAAGGATGGCACTGAGTAACATTGTAGAAGACTGAGAACAGGGAAGGATTTGGTAGCTGGTATCTATAGCTGAAAGCAGTGGATCGATGCAGACCTATCCTGACTTTTTATTGCTTAACTTACTTGATTGAAAGAGCTGGAAAGATGGAGTGCCCATGCCTCTGGAGATGATTTATTCTGAATAATTTTTGACGTGTGTTAAGTGTTGAATGTTTGTGGCTAGAAACTGAATGCACGAGATGACAGCAGTTTCATTGATGACTCAGAGTATGAGACGGATGAATCGTCTCACAGTGGAAAGGCAAAAGATGGTGATGACGATGATGAAGTGCAGCTTCTTGGATCGGCCAGTGAAGACGAATGGAAACCAAGACGCCGAACCCGTCAGCAGGCTGCTGTGAAAAAGTATAGTTTTTTGTTGAACAAATACGTTTTGTTTGCTGCTGTTACTATTTCACCTTTAGCATTTTGACGTTAGGAATACGGCATCCAAAAAATATTGCTTCAGTGAACTGTGTAAGTTGTTTCCTTGAGGACTGTTTGCTAATCTAGCTAAAACTGAAAATGATTGTGTGTGTGTTATGTTTGCCAGTGTTTAATGATGTATATATATAAACTAGGCTTAATGACTCAGATATAGATTGGGTTTATTATTATTATTTTTATTATTATTAAGGACATTAGTAAAGTGCAGTCTTTCAGACTGGAAGTGAATGCGGCCTGTGGAAGTTCTGCCATAACAACGCCAAGGAGTTTACTTTTGGGGACCAGCCTAACCTGTAGTAACCTAGATCGGAGTGTTCTTACTTTTAGTAACTCTGGAAGAGTGGACCAGTTAAACAAAAGAAAGATTTGTAAAGTACAGGATCACTAAGTCACAAATGTGCGGTATTTTAGGACGTGGGTATTAAATGGTAGGCTAGTTTTATCGTGACCTGAGTAGGTACTGTTTGTGCTAATAGTTACTGTGATATGGCTTGCAGTGTTATGTTGATTTATTGAATTGGAAGGGACGAGGATACTGACGACAAGACAGAGGAAAAGGAGACAGGAAATGACAAAACGAAAGATAAGGTGACGGCTGCAGGCGATGATTCTGGCAGTGATAAAGAAATTGTCAAGGAGTGGAGAACACGATCTCGTGGCCTTGAGAAAGGTACAGTAATATGTTCCGTTACCTCCTTCACTGTGCATGATGGGATAGTCTCGTCATGACATTACTCACCTTATGTGCGCTCGTTGTGTAGTAATGCACAGCTGCATTTACTGCGCATATGGAATTTTACCATGTTCGCATACGACAATACAACATATGTTTATTCTTGTTTGCTAGATGGTGATGAAAGTCAAGTTTTTGTAATATTGAGTTTTTAAGCCCTGTAAATCAGAAAGATGGTCACTCACACCAGGCGGCCAAATGTAGAGAAACCCAATATGATTGTAATAATTATTGCAGCAACCGAGGTTTGTACACTGATGTGTAGTTTGAAATTTGGAACAAACGAGATTTGCAGATAGATATATATATATTTATTATGACTTATTGTCAGCTTAGTGTATGTGTGGGATGACCGTGCTATGTTTTTTGACAGATACCAGTAATGACGTTACTGGAGACACTGTTACTGTGCCCGATGAACCTGAAAAGGTGTCTGCTGAATGGTGGGCCGAGTATGTGACGCCCGAGGATCAGTTTAAAACTGAGCTCAGTGGAAAACTCTTGATGCTTGCCGATATTCTTAAGATGTCTGAGTCAATCGGAGACAAAGTGTATGTTGACCGTTTTTGATTTATTATTGATATGAATTGTTGAGAGCCGTTATTAGTACTGCTGATTGGTGTATCAGTATAATCTGTGGTTCATAAATTGGATTGCTGATTTATTATTGATATGATGATTGTTAAGAGCCGTTATTAGTACTGTTGATTGGTGTATCAGTATAATCTGTGGTTTATGAAGTGGATTGCTTGATCAGAATTATAAACAGTCACCTTTGTCACCCATTCTAGAAAGCATTTTGCTTTACGTGAATGCAGTACCAAATAACTTGTGCTGTATAATTTGTAATGTTGCTGTGATTGCTGACGGAATTTTTGAAGCTGCTTTGTTAATTTTAAATACTGTTAGTGCAGTGGGGGTTTTTTGCATTGACTAATAGAGATGGATGTTTTACTTGCTTAATTACTGATGTCACTGCTGATAGTTGCTACTGGTGATTCTTCAGTTGTTACTGGTGTATGTTCATCTGTTCACCTGTGAATTCTGTATGATTATGTGTGCCTTGCATATAGACTTGTATTCAGCCAGTCTCTGCTGTCTCTTGACCTTATTGAAGCATTCCTTGCTCATTGGGACAAGCAGATATCAAGTACTGAAGAACAGGTATATATTGCATATTTATGGTTTTACATTGTTAATTAGCCAGAGTGACATTTTACATCAAGGTCTGTGTTAATTACATGCAGTTGCAGTGTGATCTGAACAACCTGCACTTTTTTAAAATTATATTTTTATGTGCAGTAAAAGTCTTAATAGTGTGTGCAAATCATGATGGTAATTTTTGTGTATTATAGATCGGAGGATCTCAGGGCTGGGATAGAGGGATCGACTATGTTCGAATGGATGGGTCTACGAGTGCTGAGAAACGCAAAGAATGGGCCGAAATGTTCAACGACCCAGAAAACCTAAAGTATGTATAATAGTAGTAATTATACAGATACCATGGACAGTGTTTATGATGTTGTCCTCATGCCATAGCCATTACCTTTGCAAGAGTTTGTCTTGATTATTTGCTTACTGTAGAACAGTCCTAAGTGGCTACCAACCTTAAGGTGGGCCATTCAGCTGGATCATGAGTCTACCTGTAAGCTGCTGTCATTCTTACCGTACCAACTGTTGCCATTTCCTGGGGATTATTGAGCCCAAAGGCCGATGCACATTTACCGTCCCACAGAGCGTAGAAAGTATGAGTAGACCTAGGCACTGCAGAGATGTTGTGTAGCTCCTGGCCAAAGCTGTGTACTGCAGTGACTTCCTTAATTAACAAACAAATGCTCGCATTGTGATTAGATCCATATTATAGATGCTTGTTTTCGGTTGGTCTTTAGGTAGCAGGTGTAACTTCCGTAGATGATGTTTTGTAAGTTGTGTTTTTTATGCCTATGCCCAACGTAGTGTGGCCGGAAGCATGCATCCGTGTGTGCATCCCGAAACATTGTTAACACAATATCTGGCAGAGTATTTGACACAAATTCACCAAACTTACAGCAACAGTGCATTATGGGACTTAAATGAACGCTTCAGAGTTTGAGGTCAAAAAGTCAAAGGTCAAGCTCATGGTGGAATAAAGTATGCTAGAAACAGCACTTTCTGGGCTTGTTAACACGATGTCTTGCAAAGTATTAGTCAGATTTTCACCAAACTTACAGCAGTGATGTATTATGGGACAGAGATGAATGCATTAAATTTTGGGGTCTAAAGGTCACAGTTCAAGGTCACGGTGGAATAACAAAGCAAATACTGTTTTTTCATTTGCTCATCTCATGCAAGCTTGTGTGGAATTTCAGGGTTCGTTTGTTCCTGATCTCTACAAGAGCAGGGTCTCTGGGTATCAACCTGGTTGCTGCAAACCGTGTGATTGTGTTCGATGCCAGCTGGAACCCCACGCATGACGTTCAGTCTATATTCCGTGTATATCGCTTCGGCCAGAACAAACCAGTTTATGTTTACAGATTCCTTGCACAGGTGACACATACTTAACGTCCTTAACAGACAAACATATTTAATTTTGTTTAACTGGCCCATTTTTACACGCGCGACGCTATGCTAGCGTGGTCTTTGCGACAGCGATGTGTCTGTCTGTCCGTCTGTCTGTCCGTCACACACTGGTATTGTGCCTAGCAGAGCGAAAGCAGGATCGTGAAATGTACACCGTCTGATAGCCCCATGATTCTAGTTTCTGGCAAGGTATGAGTCGTCAAAAAATTCGCAAGGGGTCACCCCAAAGGAACGTGCCAAATGAGGGTGGGGTAGGTTTTTCGGCGATTTTCAACCAATATGTCGTCATATCTCGAAAACGGTGCATTTTACACACAAAGTTACTACAGGACGGTAATAGGAAACCATATGCAGGCTATCGAATGGTGTCACTTTCGATGACCTTGAGTGACCCCTGACCCGGGTTTCAAGGACACGGTAGTTTTCAAAGGCGAATATCTCCAAAGCGACACATTTTACAGACACTTACTACATAGGACGCTAATAGGAAACCACACGCAAGCTATCGATAGGCAAGCTAGCTATACAGCTTACAGCCCCACTGCTCTTACATAAACCGTGCAAACGTTTCACAAGCGTCGCGCGGCTTTGTCAGCGACAGCTGGCCTTTCTTGTCCGGAGTTATGGCAGGTTAGGCTGGTCCACACAACAGCAGTTTTGAAATTATAATGTTTATTTGTTATTTACGGTAACACAAAATCAACATTGTTACGCTTAATATGCCAGTTATGATGAACACAGTGCAGTGTGCTGTACACACAGGTGTTGCCAGTATTTTGTTTCTGTGTTTTGCAGTTTGTTTCTTTATACTTTTATCACATGTTTTGTTTCTGATTCTGGTTTAGGGTACAATGGAAGAAAAGATCTATGAAAGACAGGTGACAAAGCAGTCTTTGTCTCAGCGTGTCATTGACGAGCATCAGATTGAGCGGCATTTTACAGCCAATGACCTGCGTGATCTATACATCTTCAAACCAGATCGATTGGATGATCCAAATGGAACAGAACGACCAACGCCAAAACTGCCAAAAGTATGTGTCAAGATTTCATTTCGTTAGCTTTTTGCATTGACATAGTTCCTCAGCCTGATTGCATCATCGTCAGCCTCGTGAAGCGTCAGGAAGCCACCATTGAATTTCGTGATTGGAGACTGTCACGACTCTGTGTGTAGCTAAATAACTTGCAGTGATGATGATTGATCGCAGACATTATGATCAGTAGTGTAGCTGTTGTGGAAAGTTGACAGTTGTTTAGAAGGGAAATTTTGAAAAGTTGCAATGACTGCCTTATAAAAGTTGAGAAAAATTGTCTTGTTCAGACTAATGCATATTGTAATCAAAAACTGGCTTCTTGCTGTTGGTGTTATAACTATTTATTTTGTATTGTATTATTATTAGGGCTGGTATTTTTTTTTAATTTTTAATTTTTTTTGATAGTTAACTTTTTCAAAATATAATGATTAATTAATAGTTGTTTAGTTAACGAAGAGAATACAAGTTTAGAGTTTAAATGAGCTTAAAAGGCACATCAGTCACATCAAAGTTATTTATAAAATTTTATATGTACTGAAACTTGGCAGTTCAATGTCAGCGACACCAGTCTCACAGGCAAACAAGCATATTGACAGTGTTCGGAACCAGCAAAGAATGCATTTTGTTGAGAATGTAACCAGCTGAACTAAACAGTCTTTCGCATGGTACTGATGTTGCATCAACCGCGATTAATCTTTAAAAATAATTTTATTCCTTAAATTTTTTAACGATTAATCGATTAATTAATCCTTAATTTCTGCAGCCCTAATTTATTATTTATTTTTAAAAATCTAATTTCAAGTTTTGCTCATGATGCTGATTTACAGGCCTAATAATTTGTTTGCGATTATGATATTCCATAGGATCGTATGTTAGCTGAACTACTGACAACGCTTAAGGACTGGATTATTCAGTACCACGAGCATGACTCTCTGCTGGAAAACAAGCTAGAGGAGGAGT
>Ga0209679_1000733_pt1 | contig 12494 bp, 10 predicted proteins | sample WorMetHEROISLAND_4_FD_187408 | JGI IMG/M metagenome (GOLD analysis project Ga0209679, IMG submission 187408) | Marine gutless worms symbiont microbial communities from Max Planck institute for Marine Microbiology, Germany - Olavius sp. 2 HERON... ...
TGGGACTAAACTGTAGTGGATCAGTGTAGGGGTGAGAGGTTATCGGTTGGATCTATTTACTAGTCCATAGAATCGGTCGTCACATACCCACCTGCCCGTTACAGATGTGTGCAAAAAATCATTTACTTATCTTCAGTAGTTTTCTAGATATTTGGGAAAATGTAGAGTGGCCTCGTTTTTTTTGGACCACCCGGTACATGCACTATTCCTTTTCACCTGAAGCTGAAACTGCTGTTAGTTTTAACTTTTTTAAGGATGAAAGTTGGTATGCAATTGCTAACTTGCTGTTTGTTTGTTTTTTGTCTTTTGCCTACAAAAGTTTCGGTTTAACTGTTTAAACAACAGCGCCACAATAGGCCTAATCTTTTGAATTAAAAGAACTTTTATTGTTTTATTTTGTAATGTTTATATTGCACTAGCCTACGCCTGTTATATCAACTGACACACAACAGCCACTGAAAGCCAAATTGCCAAAATCATGTTTCAGCCTCTTCAATGGTGGACCACTTGACATTGTAATAATACACTTAATTATCCGTAAATTATCAGTCATCCAACAGATGCGCAACAACACCGTGACATCGACAGCGATGTCACTCACCAAGACACCGTTTTTCGGTAAGTAAGTAACAACCGACCATATACCAGCGCAACAGGTGGGCAGATCCCAATGGCCAGAGGCTGTCATGCCATGATGCTTTTCTAAAATTTGAAGATCAACAAGAGGCTAGGCGCAGAATGTGTCCAAGGCATTTCGCTTCTAAGAGCAATGTGGCTGCATTGACCCTCGCGTATGACTGGTGGGGAGGGGGGCATGGCAGGATTGGCCCCCTTGGATCAGCCAGTGTGAGTACATAGAACAGTAGTGCTTCGAGACAACATACTGATTGGATTGAATTGACATGTACCAGCTCTATTAGTATTGAATAGACAGTAGATTAAGGCTTGCATATCTTGCAACTGTAAGGCTATAATGCATAGGGCAAAGGCCGACTTCTGGCATCTTCCGGAGGGGGGGGGGCCCTAAATCCGCCCATGGTAGGCCAAAGTATGTGGCCGTATTTCTTGATATTTTGGAACTTTATGACTAAGTTCAGGAGAGTAGACCTACAACGGTTTGGGCAGGGTAACTGTAAGAGTAAAGGAAGAGAAAAGGTAGGGCAAAGGAGGAATGTTTTAAGCTCCGTAAATTTTTAGATGCACCGTCTCCTATGCAAAGGGCTTGCAAATCGTCAGGCTGAGGTTGCACACATTACTGACAACAACACGTCAACACGGTTTTCAGCTTCATTTAATGAAAACAACAGCAAACCGAACCGACACGGAATGACGCAACCACAACGAACTGCAAAACAGGTTCTCAGCACACAAAAATTAACGAAAATCATCAGTTGGCCTGGACTGGCACTGCTAGACGGGGTTATCAATCAACCATGTAAAAAAAATTAGCAATTAAGTAAACTCCACCAAAAGTTACAGAACACGTTCAAATCAGTTTAAAACAGGCAACGGAGTTGAACATCAAATACTGAGGACAAAAAACGTATTCTTCTTACAAAACTACTGCACCATGTAATCAGCAGAATATAATAATACTTGCACCACCTACTCTCGATTGTGACAAAGTAAATGTAAGTATACGGCAAACTGAAGTCAGCTGACCACAAAATATCAATATCACGTGCACATCTACCTACATGTATATAAAGATAAAATGTTAACAGGAAATTAAACTGCAGTAACCAACTCACAGAGGACAGATACAGCGTGAAAATATGAATGATACAACATGGATATTTGTTAGCGTCTTACATTAATTTAAGAATACAAACGTCCTGGAATTTTAGTTGAATTTTGGTTCATTCATGTAATTCACAGAATGCTTTGACGCTACATGACGGGAATCTAGACTGTAAACTGAGCTACTTCAGTGCAATTCCCTTAAGTCATTTTGGAGACCCGACTTTACTGGCAGTAAATCCAAAACTGGCCGGTTAAGCAAAAACCAAAATTAGTAGTAGTTGTAGTAGCGGTTTCCATACGCAAAATATACGGTCACAAAGTTTTAAAAATAAATTAAACCAGTGCTTTTGCTACTAAATTATTTTTGCTAAGCTTTTCAACGAAGTAATTAAACTACACTGACTGAACAGATAAATCACAAAGTTCTGCTATGCTCTCATTTTCTCATTACATACTTCACAAGCATTATCAACAAAATTCTATTTATACACAACACTGATCTTCTACGTGTAGAGCTGAAGATGATAAAGATGTATGAGACGTTTCCATAAATAAATAGCAACAAACATAATACCCAGAGTTAACATCAAAGACACGAGAATAAACTAATCAGTGCCAGTCAATGTGTTAAGGCAAATGCACCTTAATTAAGTTGCACAGAAATTCTATATTATGTTTAACACGGATGATGTAATTGATGTTGTAACTTGTATAAGTGCTAAAATCAAAATTAAATAATGTGTCAGAACAATAGTGCACAACAATGACATAAGATAGTGTGCTGCTGTTACAAAACTTATGAACTAATTTACAACATTACATTATAATACTGCTAATATACTGAACACATAGAACAGTGTAAGTCAGATATATTCTCTGCACGACTAAGTTCTTGGGCATTACATAGATGATACCACAAAATGTAGCAAATAATGTACAAATATTAAAAAACAATACAACAGTGACAGATTGCTAAGTGATTTCAGATAAGTTAGTTTTAAACTATATCACAATACTATCACTGGCAACAAATACGCCTGTTCTGCCATGAAAAAATATACCTTCATTACCTGTACTGATCAGAACATATGTTATCAGTTAACTTATTTTCATAGATATTTAACTTAATATATAAATATGTAAAAACAGCTATCTAACATTAATAGTATGATTCATTCATCAAAACTCTGTTCACTCTATGCACACATACATCCAGGGATTTTAAGTCCTCGAGGCCGGGTCGGCCTTGAGGCCAAATTTTATGGCCTCGACCTCGTTCTCGGCCTCATAGTTGTTGGCCTCGGCCTCGTTCTCGGCCTCATGAAGTGTGGCCTCGTTCTCGTGCATCGTGGCCTCATGACCTCGATAATTCGAAAGTCGATGGAAATTTGAATTACCTACCTCATTATCAGTGTTGTCTCTAAGCCCGTAAAGACTTTTGGTACTTACTTTGCTATTGTATGACGTGTATTTTCGAAATTTGTGATAAATTAAATATTCTCCAAATTTGTGTATTGAAAATTAACTAATAAATGTCTTGCGGTAACAGTAAGCAACTGGCCTCGGCCTCATAGTTCTTGGCCTCGACCTCGGCCTTGAAAAATATTCTTGGCCTCGGCCTCGACCTCACATCATCTGGCCTCGGCCTCATCATATACTGGCCTCATTAACATCCCTGCATACATCTAGATACCTATCCTGTGTGAGATGGTGTTAATCTGTATACTTACTACGACAACAGCACTCTTGACAGAAAGTTAGCTATTGCTTTGTAGAATAAACACAAAATACTGACAGCCGTCCACTGTAATATCTAGTAAGTCTCAGATATATTGGTTGTCCCAAAAAAAGTGACCCTACAGAGTTTTGTCATTATTTCCATAACCACTAAGAATTCTGAGGACAAATTTTTTCACCAATACCCTCAATACTGATGCACATATTGCGTAGTTCTTGTGGATGTATCTTGAGTTTGCAGATTTTATTCCCATTTTTTATCATCCATGCTGGCTTTTGTATTAAAAGTAAAAATTTTAGCACCACCATATCAACGGTAGCTGCTATAGAAACGTGCATGCTGAAAAGTGAAACTGCTTGGAGGCTAAATTATAATCACTAGGGAAAATTTTCAGTGTCCTCCAGCCTTCTCCATGTAAGCCTGCAGTTTGACGCTTGAGAAAGCTCTGCACAGTCCTTGCCGCAGGTTTCCGAGAAAGGTCATTCCAGATTTTTTGCAGAGTTCTTTGCAGCTCCATGATATCACATCACTTCAACAATACACAGATCGTAGTTTAGCATCCAAACAGATGTTTAACTGTTGGTCACTTTTTTTGTACGTGCATTTTTCTAGCAGCCTTCTGTTGCAGTCTTGGTGCAAAATAATTTTACCTATAAAACTGTGAGCATGGACAATAAAAACAAAATCCTCAAACTCAAGATACATGAATGAAAACTACACAATCTGTGCATCAATAGTGAGAGTGTTGTCGTAAAATTTTGACCTCGAAATTCCTAATTGTTACAGAAATGATGACAAAATACTGTTGGGACTCACTCTTTTATGGCGCACCCTTAACACATATATATACAACATAAACTCACGAAAATAATGAATTGGCTAATATCAAATAAAAATCATCTGTTAAGTGCATAAAATATATTAACACCAAAAACTTCCTATGCAGTCCACTAAAATGAACAACTGGGATGATACTACACAAAAATTAGAATAAATATCAAATACATTTTCCAAATAAAGTCTACCATCAAAACAACATCGTATATTTCCCTAAGCATCTATCAATTTTTAAATATTTCAATAAACAAAAGCTTTTTGTTGGATAACTATTAACTGATAAAAATTGTAATCAACTTTGCACGTCATAAATATGCTCTTTGTAGAAAATATCTAACTGAATGCAGAAGTTCACTACACTGCAAGACAGTTTGCACAGCAGGAAATAAACATGCTATACTGAATCGAGCAAACAAGGCTAGAAGAAAACTAAGAAAAACAACAAAATATGGCTAGCTGACAAATGAACTGACAAAAATCAGAGAACATCAATACTGATAGAAATCAGCACATTAAACAAACTTCTATGAGACTGGAATTAAAACAACAAATACACACGTAAACTGGAAAGAAACCGATATGTACCAAATGAACTGCACACACAGGAGGAATAATTTAAACACACCATAAAATCTTGCACATATTACTGTGTCATGTGCAATCTTGTGCACATCTAATTATCGCCAAAAACTGAGGGAAATGAAAGCACACACACACACGTGCACACACACACACAACAGACTATCACAACTTCTCTTCTCCAGCAATCCATGTTAATCTGAAGTTGGCAAAAACTTGTAATCATAGTGATACACGTAAATAGCATCAACAAACAGTTTTGCTAATATTACCTCCTTGCCACATCCCTGACATTGTTGTCTGTTACTGTCAGTCTGCCATCTGCATTTAATATGTACATCTCAGGTTCTATTTAATTGTCACAAATGGTCATGCTTATGACTTCACGTACTGTATGCAACCTCACTTTATACAGGGTGTCCACATAAAAAGAGGCAACCTTTTCACTGGAGTATTGGCAAATAGAAAGACACTTGTGTGACAATGGGTATGCGCGATTCAACACTTCTGCAAAACAAACAAAGCGTAAATTCATCCTCCACAACTGTGCATACATTACCTTGTGATGACGTAAGCTAAGTTATACAATAACCTAAATATTTCAACATAAAGTTTATTCTGAAAAGTGTGGTGGATATTTTTAAAAATAAGATTCAGTGCTGTTTTGTTATCTCTGTGCCAAAAACCGTGAAATATCTCTACTGTTGCCAAAGTTAGACAGCAGAACCAGATGCTTCATATTTACTTGGACAGGGTGTATTTACCAAACAATGTGCACATTACATACTATGCTAGACTTTACGGTACACAAAACACACTCAATTGCCTATTAGTTCTACTGTAGAGCAATGTATAACATAGGCTGCTAACATTCACATAAAACTAAATACTACACTGAGGCAGTTCACTGAAGCTGACTTGATGATAAAGAAAAACTTTCTATGCATAATGTGAACATGCATACAAAAAGTATGGCAGATAATTTGATGCATATGTTTGCACTATTCACAATAAAGTGATAAATAGAAGACAAACATCAGCCTAAAAATCAACCATAATAAAAATTTAGCCTAGCAAACATGCAACTACACGTGCAATAATACTGTATTACTCATTCAGCTGACACAAGCAGCAAGCAGATCAAACGATGCCGTTACATCTTGCCAGCACTGCCCTCTTGGATGCTGGTGTGGTCATCTGAAGCCACGGCATCTGCATCCATCATGTCTTGAGAAGGACAGTCGGATGGAATATCACCTTCAGCATCTCCTTCGTCATTCTCAACATGACATTCTGTTGCATCACTGACTTCTGCCGGAGCACTTGGCTCTGCATCATCTTCCAAGCTGATGAGACACTCTTCTTCCTTGCTTTCAGCTTCATCAGCAGCAGCTTCAGTCGCACCTTCCACATTCACTTCCGCATCACACTTCTCAACCTCATGACTCTGACGTTCCGATACCATGCAACCAGACGGCTGTTCAGCATCTGGACCTGGTACACAGCTGTCATCAGCAGCTCCACTAGCGTCAATATCACTAACAGCATCCTGAGGAGAAACTGTTTTATCACGTGGCAGCTCATCCTCCCACAGCTACAAAATATCAACACACGACACACAGTGTACATGTCATAGACACCATCTTATCATTTCTGAACTGAAAAGAAGTAGAATATTTCAAAAAAATATATAGAACTGGTGTACAGTCCAATACAATGCAGGACCGAAAGCAACGACGGAAAAATTAACATAAATGAACAACAATAACAGGACTAGTTGCACTGTAAAGCATATCATCTACATCCAGTTTACACAATAAATCACTGATGTTCGATCACTTAAGTTTTTTACTAGATGCAAATTCATGAATAAATGAATAAAAAAGTGACTACCTTCCTAGGTTTAGAGCTACTACCCTCTGGGTCCTTGATCAATTGTCCGTCGGACTGCTGCAACGACTGAAACTTGGCCAGCATGTTCTTGGTGTAAGCTGGTGGAGGAAGCTCATAATCAGTAGACTGCTCCATGCCATCAGCATCACGGTTCACAGCAGGCGGAGGCACTGACTTTGGTTTATCCCATTTTGAAGCTTTCTTTGACAATTTTGGTGACGTCTCCGACGTAACAGCACGTTCAAACACACTCTTTGCTGATGCCATTGTGATGTACCGAGGCTGCAGCATTAAACTGTAGACTAAACTTCTATCTAACTGCACGAATTTATTTAAAAATTGTACTGAAAGTCTTTTCAAGCATTTAAAAGAATTGATCAGATGCTCTGTTGAAGCTGATTAATGAACGCATCACTGTGTGGAAATGTTTTGGTGTACTACTGAGCTGGCTGAACAACTACTTGCCTTCTTATGACAGGATGGTAGCTTCTTTCTGGTTTTGTGCATCAGCTGCTTTGACACAGGGTGGCATTCCATCATCATTTTTTGCTCAATTATACGGATGTACTACAGACTTTGAATGTCAGGATATGAGCAAGGATGGATTTATAAAACGTGGAGCCCCAGACCATTAATTTTTAGAGCCCGTCCAACAGCCTACATAGTAATAAAAAATAAAATATAGAAACATACGGAAACAAAATACAAGCAAACTCAGGTAAGGCAGAAGGCATAGTGATGAAGTGAAGTGCTAAGGACGTCTATCAACATGTAGATGTAATTTTAAAAAACTGACTTTTATGTCAAATTTAATAGCAATAAATCAGTTGCTATGTGAATTGCTTGTGTTATGAGGCAGTATGTGAACCACTAAAGACAGGCTATCTGGTAAACAGTTAAATATGTTTCATAATTAATTGCTTGCAGGGAAGGTTTAACCTGATCAACATGCCGGTCATGCTAACCCTGCCATGACTGTTTAGTACCCAGTATTTTAACCAAGATTTCTAGGGTTACCGGGTTCACACTGTGTAGGTGACTGCTTTAACGGGATCATTTCTCGGCAAGCAGGCTGGTGATGTGGGTCTGAATGGCTCCGACATTCCTGTGGCTATGGGTCAGTAGAGAACTACGTGGGATGACAGGTCTATTTGGGAATTGGGATTACCTGCAGAGACCAAATGTAGGCCTGTCAATTCGGTCCTCCTGTCTTCCTATGACCCGAGTGACTCAGAAGCCTCTCCCATGTCCCAATCTGCTCTGGGTTGCGACAGGGAGGTGTGCTCCCCGTGCTCATGTGGCCAACCTGCTGATCGGGTTGGACTGCCCTGTTGGGCAGTTGCTGGTGAAGGTCCATGGATCCTTTGGTGAGCCTTGTAATTGCTCAGTGCGACCCGGTCAACGACACAGTCACATGAACACGGGTAGCTGTGCTCTTTGCTATTCCTGCCATGACTATTTAGTACCCAGTACTTGCTGGAAATTTTTTGGGGATGGCTGAGAGGTCCACGTTGCAATCTAAGTCTTCGGGGTAGCACAGACTGCTCTGCCCAATGTGAAGTCTGGCTGCACTACTACCAGATCACTGAGACACTGTATAGACATAGACACATGCACCTATATCACACAAAGAGTTTACAGCAACACTATCATGAATAAACTAAATCAGACGCAGCAATGCAAGTAACATGCATCAGTAAAACTACATAAAACAAACAGCATAAGCACCCTTTCCTCTTCACATCCAGGACCATCACAGTCAGCATTCTCATTAGGCTCGTCACCACTGTTACACATATTGACACACATCTGTCTCTGTATATGTTTGTTTCACAAAACACAATCATCACAACAATGCAAAAATTACCCTATTCCACACTTCTGTACAACATGAGATGACTTAGTTATCAAGCTCCTCAGCTCTGCTCAGCTTCCGTACTATCCCCCATAGGGACCTGTGAACTGTGATGGGCCAGTCCGAAAATTTTCGAATCTGCAGTGCCTGCCCATTGCTCGTCGTAGTCAAACGACTCAAACCATTAACGGCGCTTAGTGGTACAGTATACAGACTCACTCACTAGCTCCATGAGTGATCATATGCCGGTACTGTTTAGTGTTTGAGGATTGGAATGAGGAATCTGTAGTTCCGCACATCTCTTTTGTTTCATTTGTAATTAACAACACAGCACATTACCCTCATAACGCAGCACAACATATGCGGTAGGCCTGCATTACTGCTGTGCACAAACTGAATAGGTGGAATAGAAATCATGACCGTCGGACCGTTGTGGCACGTGTTAAGCGGTATATACGGCCGATTCGATTAGAGATTCAATTCGAATTCGAATCGTAACGTAAAGCCCAATTTGATTCGTATTTGATTCGAATGCAAAGGGCCAATTCGCAGGTCCCTAATCTCCAGGTGACACCAAACACGTGTGAAGATAAGTCATACTCTTTCCGTTATCGCCAACCGAACTAGTGGTTACATCAGAAAAGTTACTCTATGTCAGACAAGACAGTGTGAAGACGGGTGACCATTCGTGAGTAGATTAACCTGAGCAGCCGCCAGGCCAACTCAGCCTGGCCATCCTACTGTATAATGTGCACTGGCACTGCGTCCTACAATTTAGAGGCTATGTCTACAACTGCCAGCAAGCTATACCAGGGTATCATGTATGTTTAAACCGCAAATTTAATTTCCTCATTTTTAGTTGACAAATGTCATGTATACAGCTTAATAAGACATACAGCTCATATTGGCACACAGCAGCAAAGGGGTAAGCTCTCACACAATGGACACTGCTCTGAATATGTATCTTTTTTCCGTCTACTTTCTAAATTAACTTTAATTTAATTACGTGGGATGACAGGTCTATTCAGGAATTGGGATTAACAGTAACTGTAATTACTGGATATGTAGAGGAACAACACATAACAGCATAAAGGTCAAGCCTAAGTTAAGATTCAGCAGCAGGTAGTTTTTGACATTTAAGGAAGATGCATCACAAACCATGCAAGTCAAACAGTGCAACAAATATTGCAGAAAAGAAGGAAGTAAGTAAGTAAGTAAACAGCATTTGTAGCATGCCATATGTCAAACAGGATTCGAATTGTAGGCGCAGAGATTCGAATTCGAAGAAATCGAATGCTATGACGTCAGCACTCACAGATGCAAGGACGACGACTTGTCCACTTTATCTTGTGAACCTAAAATTACATACAGCACACACACTGTGTCATAAATACAACTAATAAATTATGTCACATCATATCACTGGTTGGCAGCATGGTGTAGTGGTTAACACGTTGGTCGTGATCAACAAAGTTACTCTGCGCCGAATGGGGTACTTGAATGGGTAACTGTCTGTGGATGGGTAAACCATCTCGGTATATAACCAGCCACCCAGGTCAACTCAGCCTGGCCATCCCTCCGTAGGTAGGCGCAATGAGTACCAGCGAAAGCTGGGGAGTAAATGGGCACACCACACGATACACTAGTCCCATATCTGTGGTCTTGCAGTGTAAGCTGGTGTCTTGCTGAGGGCTAAGGAAACGGAGATCAGCGCTGCCCTAACGTGCCTTGGGCCCAGGAAGGACTTTACTTTACTTACATATCACTGTGTGTTTGCTACTGTGACTAAATTCATCGTATAGTTAAACTCCACTTATGACTGGTACATTACAAGCCAATTTCTGTTAGATAATATCCGCTAAAAACACCAGTGTTCATACATATTCACTATACACTGCACTTGCATGCACTCAGTTCTGTTTAACCAGCCCATTATTCCAGAGTTACTCCAAGTTAGGTCACTCCAGATAAGGTCAGTCCCCAAGAAGTAAACTCTTGGGAATTGTTGTGGCATAACAGTTACAGGCTGGATGCCCTTTGTGTCACCAACCAACAGCATCAAAGCACTGAACAATTAATATAATTTTAAACGGTACAAAACTTCATTAAGTAATAAACTGTGCATCAAAGAATCACATCTTAGCAAAAATACATCTGGAAAACGAACAGTTGTCACTCACGCAAACAACTCTTACCTGTCTCTGAAAACCCTTCTTCATAATTTCCTGAAAAAAAGCACATACAATTATTCATAGCCAGTGCATTATCTGTCAACCTGCTAAGTGCTAATATTATGCTTAAACTACACAAATCACTTTAACATCAGTATCTGATCTTGTGAATGCCTCCAAACACCTGACAGACATGTGCTAATTGCTTTCAATCATTTCAGTGGTCAGCCACTCAGTGAAACCTTGTTATTCTGACAACAGTATCAGTTAGCTAAAGTTCTAAGCAGTTCTGCTGCTAATGGATCTTCACGATATGCCATCAGCATGCCACAATTATACACCGTCTGTGATGGTATTTAAGCAACAGCTGGAAACTGAACTGTACTGAACAGCCTACATTCTGCCATAGAATGTGCCTACTAGTGCTACTTTTTATTTTGTTTAACTGAACATTTTTCCAGAGTTACTCCACATTAGGCCAGGGTCCATACAACGAGATCCACAGTTCCACTGGGAGTCTGTTCCATGTCGCCGGCCTGGACACCACAAAGTTACGCCGGCCAATGGTGGTCCTTGTACCTGGCACAACGAGTGTCCCGCTGTTTGTCAACCGCAGCTGCCACCTGCTGACGATGGATGAGACGGGAATGCAGACGTCAGCCAGGCAGGATGGTGCCAGACCATGCAGGCACTTGTAAACCATCATAACCAGCTTAAAAGTGACACACTGCCTGACTGGAAGCCAGTGAAGATCACGCAGAACTGGAGTGATGTGGTCTAACTTCCTGGTTCCAGTAATAATCTCTAACACCACAAAATACTTTCATCTTCAGTCAGTGGCATGTCGATGCCAGTGAGGTTCACAGCAACTGCTGCTGTTACTTGTTTCAGCTGAGATGATGTTCCAGCGATCAAAACCTTCACTTGTCAGAGCATTCTGAATGTACCACAGTCTGATGTCAGAAGTTCATGCACTGAGCACTGACAGCCTGGCAGCTAGGCTGTCAGTAAGCATGCCAAGACGGTGCTGCATATCATCAGCATAATCGCTGTTCAGCTGTTCTGTATGCTACACTCAGCTATCACTGCGGACTGCAAACAACGACAAAAACAACTGTATGATGGTGATGGCACATAATATCAGATAAACTATACAGCTGTCATTAACAACAACTTACCTTTAACCTTGAACAGCGATATGAAGTGTGGCTTACAGTAAGGCTTGCCTGCTCCGCCAGTTGCATAGTTACCCAGACTGCAACAACAACAACGTACACATCTACTAATCAACTTGACAAAAATAACAATTTGTACATTATATGTTTATACAAATAACCCATTACACTCATTACATAAGCAGCACATAAAGTGAATGTCGCACGTTTAATGTCTAAGAATTAGAGATCTGCATGGGGATGGGGATGATGGGAATCCCGTGGAATCCGCGGAAAATCCGCGGGAATGGGTACAGTTGTTGCAGGAATACCGGGGGGTGGAACTAAGACTTGCGGGAATACTGCGGGGATGGAACTAAGACTTGCGGGAATACCGCGGGTATGGAATTTATTGCTGCGGGAAATCTGCGGGTCTGTTTTGGAAAACGTGCAATTATACGGTTTTTAGACCGACCGTGGATGGACTGTTGTTTTTGCATGGACTCAAGTCGTAATACCAACCA